>Ga0209344_10002886_pt1 | contig 18019 bp, 17 predicted proteins | sample Cruoilmetagenom6_FD_187293 | JGI IMG/M metagenome (GOLD analysis project Ga0209344, IMG submission 187293) | Oil polluted marine microbial communities from Coal Oil Point, Santa Barbara, California, USA - Santa Barbara Oil Seep Sample 6 (SPAdes)... | ecosystem: Environmental > Aquatic > Marine... | reverse complement strand
ACAAACTGTAGCTAAAAAAATAACGCTCAGTGAGGCAGCTATCAATTTAACGAAAAAACAAGTAACCTACGACCCTAGTTATTTTTCTATAAAATATCCAAACGGTGATGTACCTGATGGCAAAGGTGTTTGCACAGATGTAATCATCAGAGCGTATCGAAAATTGGGTGTTGATCTTCAAAAAGAAGTTCATGAGGATATGAAAGCCAATTTTAGTAAGTATCCTAAACTTTGGGGCTTAAAAACCACTGATAAAAATATTGATCATCGTAGAGTACCAAATTTGATGACTTATTTTAAACGAAAAGGAGCAGCATTGGTGATTACAAAAAATTCAAAAGACTACTTACCTGGTGACGTAGTCGCCTGGAATTTAGGAGGAGCCATTACTCACATTGGGATTGTCGTGAACAAAAGATCAAAAGATTATAAAAGCAATTTAATTGTACACAATATTGGAGCCGGACAAGTACTAGAAGATTGTCTCTTTAAATTTAAGATTATTGGGCATTATCGATATGAAAAATAAATTCTTGTCATTCCCGTTTTCACGGGAATCCAGAATAGAGTAATTAGATCCTAAATCAAGTTCAGGATAGCAATCAGAATAGATTGTCATTTCTTGGCACACTTCTTGACTACCACTTAGTAATTATTAATTAAATTATATTAAAAATGAGTAAAGGAACAGTAAAGTTCTTCAATGACGCCAAAGGTTTTGGTTTCATAACAGAAGAAGGTTCAAACCAAGAACATTTCGTTCACATTTCTGGATTAATCGATGAAGTACGCGAAGGCGATGAGGTTGAATTCGAATTAACGGAAGGAAAAAAAGGATTAAACGCAGTAAACGTAAAAGTTATCTAATATAAAGAATGCGATTTTTTTTTAAAAGGCCCATCAAATTTGATGGGCTTTTTTATTTTTAATTTTGACTTCAAAATTATCATAACTAAATCCATAAACAACCATAAAAGGTTTATTAAATATACCTTATAACAGTTTAAATAAATTCAATATATTTGATAAGTAAATTTTTGAACATTTATCCCCAATAAAATTTAAATCATGAAATTGAAACTCTCTATCTTAATTTTAGTCTTTACAGTAACAATTTATTCTTGTAAAAAAGAACCTAAAACAGGTACTGAAACAAAAACCGAATCTGAAACTGAAACTACAACAGAAAATGAATGGATTGCTCTTTTTGACGGAAGTAGTACAAAAGGATGGAGGTCTTATAATGGTGAGGCTTTACCACCTCAGTGGGTCATTAAAGACAGTACCTTAACTTTCGATGCAGAAGTAAAAGATTTGAAAGTTGAGCACCAGGGAGGTAGAGATATCATTTATGGAGCTGAAGAGTTTGATAATTTCGAATTATATTTAGAATGGAAAATACCTGCTGGTGGAAACACCGGTGTTTTTTATCATCTTAAAGAAGGTTATGATAATCCATATGAAGTGTCTCCAGAATACCAATGCATTGATGATGAAAATTACGCAACTATGCACGATCTTGTCGCATATAATACCGGGCTGGGCCACCCAAATCCTGAGTTATTACAGCCTTTGCAACAAACGGCATCAGACTATGCCATGCACGTAGCAGACGACAAAGTTAAGGTGCTGCATCCTGCCGGGCAATGGAATTCTACAAGAATTATCTTTACTCCCGAGAGTGTAGAGCACTGGCTAAATGGAAAAAAAGTATTGTCTTTTGTACCTTGGTCAGAAGACTGGTACACTAAAAAAAATAATGGAAAATGGAAGGACTTTCCTGATTATGGAAAATTTAAAACCGGTTTTATTGGTCTGCAAGATCATGATAGCCCTGTATGGTTTAAAAATATAAAAATCAAAAAATTATAAAAATAATATTCTCATGAAACGAAGAAACTTTATAAAAAGCACAGCAGCAATGGCATCAATATCGGTTTTGCCATCTTCAATTTGGGCACTTGCCAAAGACGGAAAATTAAGAACAGCTCATATAGGTGTTGGAGTAATGGGAATGGAAGACCTTAAAGCCATTGCATCACATGGTAATGTAGTTGTTACTGCCTTGTGTGATGTAGATTCAAATAATTTAGCTGCCGCTAAAAAAATGTTTCCAAATGCAAAAGTATATTCAGATTATAGAATATTATTTAAAGAAATAAGCAAAGAAATTGATGCTGTAATAGTATCAACTCCAGACCATACACATGCACCTGCTTCTATGATGGCCATGAATGCCGGCAAAGCTGTTTATTGCCAAAAACCCTTAACACATCATGTATCAGAGGCTAGAGCCATGAGAAAAATGGCTAAAGAGAAAAACCTAGTTACTCAAATGGGTATTCAGGTACATTCGTTTTATGATTATAAGCTTGCTACTCTATTGATACAATCTGGTATTATCGGAAAAGTTAGTAGTGTTAGGGCGTGGTCTCCAAAAAATTGGGGCTTTGACGGACCCGCTCCGGAAGGATCAGATGAAATTCCTTCGACATTAGATTGGAATCTTTGGTTAGGTACAGCCACTAAAAGACCCTATAAAGAAGGTGTTTACCATCCCGGAAATTGGAGGAAGTTATTAGATTATGGTTGTGGTACGCTTGGTGATATGGGTGTTCATATATTTGACACTCCTTATAATGCATTAAACTTGGACGTACCAAGAACCATTAAGAACAATTGTAGGAATCCTACAGGATTTGGATATCCATTAAATAATAAGGTCACCTATGAATTTCCTGGTACTGAATACACAACTGACACGTTAAAATGGGTCTGGTATGATGGTCCTTGTGCTCCAGACAATCATGATGATTTAATACTACCCGGTAACGAAAAATTGCATGACCAAGGTGCTATGTTTATTGGCGAGAAAGGCAGGTTATATTTACCTCATTTTCTAAAAATGCCACAATTAATTGTAGATGATAAGTATGTAGACATGGATATTTCTAAATTTAATTTAGAAGAGCCCGTTAGAAATTATGGTACTGAAAGTCCGAAACATTATCATCAATTTGTTGATGCGTGCATGGGTAAAGGTGAATGCACTGCACCTTTCTCATATGCCGCTAGACTTACTGAAACTATCTTATTGGGTGTAATTGCGGGTCGTTTCCCAAATCAAACTTTACATTGGGATAATGAAAAGGCGAGATTTGCAGAAGAAGAAGCCAATCAATATTTAGATGGCTCATATAGAGAGTTTTAATTTAAAAAAATGATTTATTCTATCTAAACTAAAAATTTAAGATAAACGAATAGTTGATATTTTTTAATTCAATTTATACTTCAATTCCTGAGTTTCTAACGTGCTTAATAGCTCTTGAGATATTTTAATTTTAGAACTTCTACTTGGCATATGCAGTTGCATTTTATCTTCAACATCGTACACAACGAAATTGAGTAAATCTTTTCCGTGATGCCCTTTTACCAGCGCTTCAATTTTTTTAATTCTATCTTCATTTAACTCTTTAATATCGAGTTGTAAGGTTATTTTTTTTGCCTGCGCTTCTAATACGTCTTGAAGGAGCTGAATATGATTGAATTGAATTCTAATATCACCCTCTCGCCATCCCGGACGTACAGAAATTTTAATATATAAGAATGAATTAGGAATTAAAAAATGCTTGAATTTTAAATAATCTTCACCAAACATTCTAAATTCCTGGGCATCAGAATAATCCTCAATGGTAAAAGCCGCCCAACCTTTTCCATTTTTAGAAATACGATGTTGCACATCGGTAACAATACCACCAATAGACAAATCTTTATTTAAAAGTTCTTCATTATTGGCGAAAGCACTTACAGGAGCATTACAAAAATATTTAATCTCTGTTTTATAATCGTCAAGCGGATGTCCTGAAATATAAATACCAATAACTTCCTTTTCCTTAGAAAGTTTTTCCATAATTCCCCAAGGCTCACAATCAGGAATTACAGGTTCTTCAAATTGTACTTCAGAAGCCTCTCCAAACATTGAAATTTGAGCAGAATTTTTATTCTCTTGATATTTATTTCCAAAACGAATGGCTCTTTCAATAAATGTAACACCGCGCTCATCCAATTCAAAATATTGTGCTCTATTTGTGTCCGTAAAGGAATCGAAAGCACCCGCTAATACCAATCCGTCAAAGGCTTTTTTGTTTGTTGATCTTAAATCTACACGCTTGGCAACATCAAAGATGGAGGTATAAAATCCGTTCTCTTTTCGTTCACTCACGATTGCAGCAACTGCATTGGCTCCTACTCCTTTAACGGCACCCATACCAAAACGAATCGCACCTTCTTTATTCACAGCAAACTTATAGAATGACTCATTTATATCAGGACTCAACACCTCAATACCTGCACGTTTACATTCATCCATAAAGAAAGAAACGGACTTGATATCATTCATATTATTAGAAAGTACAGCTGCCATATATTCAGCAGGATAATGTGCTTTTAAATATGCTGTTTGGTAAGCAATATAAGCGTAACAAGTAGAGTGTGATTTATTAAAAGCATAAGCGGCAAAAGCCTCCCAATCTTTCCAAATTTTTTCTAAAATTTCTTCAGGATGCTTATTCTTTTTACCACCTGCAATAAATTGAGGTTTTAGTTTCTGTAATAAAGCAATTATCTTTTTACCCATCGCCTTTCGTAAAACATCTGCTTCACCTTTGGTAAATCCTGCCAATTTCTGTGACAGTAACATCACTTGTTCCTGATAGACCGTAACGCCATAGGTTTCTTTTAAATATTCTTCCATTTCCGGAAGATCATATTCAATAGCTTCTATACCATGTTTTCGCTGAATAAATAAAGGAATATACTCCATCGGACCAGGTCGATACAATGCGTTCATGGCAATTAGATCAGCAAATTCTGTAGGTTTCAAATGCTTCATATGCTTCTGCATACCCAGTGATTCATATTGAAAAATCCCTACGGTTTCCCCACGTTGAAACAACTCATATGTCTTGGTATCGTCAAGCGGAAATGAATCTGGATCAAGTTCGACACCATGTAATGCTTTCACAATCTTTACAGTATCTTTAATAAGTGTAAGTGTCTTTAAACCTAAAAAATCCATTTTTAATAATCCCGCATCTTCTACAACGTTATTATCGAATTGGGTAACATATAAATCGGAATCTTTTGCAGTTGCAACGGGAATCAAATTTGTAATATCTTCTGGCGTAATAATGACTCCGCAGGCATGAGTCCCAGTGTTCCGCAACGAACCTTCTAAGGAAACAGCTTGACGTATCATTAGGGCTTCTGGCCCTTCTCCTTCGGCCAAATTACGGAGTTCGTTTACATTGAGGATCTCATCTTTACGAAGTTCCTTTATTTTAGCAATGCTTTTTTCATCTTCACCAAAAATTGTCTTAAGCTTAGTATTTGGAATTAGCTTGGCAATTCTATCTGCGTCATGTAAAGGTAAATCTAATACTCTTGAAGTATCTCGAATTGAAGATTTCGCGGCCATTGTACCGTATGTGATAATCTGCGCTACTTGATTTGAACCATATTTATCAATTACATAATCAATCACTTTTTGGCGACCTTCATCATCAAAATCAATATCAATATCCGGTAAGGATACACGATCAGGATTCAAGAAACGCTCAAAAAGCAAATCATATTGAATTGGGTCTATATTGGTGATTTTTAAACAATAAGCTACTACTGAACCTGCAGCAGAACCTCGACCCGGGCCAACAGAAACATCCATTGCTCTTGCCTTAGCAATAAAGTCTTGTACAATCAAGAAATAACCCGGATAACCGGTATTTTCAATAACACTTAACTCAAAGTCAATACGTTCCTTAGTTTCATCATCAAGTTCACCATAACGTTCTTGCGAACCTACATAAGTTAAGTGTTTTAAATAAGCATTTTCACCGCGAACACCTCCATCTTCTGCATCTTTTACATCTACAAATTGTTCAGGAATTTCAAATTTTGGTAGTAATACATCTCGCTCTAAAGCAAAAATCTCTACTTTATCTACTATCTCTTGTATGTTTATAATAGCCTCAGGAATATGCTGAAAGAGTGTTTTCATCTCTTTCTGACTCTTGAAGTAATATTCTTCATTGTCTAATCCGTAGCGAAAACCTCTGCCCCTTCCTTTTGGTGTTGCTTGTTTCTCACCTTCCTTTACACAAAGCAAAATATCATGTGACTCAGCATCGTCTTTTTCTATATAAAAAGTATTATTTGAAGCAACCAACTTTACCTGATGCTCTTTTGAGAAATTTAATAAAGTAGTATTTGCGTGTTGCTCATTTTCTTGTTTGTGATCGTTTAACTCTAAATAAAAATCATCTTGAAAAGTATCTTTCCACCAAATTAAAGCCTCTTCTGCCTGTTTCTCTCCTACATTTAATATTTTACTTGGTATTTCACCATACATGTTTCCGCTTAAAGCGATAATATCTTCTTTATATTGCTCAATGATTTTTTTATCAATACGCGGAACATAATAAAAACCATCTATAAATGCTATAGAAGACATTTTGGATAAATTATGATAACCATTCTTATTCTTTGCTAAGAGTACTATTTGATAGCCATTATCTTTTATAGCTTTATTTTTATGATCTTCACAAACATTAAACTCACAACCAAGTATCGGTTTTATGGGATTATCTGCGCTCTTATTGTGATTTAAAACTTCTTTTACAAAATTAAACGAACCCATCATATTGCCAGTATCTGTCAAAGCTACTGCAGGCATATCATATTTTGCGGCCGCTTCTACCAAGTTTGCAACGCTTGAAGTGGATTGTAGTATTGAAAATTGTGAATGGTTGTGTAAATGTGCAAATTTAGCATGTACTAAATCTATGCTATCCCCACCACTTGGTTTATCAATACTTTCAGAAGCTTTCTTTTTTAATTTAACACTTTCCTTTTTTAAATTGATGTGTTTTAAACCAATTAAAGAAATTTCTTGCGGATTTTCGGTATTGAATTTCTCGAAATGATCTGGTGTAACATCCAGTTCTTCTTTTGTAAAAACTTGTTTACGAATAAGTTCAAAGAAACAACGTGTAGTTGCCTCAACATCAGCTGTTGCGTTATGAGCTTCTGCAAAAGGAGCATTGAACAAATGCTGATGCAATTCCGTTAAGGTCGGTAGTTTAAACCTACCTCCTCTACCACCTGGTAATTGACATAATTTTGCAGTAGTTTCAGTACATGTGTCTAAAATTGGGAGGTCATTAAGTTTTGTCTTTGTGTCTTGACGATAAAACTCACAACCCATTATATTCAAGTCAAAACCAACATTTTGACCAACTACAAAATCTGTTTCAGCCAATGCTTCATTAAATAAAGCTAAAACTGAATCTAAATTTTCACCTTTTTCTTGTGCTAATTGAGTAGAAATACCGTGAATTTGTTCGGCATCGTACGGAATATTGAATCCATCAGGTTTGATTAAAAAATCTTGATGTTCAATTAATTTTCCGTATTTATCATGCAACTGCCATGCTATTTGTACACAACGGGGCCAATTAGCTGTATCAGTATAGGGCGCATTCCAACTTTTTGGTAAGCCGGTAGTTTCAGTGTCAAATATGAGGTACATTAATGTTCTGTTTTAAGAACTTTAAAAGTAATTTATTTAGTTCTTTTTTGAAGGTAGATATGTATTGTTTTTATCAACAAAGAATTTTTAAAAGTTTATAACTTCTAGAAACCCTATTTAGTTTTCGAAGCTATTATTTTTCTAACTTTTTCTAAATCTTCTAATGTATCAACACCAATGCTTTCAGATTCTGTAATTTCAACTTTTATCTTTTTACCATTTTCAAGCCATCTATTCTGCTCTAGAGATTCTGCTAGCTCCAATGGTGTTTGACCTAGGCTAGCAAACTCTATTAAACTTTGAGGTTTAAAAGCATACATGCCTATATGTTTGTAAAAAGTATGCTTCTTTTGCCATTCAGCTTTATCAACGTCACGTACAAAAGGGATAATCGAACGGCTAAAATATAAGGCGTTCTTCATTTTATCTATAATTACAAATACGCCATGGTCTTCTTTTAGTATTTCTGTTTTTTTAACAGGTATCGCCAAAGTTGCCATTTCTGTAGAATTCTCATCAAAACAAGAGATCAATAATCGAATCTGTTCTGTATCTAATAAGGGTTCATCACCTTGAATATTTACAATAACATCAAACTTTATATCATGTCGTTTCTTAAATACTCTATAAGCCTCTAAACATCTATTTGTACCTGTATTGTGACTCCTCGATGTCATTACCACATTACCTCCAAAATTCTCAACAACCTCAACAATGCGCTTATCGTCAGTAGCAACTACCGTATGTTCTAACAAACTGCTAACATGTTCATATACATGTTGTATCATCGGTTTACCAGAAATATCAATAAGCGGCTTACCTTCTAATCGAGTTGAGCCATAACGCGCAGGGATGATACCAAGAACATTCATAATAATTGATTTTATACAAATATCAGCATTTTTTCAACACAAATTTGCATCGCAAAAATATTAGATCCAGGCTTGTATATAAATAATAGGGCATTAGGCTTTTATATTCGAAAAACTTAGTATATTTGCGCCCACTTAATACGAGATATTAGGACTTTTAATAATCAAGGTCGCGTACCTTAAAAATTAACAAAAAATGTCAGTAAAAATTAGATTACAAAGACACGGAAAAAAAGGAAAGCCATTTTATTGGATCGTCGCTGCAGATGCACGCGTAAAAAGAGATGGTAAATTATTAGAAAAATTAGGTACTTACAATCCTAACACAAATCCTGCAACTATCAATTTAGATATTGATGGTACTGTAAAATGGTTACAAAATGGTGCACAACCTACAGATACTGCGAGAGCAATTTTATCTTATAAAGGTGCCTTATTAAAAAATCATTTGGCCGGTGGAGTTCGTAAGGGCGCTTTAACTGAAGATCAAGCTGAAGAAAAATATAATGCTTGGTTAGAAGAAAAAGCTGGTAAAGTTGCTGAAAAAACTGATGGTTTAGCTAAAGCGGAAGCAGATGTAAAAGCAAAAGCATTAGCCGCTGAAAAAGAAGTAAATGAAGCTCGTAAAGCTGTGGCTGTTGAAGAAACTGCTCCTGTTGAAGAAGTTGCTGAAACTCCAAAAGAAGAAACCGTTGAAGCTGTTGTTGAAGAAGCTGCTCCTGTTGAAGAAGTTGCCGAAACTCCAAAGGAAGAAACCGTTGAAGCTGTTGTTGAAGAAGCTGCTCCTGTTGAAGAAGTTGCTGAAACTCCAAAAGAAGAAACTGTTGAAACTGTTGCTGAAGAAGTTGCTCCTGTTAAAGAAGTTGCTGAAACTCCAAAAGAAGAAACTGTTGAAGCTGCTGCCGATACCGAAGTTTCTAACGAAGAAGAATAAAAATATATATTTTTATTATAAATTGAACCTGACTTTTATTAGTCAGGTTTTTTTATTAAATGAAACTCAATTTTGAAATTTAACTTTCAAAATTGATAGTTGAATTTATTCCTAACTCGATTAGGAATCTCATATTCTGGAATTCAAATTTAAAGGATGCAAAAGAAAGATTGTTTTTATTTAGGCAAAATAGTTACAAAGTATAGTTTTAAGGGTGAACTCATTATCAAATTAGATACTGATGAGCCAGAACTATATACTAATATGGATGCTGTCTTTATACAACTAGGCAATAATTTACTACCCTTCTTTATTGAAAGAAGTCTATTACAAAAAGGCAATCAATTACGCGTAAAATTTGAAGATATAAATTCTGAAGCCGATGCAGATGCACTTCTAAAATGTGAGGTGTATTTACCTTTAGATCTATTACCAAAATTAGAAGGAAACAAGTTTTACTATCATGAGGTAATGGATTTTACTATGAATGATGTGAATTATGGTGAAGTAGGAACTATTGTGGGTATCAATGATACAACTGCCCAACCCTTGTTTGAGGTAAAAAATGGTGATGTAGAAATATTAATTCCAATGATCGATAATTTTATTAAAAAAGTTGATCGAGAAAATAAAACGATACTTATTGAAGCTCCGGAAGGATTGATTGAAATGTACCTGAAATAAATCCCAAAATTCAAATAACAAATTCCAATAATACTATAAAATGAAAACCAATAAAGTCTACGATTTAGAAGAAAGAACTTATCTTTTGCAAAGGACTGTAGATTGTTGCTTAAAAAACTCCCAAAAAACCTTTCAAATTTGGAAGATTCAAAACAACTAATAAGATCTTCTGGATCTGTAGCTGGAAATTATATTGAAGCAAATGAAAAACTAGGGGATAAAGACTTTAAATTTAGACTGAAAATTTCAAGAAAAGAGGCAAAAGAGTCAACATTATGGTTAAAACTTCTTAGAGATTTGAACCCTGAGTTTGAGTCAGAACTTAAGGAATTATTAGTGGAATGTCAAGAACTTAGAAAGATTTTGTCAGCAATAATTAATAAATCTTAATCTCCTGGAATTTGGAATTTTAAAATTGGTATTTAATGGCTAAACCATTCAAATTCAAAGAATTTACCGTCAAACAAGACAAATGTGCGATGAAAATTGGTACAGATGGTGTGTTGCTTGGAGCTTGGGCTTCCTTAAAAAATAATCCAAATTCAATTCTCGATATTGGTTCAGGTACAGGTATTATAGCTTTGCAGATTGCTCAAAGAAGTGATGCCGAAATAATTGATGCTTTAGAAATTGATGACAATGCATACGAACAAACTGTTGAAAATTTTGAAAACTCTGATTGGGGCGACCGTTTATTCTGTTATCATGCTTCAGTACAACAATTTATTAACGAAATTGATGACAAATATGATCTGATCATAAGTAATCCTCCATTTTATAATGATGATTTTGAAACGAAAAGTAAAGCCAGGAATACTGCCAGATTTACATCGTCATTATCCTTTAACGAATTGCTAATTTCAGTTTCTAAATTATTAGAAAAGGACGGGTTGTTTTCAACTATTATTCCGTTTAAAGAAGAGCAACATTTTATTGAATTAGCTTCAAAAGCACATTTATTTCCGTCTAGAATGTGCAGGGTTAAAGGAACTCCTAAATCAAAAATTAAGCGTAGTATATTAGAATTTTCCTTCCTCGCTATGCCTGACGGAAGGCAGGAAAGTGAAATAGAAATCACAGAACTAATTATTGAATTAGAACGTCATCAATACACAAAAGAGTACGTGGCATTGGTTCAAGATTTTTATTTAAAAATGTAATTTTTATTATGGAATTTTTTCTCCTCTTGCAGTAATCCATAAATTATACCAATCCAGTCTTGATAACTCAATTGTAACGGCATCTTTACATTCGGCAATTCTTTGTGGGTTTGTTGTTCCTATTATTGGCTGTATGTTACCCGGTATTTTCATAACCCAAGCTAATAAAATGGAACTGGACGTAGTATTATATTTTTCAGCAAATTGATTAACCAAATCTATGGTCTTTTTATCTTCCTTCGTTGCTAGTTTATCATTTCCAGAGAACCTTCCTCCCATTAAAGGACTATAGGCCTGTATTGCTAAATTGTTCGATTGGGTATATTCTAATAAACCTTCTACCCCATTAAAATCAAGAGTATTAACTCTATTGGCCAAAATACCGGAATCTATCAATAAAGAATGTCCCAAACTTAATTGTATTTGGTTGGCTACTAACTGATCATCACAATGCTTTTGAATGAAATCAATTTGATGAAATGTCATATTACTAACTCCAAATCGTTTTACTTTTCCAGATTTTTTTAAGACTCTGAATGTGTCAGCAATTTCTTCTGGATTCATTAAAGGATCAGGGCGATGTAGCATAAAAACATCTAAATAATCAGTTTGCAGGCGTTTTAAAATAATATCTACCTGTTGTAATAAATACTTTTTACTAAGATCATAAATACTAGAATTCATCAAACCTTTATGATAGCAAATTCCAGCTTTAGATTGTAAAATAATTTGATCTCTTAAAGAAGGTTTAGCTTTTAATAATTGCCCAAAAATTAACTCTGCTTTACCAACAGTATAAATATCAGCATGATCAAAATAGGTTATTCCCGCTTCTAACGCGGCCTCAATGGCATTTTCCGCTTGTTTAAAATCATCTGAGTTAAGCGGATTGCTATTCCAGCCTCCGCCAAGACCCATGCATCCATAAATTAATTCTTTTTTAGCCATTTACATTATTTGGATTATAGCCTAAATAAGGGACTTGTTTTTCTATAAATTTAATTCCATGATCTTCTAACTCTTTTAAAATTGGTTCATACACCTCTTTAGTTATAGGCATTTGAACACCTGGAGTTTTAATTTCACCATTTAAAACCTTTAATGTGGCAATAGCTACCGGCAGTCCTACAGTTTTAGCCATGGCCGTATAGGTTTGATCATCACCAATAACTACCAAACTACTTTCAATCTGTTTATTTTCACCTTTATAATGATAACCAAATTTATGCTGCATCACGATCATATCTTTATCATCCTCTTGCAACGTCCAACTATCCATTAAAATTTTCTGAAGCATTTGGGCAGGCGTAGCATTTTTTAAACCAATTTTTTTATTCGGATTGAAAATATCCAGTTCCAATAATTTCTCCCACATCACGTCATCTTGATCTATCTTTAAATATGAGCGTAATTTTAATTCGACAGAATCACTCGGACTATAGGTTAAAAATAAATTGACAAAATCACGATAACTCATATTTTCTGAATCCTCAATAGTATATGTATCATCTGTCATACCTAATTGTACAAAAACATTCCATGCTCTTGAAAAACCTATTCTTCTAATTGTTCCGCGATACATTGTATGTATTTCATCTAAATCATATATACTTCTATACTTTAATGAATCTCTATTGGGATAAGCTTCAAACTTACCGCTTCCATTTACAGTTAAAAACTCTGTTCTCCTGAATAACTTATGATAAGGTATATATTTATAAGTGCCTTCCTGTATAAACATAGCAGCTCCACCCTGACCAGCCAACACAACATTTCTCGGATTCCATGTAAATTTATAATTCCATAAATTATTATCACTTTCAGGTGCTACCAAGCCTCCCGTAAAGGATTCAAATAATAATATTTTTGCATCGTTTTCACGGATTCTATCTATAACCTGCATCGCACTCATATGATCAATTCCGGGATCAACACCTATCTCATTCATAAAAATTAAGCCCTTAGCCTTTGCCTCCTCATCTAGTGCCTGCATTTCTTTTGAAATATAAGATGCTGTAACCATATGTTTACCGTATTCAATACAATCTTTAGCAACACCAATGTGAAAACGAGCGGGAAGCATTGAAACCACAATATCTGCATTTTTCACGGCAGCAATTCTAGCCTCGTCATCAAAAACATCCAACCTAATTGCGAGTCCGTTTTTGTGGTTATTTACTCTTTCTTCTGCATTTTGTTTTGATACATCGCCAACAGTAATATGCAAATTTTCGCTAGATGATTTATCTAATAGATACTTGATAAGTGATGAAACTGATCTACCGGCTCCAATAACTAAAATTTTTCTCATTTTTGGATTTGAATTATAAAAACGAAAGTATACAATTTGAAGAATTAATAGATGAAAAATTTATTTAAGTTTTACCCAAACTTAAAATTGTTCGAGATTTTTCGAAATCATCAACATCAACATTCAATTTATAGCCTTCTATAAATGCAGTGCCAATCGTAGAATTTAAATTTTCGTCGATAATGAAACCTCTAATTCCCTTACTTTCTAATTTTGCCTTTGCCAAATGAATTTCGTGGATAAAGCTCGTCACTAACACTGTTTTTAAACTTCTTGAATTTGTCATATTTTTTTAAGTAGGTGATGTATTCATAGCTAAATATAGTATTTTTATAAACTAATTAAACAGTATGAATAAGAATTTAGTTATAACTACAATAATAGGAATTTTAACCATTATTTTAGGAGCTTTCGGTACCCATATATTAGCTGAAAAATTAAGCGTTGATTCTATGAAAAGTTTTGAAACTGCCGTTCAATACCAAATGTATCATGTGCTTGCACTGTTATTTATTAACACATATAAGGGCTTTTCGAATAAAACTAAAAAACATATAAGCATTCTTTTCCTTTGCGGAATACTGTTCTTTTCCGGCTCTATATATTTAATTACAATCGGTGGTATTCCGGCCAAATCAATTTGGTTTATTACACCTTTAGGAGGGCTTTCTTTTATTGCCGGCTGGATACTTATGCTTATCAATTTTCTAAAAAGAAAATCATAAAAAAACCATATTTCAAACGTTTGCGTAAAAAATAATACTTATTTTTGAACCCTATTTGTAATTAACACCGCTAATGGAAAATAGTACGACATCCGTAAATAATTCTTTAGAAAATTACGGAATAAAAAATACGATTGCTCATTGGAATCTCTCTCCAGAAACATTAACAAAAATAACTTTAGAAAAAGACCTAGGAAAATTAGCCGATAATGGTGCGTTAGCTATTAATACCGGCGAATTTACAGGTCGCTCACCTAGAGATAGATTTATTGTAAAAGATGATATTACTAAAGATAAAGTTTGGTGGAGTGATATCAATATTCCTTTTGATCCTGATAAATTTCAAAATCTATATAATAAGGTAACCAGCTATCTTTCTAATAAAGAAATTTATGTAAGAGACGCTTACGCCTGCGCGGACGAAAATTACCGCTTGAATATTCGTGTAATAAACGAATTACCATGGTCAAACATATTTACTTACAATATGTTTTTAAGACCAACACAAAGTGAGCTTAAAAACTTCACTCCTGAATGGACAATTATCAATGCACCAGGTTTTATGGCTGATTCCAAAATAGATGGAACACGTCAGCACAACTTTGCGATTTTAGATTTTACTAGAAAAGTTGCCTTGATAGGTGGAACAGGTTATACAGGAGAAATGAAAAAAGGAATTTTTTCTGCTTTGAATTTTATTCTACCTGTTTTTAAAGAAACTTTGCCTATGCATTGCTCTGCCAATGTTGGAAATAATGGTGAAACGGCGATTTTCTTCGGACTTTCAGGTACAGGTAAAACGACTCTTTCTGCTGATCCAAACAGAAAATTGATTGGCGATGACGAGCATGGTTGGACAAAAGACAATACAATTTTTAATTTTGAAGGAGGCTGTTATGCAAAAGTAATTGACCTTTCTAAAGAAAACGAGCCCGATATTTTTAATGCAATCCGTCCCGGAGCCTTATTAGAAAATATTATTTTTAAAAAAGGAACCAATGAAATTGACTTTACTGATACTTCTATCACTCAAAATACACGTGTTAGCTATCCTATTTATAACATAGATAATATTCAAGAACCTTCGTTGGCTAAGAATCCTAAAAACATATTTTTCTTAACAGCTGACGCTTTTGGTGTTTTACCTCCTATTTCAAGGTTATTACCTAATCAGGCGGCATATCATTTCATTTCCGGATACACTGCGAAAGTTGCCGGTACCGAAGCTGGTGTTTCAGAACCTGTACCGTCGTTTTCGGCTTGTTTTGGCGCCCCTTTTATGCCATTACATCCAGCGACATACGCTGAAATGTTGAGTAAAAAAATGAAAGAAGCTAATGTAAATGTTTGGCTGATAAATACTGGTTGGTCTGGTGGACCATATGGAGTTGGTAAAAGAATGAAACTTAAATATACGCGGGCTATGATCAATGCTGCGTTGAATGGTGATTTAGGTACATATTGTTATGAAGATTATCATATCCATTCTGTTTTTGGGGTGGCTCAGCCAAGAAAATGCCCTGGAGTACCAACAGAAGTTTTAAGTCCGAGAGCAACATGGAACGATGATGAAGCCTATTATAAAATGGCTTTTAAATTATCAAATGCTTTTAGAGAAAATTTTGACAAATTCGAAATGAGTTCAAATGAAGAAATAAGAAGAGGCGGCCCACAGCGGTTTGCTTTTTAAGAATTTACTAATTCAAATGCGGAAAGGTCTCAAGAATTTATTTTTTTGAGGCTTTTTTATGGCCCTATAACTCTAAAACTACCCAATCTCATATTATACTTACGTTGCGCGAATTGAAAGTACCAAAATAATTTATAATTTACTTCTAATCCATAATCTATATGTGTCTGATAATCGATTATGTTTTCATAAATATTCGGATTAAACCTTGAAGGATTCCTGGCTCGAGAATTCCACTCTATAACGTAATAATTATTTCTTGTTCGAAGAAATTCATTTGAATAAAATGACATCGGTCTTGCTATTGTATTTAAATACGTGTTAAAACCTATATCTATAATTATTACTTCATATTCTAAACTATCATTGGCTATCCTAACGGGTTCTTCTTTTTGTGTTTCATCCGCCGATGCAACTGTATTTTGTTGCGTACCGCAGCTAAATATGAATAAACTAACCACAAGAAAAGTATAAATTATATTCTTCATAATAAATAAATTATATCAATTACTTAGTCGCAAAAATCATGCTAAACTTAATTAAAACTCCAATTTTAATTGCGCATCGATTATTTTTTCTTTCTGTTTAGTATTTATATTCAAGTTTGTAACTGAAATACCCAACAATCGAACAGAATTTTGCATTCTTTCCTGATATAATAGCTTTTTTACCGTTTCTAATAATAACGCCTTGTCAGTAACAAAATAAGGAAGTGTTTTACTACGTGTTTGCGTCGTAAAATCGCTATATTTTATCTTTAAAGTTACGGTTTTTCCTGAAACCTTAGAATTCTTTAAGCGTCTTTCTAATTCTTCGGCTATGTTATCTAACTTTTCAAGCATATATACTTCTGAAGTTAAATTATCTATAAAGGTTCTTTCTGCAGCTATTGATTTACGAATTCTATCTGGTTTAACTTTGCCATGATGTATACCTCTAACGATGTCATAATAATGTGTTCCGGATTTCTTAAAGTGTTCTTCTAAAAATTCTAATGATTTTTCTTTTAAGTCTTTTCCTTTAAAAATGCCAAGATTATACATTTTTGCTGCGGTAACTTTTCCTACACCATAAAACTTGGCAATATCCAGCTCCTCTAAAAAAGCTATCACCTGTTCTGGCGGAATTGTTTTCTGCCCATTTGGTTTGTTAATATCAGAGGCAACTTTAGCAACGAATTTATTGATAGATATTCCTGCCGATGCCCGTAAGCCCACTTTTTCAAAAATTCGTTCTCGAATTTCTTTGGCTAATAATGTAGCTGACGGATGCCTTTTTTTATTTTCGGTAACATCCAAATAAGCTTCATCTAAGGACAAAGGCTCAACAAGATCTGTGTATTCATAAAATACACTTCGAATCTCATTAGAAATTTCGGTATATCGCTTAAAATTTGTTTTAACAAATATCAAGTGCGGACATTTCTTTCTGGCTAAAACACCACTCATAGCAGAGCGCACTCCAAATTTTCGTGCCTCATAACTTGCAGCCGAAATCACGCCGCGTTCACCTCCACCTCCAACGGCAATTGCTTTTCCGCGTAAGCTAGGGTCGTCTAACTGTGCAACAGAAGCATAAAATGCATCCATATCTACATGTATGATCTTTCTAAATGGTGGTTCTAAGGCCATACTCAAAAATACAAAAAAAGAACCTCGATTAATTTGTGGAAACATCATTGTGAGGAACTAGATTAAGTACTAAACTATAAATAGATAAACAGATTGCCACACTTTTCTATCTTCGACTGCGCTCAGACTGATAAAGTTCGCAATGACGGTTGTTTAAAAAAATTTATGATTTATACTAAGTATTGTATTAGGGATGGCAGTGGCATCCTTTTCTTTTTAGTCAATACATTTCGACTGCGCTCAATATGACAAAAGAAAAGATACAGCCCTTCGACTAACTTCGTTAGCTACCTTCGAAGTGAAAGGTATTCGCTTCTCTGTAATGCTTAGGATAAACTTCAGCCCGACCGCTTGCGGAAATACCCACAAAAAAAGGTCACCAAATGGCAACCTTCTTTTATTTATTGTCTTTTGTTTTTTGTCTACA
>Ga0209344_10002885_pt1 | contig 18022 bp, 14 predicted proteins | sample Cruoilmetagenom6_FD_187293 | JGI IMG/M metagenome (GOLD analysis project Ga0209344, IMG submission 187293) | Oil polluted marine microbial communities from Coal Oil Point, Santa Barbara, California, USA - Santa Barbara Oil Seep Sample 6 (SPAdes)... | ecosystem: Environmental > Aquatic > Marine... | reverse complement strand
TGGGCCGTTTGCGGACCTGGTCTGTAGGGGCGGAAAACCGACCTTCGTTGCAATCGCGAAAGCTGCTGAGCATTTCGCCGAAGCGGTCATCCACTAACCACCAGTTGATACAAAGGTTTTCAAATGCAGCTATTTGGACCCATAGGCGCTTACGTCAGACACAGCGACAAAGTATGCAACGGACCTCTTATTTGCTATCCCAATCTCCGATGATTTCCCGGGTTTTTTCTAATCCAGATTTCATATCTGCTCTAATTTGAGGTGCACCGATACAGAGGCGTATTCCTTCTGGCCCTTTCCCAGCGTCGTGTGCTGCAGAGAACTGGCTCAAGGGTGCGGCAACAATTCGTTTTTCAAGAAGTCGCGCAAGCACCTCATCTGCTCTGAGTTTTTGAGCAAGAGGAATGACTACATGCATACTCCTTGGGTCAGACTGTATCGGCCAGTTTCCAAAAACTCGGTCGACAATTGCCTGTCTTTTAGCAATCTCTTTACGTTTTGCCCTGACAATCTGATCATATTGTTTCGACAGGATCAGCTGGGTAGCCATGGACATAATCAACGGTGTCGACATGTAGACTGATGCGGCTTGTGCATGATCGACAACCTTCGCCCAGCCTTTAGGCGAGACAAGATAGCCGACACGTAACCCAGGTGCCCAGCTTTTGGACAGCGTATTGAGATAAAAAACTCTCTCTGGATTCAGCTCTGAAAGGGATGGCGGTGGATCAGGAAGCTGAAACCCATAGGCGTCATCCTCGATGGCTAGAACGTCATACTTCTCCATCAATGAAAGTAGCTCTTTGCGTCGGGACAGCGGCATAGTTATAGAAGTAGGGTTTTGGAGGTTGGGCATGCAAAACAGTGCTTTTGGCCGAATAGTTTTACAAATCTCCTCAAAAGAGTCTGGGCATATTCCTTGCGTATCGCCATCAACAAGAACCAATTCGATTCCGAGCGTGTCGGCCAGTGTTCGAATCCCGGGATATGTGTAGCGCTCGACAACCACGGTATCTCCAGGGTTGCAAATTGCGAGAAAGCAAAGCAAAAGCCCATGTTGCCCGCCGCTGCAAATCGTTACATTCTCATATGTTTCTATTGCAGAAATGCGGTTGGAATTCAGCCACTTCCATGCACAGTTTCGATCATAATCCGAACCAGAATTATTCCGATAAACAAGGACGTCGCTGTCTTGGTTGCTCACAACTTCCCGCATTGTATTCATCAAAATGTCTTTTTGCTCCGGCAAAACCAAATGATTTCGGCTAAAATCAACAAAATCACTTTCTCTACTAGTAAGAAAGAAATCCGTGGATTTTGTGTTGGCATTCATTCGGACAAAAGTGCCCCTGCCTACTTCTCCGGTTGTTAGGCCGAGGGAATCCAGTTCTGCGAAGACACGGGTTGCTGTACCTAAAGAAAGGCCGTGCTGATAGGCCAACTCACGATGCGTTGGCAACTTATCGCCGGGTTTGAGGCGGCCTTCACGCAGCTCGGTTATCAGGAAAGATACGACTTTTCTAAACTTTGTTCGCACTAAAATTGTCCCATATACATTTCTAAACTTGCTCTGTTCATATAGTACAATTACCACATTGTATAAGATTAATACACTCAAACATTTAGCAATCTTACTCCGATACAGGTTTAATCTCATGGCTCAGCTCAATTCTCAAAGGCATCTCTTCGATATTCCATCTGAAACTGCATATTTTAACTGTGCCTACAGTTCTCCAATGTTGAAGCGAACGGGCGCAGCAATGGTCAAAGGTGCATCATCAAAATACAAGCCTTGGCAACTCTTACCGCAAGACTTCTTTGCGAATGCAGATGACTTTCGAGACCAGCTTTCCCAAACCTACGGCGGAGACGCGAATTGCTTCGCGGTCATCCCGTCATCCAGCTACGGGCTATCTACCGCGGCCAGAATTCTGGAAGACCATGTTGAGTCAAATCAGGAAATCCTGGTACTCGACGAAGCCTTCCCATCAAACTTCTTACCTTGGCATCGACTCGCCGAGATAACGGGCGCGAAACTCGTTGTAGTGCCGACACCGGATGATTTTAATTGGACAAAATCAGTATTGGATAGAGTCAATAAAAAGACAGCGGTTGTTGCCATCCCGAATTGCCATTGGACAAATGGCGCTCTGCTTGATGTTGCCACTATATCCGATGCCGCCAGAGAAGTCGGTGCCGTTCTCGCGATGGATATCACCCAGTCGCTTGGCGCGCTGCCATTTGATTTTGACCGAGTTAAACCGGATTTCGCTGTTGCATCGGGGTATAAATGGTCGCTTTTCCCTTATGGGTTAAGCATTTTTTATGCTGATCCGAAATGGCACGGTGCTCGCCCATTGGAAGAAACTTGGTTGAACCGTGAAGGGGCGGAAGTTTTTGAAGATCTCGTGAATTACAACTACAATTATCAACCAGGCGCCCGACGTTTTGATATGGGTCAGAAGTGTATTTCGTCCGTTATGCCCGGCGGCTTGGAGGCGCTCAGGCAGATCGGAGAATGGGGTGTCGCCAACATTTCGGAGACGCTCAAGGCTACAAATGATATCATTGCAGAAACATGTGAGGCCATCGGCTTAACACCGATCCCTGAAGAATATCGAAGCCCACATTTGCTGGGTGTAACAAGCGAGCATCCCCTTAGCCCCAACATGACAAATTCTTTCGCCAAGCAAGGAATTTACTTTAGTCGCCGCGGGTCTTCGCTACGTTTTGCACCGCATTTACACATCTCTGACAATGACATCGACCGGTTAACGGATTCCCTCAGAACGGAGTTCCGCGCCTTTTCAATCGCATCTTAGCTGGTTGAGTAGCTTCGGACCTCAACGCACAAAACGTTGGCCATATATAATGGCTAGATTGGAAAATCCATCCTTGGTTGACGTGTTTTTCACGGACATCGCTGCTGTTTTTGACGATTTTGTGGCTGGTAAGGAGGATTGTTCCGGCACACAACAAAGGAAAAAAGATGGAAATTATAGAGCTACCCAACAGCAGTCTAAAACCATTTGATGCCGGCGATGGTATCCGCTTAAGTCCTAAGAAGCCAAATTGGCGGAACAAGCTAGTTCATCTATGGTGCAGCTGCGTCGCCTCGGTGAGTATCGGAAGCGCCTGTTTGGCTGATGCCACATTTGAAACCGGAACAATATCGATAGGATTAGACCAACCATCCTTTAGCGATGCAAACTTCATCAATTTCGATAGCAACGTTGCTCTTAGAGCCGGTAATCTTGGGTTTCAGCTTGACGGAAGCGTCTCATACTATGTTCAGGAAGGTTTCAATAGCGTGACCATTCCCTCATTTGGGGTCCATGTGTTTCATCAGTTGGACAACGGGCATAAATATGGGGCATTTGCGTCATACTCCGCCTACGGGCTGCGAGCGGTTGGCGCAGAAGCATTGGTTACCCTTGGTCCTGTAAATTTGGAAGCTGCTATTGGCCAATTATCCGGAAGTGGTGACCCTCTATATACTGTAGCTCTGAATCTATCCTACGCAGCCAGCGAAAATATTGAGCTCAATGCCGGCTACGAAACCTATTTTGACGGTAACGGCTATTCAGGTGATTTCTTTTTGCTCGGCGCGACCTTTTTCATTCCAAATAGTAGTTTTGCGGTATCGGCTGAATATTTGGGGCTAGATGGCGGGGCGTCGAGTATTGGGGCAAATATTTCTTGGCACTTTGGTCGAAACAGCAGCCGAAATCTTTGGAATGAACGAATTTCGAATTATAAATACTTCTAGAACAGCGCAAACAGCGTTACATCACTTAGGTGCCTCATTCGGGGCACCTATTGCGCTTGGAATATGGTTATTCCCAGTGAAGTTATCTCAACCAGCGAACGCCAAATAAGTGACACCTTTCTCCATGGTTTGACACCTTTTTTATGACGAAACCTCAATTCGAATGACGTCCCGTTGACAGCATTTGCGTTGAATAGCGTCATCAACTCAAAAAAGGAAAAATCATGACAAGCTCAAAAATCGAAAAAATCAACGCCCGCCTCCGTGTTCGTGGCATGGATGTCAGCCCAACCTCTGATTTCCGGCAGATGGTGCCTTGGACCAGGCTGACATTTCTGCTGTGCGGAACCGGCGCAGCTATCGGCACCGCACTCCAATCAAATGTCATTCTTGGCGCAATGGTGCCGATTGCGCTCTATGGTGCGCTTATGCCTCGGCATCCTTTTGACTACCTATACAACAGCGTTATCCGCCGGTTCACTGGGACAATCGAACTGCCGAAAAATCGGGCACCTACGCGATTTGCATGCGGCATAGCATCCGTTTGGTTTCTGGCCATTATTGCGGCATTTTCACTCGGATGCGCGCTGACCGGCTATGCGCTTGGGGCAATGTTTGTGTCTGTTGCGGTGCTAGTGGGCACAACCCATTTTTGCATTCCAGGTACGATTTATCAATTTTTGTTTGGCGATCGTAGCCTGATCAAACCCTCCTTTTTTGCAAGGTGATCGGGATGAAACACTTTTCTTGGAAAACCTTGAGACCAGCAGGGATTTATTTGGATCACAATGCAAGCACACCTCTTAAACTGCGCGTGGCTGATGTCATGCGCAAGTTTATTGATACTGAATATGGAAACCCGTCCAGCGGGCACTGGGCGGCTATTGAAGCAAAATCTGCCCTTGAAACGGCACGGATTCAGGTCGCTCAATTCCTCGCTTGCTCGCCATCTGAAATTATTTTCACCAGCGGCGGCACTGAGGCCAATAACCTTGCCCTAAAAGGGGCATGGTTTAGCCCTACCCGTAAGGGAAACCACATAATAACCAGCGCGGTCGAGCATGATGCCATCAGATCACCTTTAAGATTTCTTCAAAAACTTGGCGCAAAAGTGACGGTTCTGCCAGTCGATTCAAACGGTCGCGTAACCCCGGAAACTGTGATCCGTGCCATTCGACCGGAAACAATGCTGATCAGTATTATGCACGCCAATAATGAGACCGGCACTGTGCAACCCATTGAAGAGATTTCGAGTATTGCCATAGACCACAACATTCTATTCCATACCGACGCTGCGCAATCGGCGGGGAAAATCCCAACTTGCATCTCGGAACTGGGCGTCGATATGCTCTCTCTTGCTGCGCATAAAATGTACGGCCCAAAGGGTGTTGGCGCACTTTTCGTCCGAAGGGGGGTTAGGTTGGCACCGCACAATCATGGGGCAGGGCATGAATCTGGGCGGCGGGCAGGAACGGAGAGTGCCATGCTCACCGCCGGTTTTGGGGCCGCATGTGCCTTGGCCAAAGTTAAATCATATGAGCCGGTTCGCCAGCTCCGGGATTATTTCTGGGCACAGTTGACGCAGAACTTTGGCGACATGGTCCAGCGCAACGGCAGCGATGAGCACTGTGTGCCGAATACATTGCACGTGTCATTTGTAAATCACGTTGGTGCCGAGATTCTTGATCAACTCGAAAATGTTGCTGCAGCAACCGGCTCGGCGTGTCACGCCGGATGTATCGACATGTCCCCGGTTTTGATAGCAATGCGAACCCCGGTTCATATCGGGATGGGTGCCATTCGATTTAGCCTGGGCCACCAGAATACTCAGCTCGAAATCGACACCATTGTCGCTCGGTTAAAAACCATCTTAAGCTAGTTCGATATCACGGCGGTTTACCAACATTCACGCGCATTTGACGAATTCTAGATGACCAGATTGCAGCCGAGTAACACCCCTAATTGATAGTGGTTCTTGTCAAAATGACGAAATTAAACAAACCAAAAGCTAAGGAAAACTAAAATGACTGATATTCTGATTAACAGCCAACATGGTGCAGACAATGTAGCAAAAGCAACCATTCCCTTCATTGTTGCAGGCGCATCTTCCGCCCGGGAAGGCCAGACCGCTATGTTTTTGACACATGACGCGATTTACATGGCCGTAAATGGCGGCGCAGACGGGCTTCAGGCAGACGGCTACAAACCTGTCAAGGAGCTAGTTGAAGCTTATGTGGCCAATGGCGGCATTATCTGGGTCTGCAAAGCCTGTGCAGATGCCAAAGGTGTTACCGCAGCCGACTTGATCGATGGTGCTGAACTGGGTGGCGCAGGTCACACGCTCGGCTTCATCGACAACGGTGGCCAAGTGCTGATGTAAAACTCTCGGGGAGCCATCTGCAAAAGCGGCTCCCCGTTTGGCGCTCTCAGCAAACGCCAGCTTTACTCAAGCCCTCTACATAAGTTTCAACTTGAGTTTTATCCTTAAGGTAAAACAACCGGTCTCGCGCAAAAGCACACGAGAAATTCGGTTTCTTTTCGAGTAGAATTTCCCGAGCAGCTAAGGCCTCGTCTCGGTGCCCCAGGTGCCCTAGGGCTGAGACCAGCGCCGCGTCGGCCCAGAAGTGTGAATTTGGAACTTGAACAGCTCTTTTTGCCCATTTGGCGGCACGCTCAAAGTCTTGCTCAAAAACGCTAGCCAAAGATGCATACATTAAAAACGCCCAGCGATGCGGATCTTGCGGGCTAAGGCGAATAGCCTCCTCAAAACTTGGAATCGCCTCGTCCGTCCTTCCAAGATAAGCAAGGGAATCTCCCAAACCGCAATGGGCCTGAGCAAATCCCGGGTTCAGGTTTATAGCCATTCGCAGTTCGGAAATTGATTCTTCGTATTCGCCCCGTGCAAGCTTCACCCGACCAAGGGCAAACCGCGCGGTGGCATCTTTTTCGTCCAGCTGTGTCGCGCGCTTGGCTAGGGTCAAGGCTTCATCGAATATGCCGGACTCTACGTCAGCTTCGAAATAGATGGAACTCAAAACCATGGCATATGAGAGCCGCGCATGGGCCGCAGCAAACATAGGATCAAGCGCAATCGCGCGACGAAATAGGGATTGCGCTTTAGAATTGCTTTCTTCGCTAAATTCATACTGGGTTGCCAGTCCGAGGTGATAGCAATCCCAGGCGCCCAACGCGCCTTCTTCCTTGGACCGCGCCTTGGCCCCCACGAACGCGACCAGTTCGGATTCGGCGGTTGCGGCGATTGCTTCCGGTAGTTCGTCCTGGATATCCAGAAGATCGCCCATACTTCGATCGTACCGATTTACCCAAATGTAAGTCCCTGTTTCGAGATCTACCAAATGGATGGAGATCCTTAATTTGTTGGCGATCTGACGCACACTGCCCTCAATCGAATACATAACGTTATGATCTGTTGCCAACTGGCGCAGCTTTGCCGTTGAAACATTTCCGTCTGCAATAGGCAAACTGACCATAACATCCAGCCAGCGAAACTTCGTGACGGCCAGCATCGTATCTTCAGCGAGTCCGTCTGTAAACGACAGCAAATCCTCATTTTGCCCCGAGAATAGGAACGGAAGTATCGTCACTGAAGTTTTACTAGTCTTGGTATTCGTTTGGTTGATTGGCAACTCGCAGGGCGTAATGCTGACCGGGGTTGAGGCTTTCACCGGTTCTGGAGATTTTATCTTTTCCAAAAGTGCTTGCGTCTCTGGCTCAGGTTCAACATCGAGTTCTTGCCTTAAGATCTCCAGGCATGTTTTGTATTGCCTGATTGCACTAGCTCTCTGACCGCTTTGCGCCATAATTTGCATCATCATCCGATGTGAGCTTTCCCTAAGGGAATCAATCTCAATCAACCGGCGGGCAATTTCTTGAGATTTCGCTTGATCTTTTGTTCGCAAATAATGCTGAGCTAGGCGTTCAAATACGGGAATAGCTAGGTTGCAAATGCGCTCTCGCTCGATAGTTAACCAGTCTTCGAAACCGCTTTCCCGTACAAACAGACCATCTAAAAACCCGCCATTGTATAAACTGGCAGCATTTTGATCTCCTTCAATAGTTTTTGCGGTCGCATTCGCTATGAATTCTGTGGCATCGACTTGAACCATATCAGGGTTGATTCCGATTCTATCCTGTGTTGCCCAAATTACGTCACCCGCAGATGTGTCAAAACATTGCCGTAATTTGGAAAGACTCTGTCGTAAACTCTGTCGTGCCTGATCGGTAAAACGATCCCCCCAAAGAAGTGTCATCACCTGATCCCGCGATGGGTTATTATCAGTATTTAGCGCAAGGAGTGCCAATAACGCCTGTTGTTTGCCGCCCGAAACAGCAATTTTTTTTCCTGATGGATCGGTAATGCGAAGTGCACCAAAGAGACTAATTTTAAATTTGGACATTTCACCCTCCTTCACAGGTGTTTGGGAAGCAGCCACAAAGCTCGCGGAGCTTCAATCGCCGCTGTGACAAAACATGGTTGGTGGTCAATATATTGTTTCGATTTGATACAATATCATAATTGTACAAACATAGTTCAGACAAGAAAATTATTGTATATAAGACAATATTCTTACGCATCGACCATGGCTATATAGTTGAATAAAAAGAATAATTATATATTTCTTGTGAGTTGGCAGTACACAAAAACCTATTTTTTTACGCGAAAATGACTCAACCTACATTCCTGAAACAGACTAGAATTCGCCTTACGATCACAGTTTTTTCACACATGCAATCGTGAAATTTGACAAGTCACTGACAGGGCAGCGTTTTTATGGGCTCAGAAATCTTCACAATTCTGAGCGCCAGGAGGCAACCCATGTCTAATATCTATAACAACATCCTCGAAACCGTAGGGAACACACCCGTCGTAAAACTGAGCAAATTGGCTCCGGATCACGTCGATCTTTATGTGAAAGTGGAATCGTTTAACCCGATGGCGTCGGTCAAGGACCGGCTCGCGGTCGGTATCATTGAAGCTGCTGAACGAGATGGGTCGCTGAAACCGGGGCAGACGGTTGTCGAAGGCTCAAGTGGGAATACGGGTATTGCTTTGGCAATGGTCTGCGCCCAGAAAGGGTATCCGCTTATAGTTACCATGGCTGAGAATTTTAGCGTCGAGCGGCGTCGATTGATGCGCTACCTCGGTGCTAAAGTTGTGCTGACACCTGCCTCTGAAAAAGGCACCGGAATGATGGCAAAAGCCAAAGAACTGGCCAGTCAACACGGGTGGTTTCTGTGCCGGCAATTTGAAAATGAAGCGAATGCAGACATTCACTCAGATACAACAGCGCGAGAAATCCTGGAGGACTTTAGCGAACGTGGGCTTGACTACTGGGTTACGGGTTTTGGTTCGGCAGGCACCCTGAAAGGAGTTTCTCGTGTGTTGAAGGCGGAAAGCCCTCATACCGTTATTGTCGCGAGTGAACCAAACAATTCGCAATTGCTTAATACCAACGTTGAACAGCAGTATGCTGATGATGGCTCGCCGTCTAAAAGCCACCCAAACTTCCGCCCGCACCTTATGCAAGGTTGGTCACCAGATTTTATTCCGAAGTTGGCAAATGACGTGCTAGAGCAAAATCTTATTGACCAAATCGTGGGCGTAGATGGCGCGGAGTCCTTGCGACTCTCGAAAGCACTCGCGCAGCAGGAAGGGATTTTCTGTGGCATTACGGCCGGTGCCACATTGGCCGCAGCTCTGGAAGTATCGAAAACGGCTCCCGAAGGCTCCAGTATTTTGTGCATGGTTCCAGACACAGGAGAACGCTACCTCAGCACCAACCTCTTTGATGGGATTGAATCTGAAATGAACGCCGCGGAGATTGAAATCTCACAATCAACGCCGCGCTTTCGCTTTGATGTTTCCAATGCACCTACGGCTAACACACCTGAGCCGCCTGCAACGAAACCTGAAATCGTTGAGTTGGTCGAGAAAACTATAAGAAATACCGATGAACCGATCGTTATGTATGCGCTTGAGTGGTGCGAGTTCTGCTGGTCAGTCCGCAAATTATTTGCCGACGTCGGAATTGCATTTAAGTCGGTTGATCTGGATTCGTTGGCCTATCAGAAGGAAAATCTTGGTGGTGATATCCGCGCTGTTTTGCTTGCAAAAACAGGCGCAGCAACAATTCCACAAATTTTTGTCGGCGGGCACCATGTCGGCGGCTGCACCGAAACCTTTGACGCATTTAATGACGGAACCCTTCAAGAATTACTGGCTATAAATAACGTAGTTTTTGATAGAGCAAAGAAGCCGGATGCCTATAGCTTTTTGCCTACTTGGCTGCACCCCCGTTAAATACCATTCTGGGGTAAAACACCGCACAAATTTTACCGGCTTCTTCGCAAGACCTATAGTTAGGAAAATACAATGTTCAACAAGGACCATTTTGGTTTTGCTGCCGACCGCGCAACAAAATATCGGGAAAACGTGAACACAACGTCGCCTTATCCCGACCTTGGAGCGGATCAACTACGGCAGCTATTTAGTACCGGATTGCCTGAGCAAGGTAGGCCGGGGCATGACGTTCTTGTCCAACTTGCCGATGCCGCCGAGAAAGGTCTTGTCGGCTCCACAGGGGACTCTTTTTATAGTTGGGTAATGGGAGCTTCTGACCCTGTCGGAATTGCAGCAGATTGGTTGACCTCTGCATGGGGTCAAAACGCAGCTATTTACCAAACTGCACCTTCGGCAGCAATCGCTGAAGAGGTTGCGGGATCATGGTTGCTGGATTTGCTAAGGCTTCCGAAGGAATCCTCCTTTGCCTTTACGACGGGGGCCACGATGGCCAGCTTCATTTGCCTTGCAGCAGCGCGCAGCGAAATCTCCCGCAGACGCGGCTGGGATCTGGAAAGAAACGGGCTATTTTGTGCGCCAGAAATACGAGTATTTGTCAGTTCAGAAGCCCACTCTTCAATTTATTCGGCCCTGCGGTATCTTGGATTTGGCTCTAGCCGGCTGGTAAAGGTCGAGGCAGATCGAGAAGGTGCAATGATCGTTAAAGACCTTGCGGAAAAAATGTCAAAATATACAGGGCCTTCTATAATTATCGCACAAGCCGGGCACATCAACACCGGCGCATTCGATGACTTCAATGCCATATGCGATTTGGCCCACGCGCACAACTCATGGGTGCATATCGATGGTGCATTTGGATTGTGGGCGAACGCCTCCAAGCAACGCCAACATTTGGGCGCCGGATCCGAACGGGCTGATTCATGGGCAGTGGATGGTCACAAATGGCTTCAGATTCCATATGATTCCGGCTTTGGCTTTGTGAAAGACGAAAGGGCGCACCAACGGGCAATGTCAATGACGGCTGGCTACCTGAATGAAGCGCTTGAGGACGGACGAAACCCGACACACTTTGCTCCGGAACTATCACGGCGCGCGCGCGGATTCTCTGTTTGGGCAGTATTGCAACATTTGGGGCGCGCCGGCATTTCTGACATTGTAGACGGCAATTGTAACAACGCTCGCCGCCTAGGTGCGCACTTGCGGAAAATTCCAAGTGTAAACATATTGCATGAAGTGATCCTAAATCAGATTTCACTCACTATCAAAGATCAAGATGGCCAATCACAAACACAGGCGGTGATCGATAAATTGCAGGCTCACGGTATTTTTTTCGTAAAGGAAGCAGATTGGTGCGGCGTGAAAATTCTTCGGCTTTCCTTCTCGTCAAAAACAAAAACGGATTCACAAATTGATGAATTTGCAGATCATTTCAATACGATCTGTCGTTCCGTTTTGGAACCGAAAGTAGCTACTCACTGCAACGCGATCTGATTAAACCGGAAGAAAGGAATAAAGAGTGCATATGCAGTCGTTGACAGACATTTGGTTTCACTTGTGAAAGGAGTTTGCAGATTACAAAAAAGCACATGCTGGGTAGTCGGTATTCTCGGAATGTGGTGAATTTGCTAAGTAGCGGAAAAGCTGCTTGGTCTACTGATTTGAGCCCATTTCAATAGGCAATGAGGCATCTCGTCCCCATTCACTCATGGAGTTGTCATAAACTGTGACATTTTCATATCCAAGTTGGTACAGCAAGAAAGCATTTACGGTCGCAAATATCCCACTGCCACAATAGGTGATGATCAATTTGTCAGTTTCAGCGCAAACAGCAGCAAACATTTTCTTGATGGTTATAGCTGGATGAAATTCAAGCGTATCTGCGTTGACCAATGAAACTTGAGGCACGTTAACGCTCGATGGAATTCGCCCAGGCCGTCCATATCGTGGATTTTCACCTGAGTGGACGTCCGGCCCCAGAGCACTGATGATGCAGGTGTTTTTGTCCTCAATGGCGCTCAAAACATCTTCACGATCAACAAAAATATTGGTACGCGGTGAGACCGTTAACTTTCCCGGCAGATAGTGTGAAGCCAGAATAGATATCATTCGGCCCTCTTTTTCCCATTTATTGAAACCGCCCTCAAGGATAGCTGCATTGTCAAATCCGAGCCAACGCAGCATCCACCAAAATCGGGTCGCCCACGATACAGAGTTTCGGCTATAAAGAATAACGCGCGTATTGTCCCCGATACCAGCCAGCTCAAAGGCAGTGGTCAATTCCGCAACCGTTGGCAGTTTCATTGCCCAACGGCTGTTCGAATCTGAAAAATCAGCTTGAAGATCAAGGTATGCCGATCCCGGAATATGACCAATTTCGAATTCCTTTCGACCGCTAACAACCCTGTAAGGGTGCGGTGAGTTAACCTCATGAACCAACGTTGTTGTGCAATCAAAAATCCGGAGATTCGGCTCATGGATGTGCGTTTCCAGCCAATCACTCGTAACTATGGCCTCTGGATTCTTGAGTTGGGCTAAAGTCATATTCGTCGCTCCATAATTGTCTGATTGAAAAGCCGGGATCTCTCTGAAGGAAAAATCCTTCAATTTTTTTTGAAGCTAGATTTGTTTTTGGAGAACTGCGGCCTTTTTGCGCTTTTTGACTATTGGCTTTGCTGGTACGCCGGCGACAGTACTCCCGATCAAGACATCTTTTAGAACAACAGATCCAGCAGCGATTTTGGCGCCATCACCAATTTCGATATTCCCTAGTATATTAGCGCCAGCTCCGATTGAAACATTGTTGCCAACTTTGGGGTGCCGATCGATTGCTACCTTGCCAACACCACCCAACGTGACTGAATGATGGATATAGACGTTATCACCAATAACGGCCGTTTCTCCTACAACAATCGAATGCCCATGGTCTAGCACGACCCCGCGGCCAATTTTAGCAGCTGGATGGATATCAACTGCATAGACTTCGGAAACGCGCGTTTGGATAAATGCAGCTAGATCTTGCCTACCAATACTCCAATAGTGATGTGCGATCCTAAAAGCTTGTAATGCGCTGAAACCTTTGAGAAAAAGGATTGGATGTAACAGTTTTCTGCATGTGGGATCCCTATCGCAAACAGCGAAAATGTCCTCATACACGATTTCTTGCAATGCGGGGTTTAAATCGAAGGCGGAGATTATTACCCATCTCAAAGCCTCTTCAGAAACTTCTGTTCCCGCTAGTCTTCTGGATAAAATGAAAGCAATTGAACCAGCTATAGAGGTTTGGTTAAGAATGGCTGCATCGGCCATTTGTGAAAGAACAGGTTCCTGTTGTGCCAGTGTTTCAGCTTCGTATCGTATCCGATTCCATGCATTTTCCAAATACTTGGATTTGTGCAATGGCAATTTTTGTGCCGTTGGCTGGTCTGAATTAGAAAAGATCAGCTTTTTAAGTTGCGATGGAAGGGAATCCATTTGTGATTGCGCAATGAGTTGGTGTTGATAGAAAGACATCGGAGGGCCCTCAAACTGTTGAATTTGATTGCTTGTAGCCAAATGGAGTGAAAGCGGTATCAGCACAGCGTGATTTGTGCGTAAAATCGGCTCGAATCTCTTGTTTCTAATAGCTACATTGCGAAAGAGTACTTCTTAGGGAAGCAATTCTCCGAATTTGATAGTCAGATGAGTTTTGCCAATTGGTTGCCTTGATACTCACATGGGTTGAGAGATTTTGGAGGTGCTGGCTCTCATTTTTCGCTTGAAATGGCTGTTTTGTGTTTCTTGATTCCCATATTTGATCCTCCGTTTTCCAACTATAGCGATGGGCCACTTCAAAGGGGAAGGATCAACTCCTCGAACGGAGTTCTTTTAGGGTAGTTAAAGAGGTATACGGCGAACTATGCGCATTTCCGTTAGATCACGTGCGACGTGGTTGGCACAAAATTGTGTTGGATCTCCAACCACAAATTCTAGCTATGATCAGGGGACGCGTAGTACTCTTTCCAATAAACCTCAATTTTCAATTGGTGAAAACAATAGCCGCATTGTGTTGCCTTAGTTAGCCTGTTTGACATTTTGCAACTGGAGACATTCGAGTTTTCTGCAGCATTAGACGACATGGGCTCGAAGTCGACTTTCGTAGTAATTTCAGATGTTGCGTTGCGGCTCGCCATTTCAAACATTGATGCATGCCGCAGCCTTTATTGAGGCCCCAATGTCCGCTGCGCCGACAAAGTGACTTAATCTCACACAACTTCGTTCCTTGTTTAGTTCGGTGTTCAATATTAATCAGCCCGGAGTTGCAGGTCGCAGTTTTCGATTTAGCGCGATATTGCGAAATGGGCACGAGGTGCAATTTCAAATTCCTGCTGCAGACAATTCTTACAGCCCAATATAGGCAGCATAGTATTGGCTCGATACCAGAGGTTGAATGCGTCATAATTCGGATTGGCCATGATCTCTTCAAAGCCAAATCTGGTGCGTGGATTGACAATTTCTAGTTTGGTCATTTTAGAATTCCTTGTTCATTTGTTGCGACGAATAGTACGAGTACAGCCATTAGCGCATTAGGCCGTCAGCTATAGCTGTCCCTTACCGTTAAGAACGTGTGAAAGAGCGTGAAATCGACAATCAGTACAAAACGCACGGCGAGCTTGGCCTACGAGTTTTCGGCGAGCGTGTGGGGGGCTGTCGATTGCTTATACTGCCTGTGTCCTGACGTTGGCGGAGCCCAAACGGCTCGACTTCTGTCGTACCTTCGACGATTGAAAGGACGTTTTTTTTACGTGCACAGGGTAGAAGGCCTGAAGTAGAAAGCGTCCCTACCAAGCTAGGTGAAGTGAGTCGTTGAGTGATGACTGCGAATTGATACTTTGCCTGCGCTACGGACGTCAGCGTCTTAAATTTTGCGGGAGATCCCGTGCTTAACTATGATCGACCGGAGCTGAAAATTAAGGCCGCTGCAATAAGGAGGGAGAGTCCGACTATGTTTGAATTTCTAAAGATTGTAAATTTCTTGAGTTTTTTGGTGGCAATAGGTGCAGGAATCTCAAATCTCGCACTCGGAGCACGGCTTGCCAGTTTTTCGGCGTAAGCCATGCCAAGTTTAGGTGGATTTCGCTTGTTTCCAGGAAAACTGTCTACAGCCGGCCTAGTCTTCTTATGGTTAACTGGGCTGCGGATGATCGCGGCAAAGAGCGGGACGAGTGTTTTCGAGAGACAAGCTTTTCTTTGGAAGCTCGCCGCGATGGTGTTGCTTGCAGTGTTTTCGATCTTTGCTAACCTAACAGTTTCGCAGGCAAAAAAGGCGGGGACTCCTCCCGACGCAGTTCGGATGAAGCGCTTGGGAATTGGATCACAATCGATGGCCGTTTTGGCTATGATTTTTGCGGTCACAGCGTTTAGTTGACAGTACTGCCAAAATTTTGAGGTCGACGATAGTGTGGCCATGGCTGTATTTCTTGCTTTGTGCGCTTAGCCGACCTTCGTCCCTTGGAAATTCTTCAGAATCGACAAATGACTGCTTCAGGAACACGCACTGCAGCATTCTAGCTCAGTACTTAAGGTCTGGTTTGGGCCGTTCGTGTCGGCGAGAATTAACGGCCGCCCTAACTTCACAACTCCCCCATCGCCTTGATCTGCGCTAGCGCCGCCGCGAATTGCCCGTCCGTCAGCCCGCGCAAAAGTGCCACAACAACTTTGCCTCGTGATCGATCCTTAGAAAGGGGTTTGTGCGGTTTTTTCCAACCTGTTATTTCCAGACAGTTTTTCGATTTGGAGGACGCAACAATGAGCGAAATATCTGAAAATCAGGTTACAGCGTGAGCGTCCGGTGTCCTCCGCCTAACGGCTATATTTGTGATGCGTTAGCCGTCGTGAACGGCCCATTGCGGTCACTCGCAGACGGCCCGAGCGCAGCAGTGCAGCTTCACCGAACCGGCCATTCACTGCATACGCGAGATTTCTATGCGGACCGAAGTCGGTTCTGCGGACTTTTCAACCATTCAGCTGCCTTTGTTGAATGTCCGCTTTCACGTTTGTTGGGAATGAGCGCATGCCCAAGAGAACCGTTGGCGTTGCATTTCCGCTGGTTCAAAACTATATTGCTCAATAGGAACTAATACAGGATTAAGAATATGGACCACTCGCTCGCCATCTGACTACTACCGAGATTTTTTTTACAGCGAGCTTCAGCCATGTCTTCTATCGTTCTTACCAGTTTGAGCTGGCACACCCCTGACGGAACATCCCTCTTCAACAATTTCGACCTAGCGTTTGATCCGCGGCGTACCGGTCTTGTCGGTCGGAATGGGACCGGTAAAACCACATTACTACGCTTGATCGCCGGCGAGATAGCACCAGCGTCCGGAACCGTCACCCGACCTAATTCAATAGGCTTCCTTCGCCAAAATCCAGAGCAGCAAATTGATGATAAACTCGCCGACCTGTTCGGCGTGCAGGATCAACTTGCGATCCTTGCTCGCGCAGAGGCGGGTACAGCGACCGTGGAAGAACTCGCGGATGCAGACTGGACTTTGGAAGCAAGATTGGAGGGAGCGCTAACGAGTATGGGTCTTAATCACGTGTCACCGGACACGCTGCTCGGATCCCTTTCGGGTGGCCAGCGAACACGCGCTGGCCTCGCTGCTCTCATGTTTACCGCGCCCGATGCGCTTTTATTGGACGAGCCGACAAATCATCTCGACCGAGCAGGACGATTGCAGATCATCGACGCGATTCTAGCTTGGCAGGGATGCGTCATAGTTGCGAGCCACGATCGTTCTTTGCTTGGCGCGATGGATGCGATAGTTGAACTGACGACGCTGGGCGCACGGTCATATGGTGGCAACTATGACGCATACTGCGACATGAAATCGGTCGAACTTGCATCAGTGGAAGGCGAACTGGCACGGGCAGAGCGGGCATTGACGGAGACCAACACCCGAGCGCGAATTGCTGCTGAGCGGAAAGCACGAACTGACCGGCAGGGACGTCAGCTGCGTGCCTCTGGCAGCCAGTCGAAAACCCTGCTTGATGCCGCGAAGGAGCGAAGCGAAGGATCAGGCGGGTCCGGGGCAAGATTGCGCGCACGCAGGATGGACGAAGCACAAACTGAGCTGGACAATGCGCGCGCAGCGGTTGAAATTCTCCAGCCTCTTGCAATGGACATACCTAAATCTGGCTTGGCGAGTGGTTGCGATGTGCTGCAGGTCGAGAAACTGTCCTTTGGCTACGGCAATAACCAACCAGTTTTTCAAGATGTCTCGCTCACAATACGTGGCCCCGAGCGTATTGCGATTGAGGGACTGAACGGATCGGGAAAATCTACGCTCCTTACGTGTATTTGTGGTGATCTTGAAGTTCAGACTGGTCACGTAGCATTGCATGTTCCAGCAGCGCGGTTGGACCAAGACATGAGCATGTTTGACCTCAATGAAACGGTGAGTGATGCCTTCGCCCGTCTCGATCCAGATGCCAGCGAAAACGACAGGCGTGCTGTCCTCGCGCGCTTCCTTTTCCGAGGAGATGATGCCTTGCAACAGGTCGGGACACTTAGCGGAGGGCAGCGTTTGCGCGCAGGCCTGGCCTGCACCCTGGGGCATAGCCAGCCAAAGCAACTCCTAATTCTGGACGAGCCGAGCAACCACCTTGATATTGAGGCTGTAGAGACGCTAGAGACGGCGCTTAATGCTTACGACGGCGCGATCCTTGTCGTCAGCCACGACAAAGCCTTTCTGGATCGAATTGGTGTAGAGCACAGCTATTCTCTTTGAATGTTCAGCAAGAGGGCCTCAAAGCCGCCATTCGGTCGCGTTTCAACATCGAACAATTTGGGCTCAGAGCGGTCATCTGACATAATTTATCAGGAATTATGCCCAAAAATATGCATCAAGGTCAACTGTGCGGACAAAGCTGCTATTAATAACCACATGACG
>Ga0209344_10002884_pt1 | contig 18045 bp, 18 predicted proteins | sample Cruoilmetagenom6_FD_187293 | JGI IMG/M metagenome (GOLD analysis project Ga0209344, IMG submission 187293) | Oil polluted marine microbial communities from Coal Oil Point, Santa Barbara, California, USA - Santa Barbara Oil Seep Sample 6 (SPAdes)... | ecosystem: Environmental > Aquatic > Marine... | reverse complement strand
GAAATCCCGAATTCCGGCGACGCCTTTGGTCAGCGGCGGATGGCCGGCGACGATTGTGAAATTAAAGGTCTCGGCCTGCACGGGCGCTGCCAGTGCAATCATTGTGCCGACAATTCCGGCGATTTTAAAAGTTTTCATGTCATCCTCCCTGATGGTCAAAAATTCCGCCAAAGTTGGCGGCGTGGTGCAAATTTTTCCCTTATCGCGCTATGGTTCCACTTTTGAAAAAGCACTTGTCAGAAACGAAACCAGTTCCCGGCGAAATTCAATTCGGTCCGCGGGCGAGCATAACCCGCCGGAAAGCCGGTTGATCCGACTTTCTGGGCCATCGTCGTTCAGCGTAACCAAAATTGCGCCAACCATAAGATGATAGCGCCAATGGGTGGCCTTTTCGCTTAGATGCGGGGCTGCCTTTTGCAGGGCAGCTACATAGCGCAGGGCCAGATCGTCCAGCTCGTCGCGCACAACAGCCCGTGTCCACGCTGTCGGTGCCACCCGGTGCTTGAGCACAAGATGAGCCAGCAGAATGCCACTGCGCGGGTCGTCGTCATTTAGATAGGCGTCGACAAAAGCTTCGATTATATCCGCGATATCCGGGGCGCGGTTTTGATCCTTCGCGTCCTGTTCAATTGCCTGCAAACTATCAATGCGACGCTTGGCGGAACGTCGTGCAGCGCCCCGGAAAACCTCAATCGTCAGGTTGTCCTTATTGCCAAAATGATAGTTCACCGCAGCCATGTTCACCCCAGCCGTTTCGGCAAGGGCGCGTGTCGTCACGCCGCTAATTCCATTGTCCGCAAACAGCGTCTCTGCGACGACGCGAATACGGTCCCGGGTAACGGTCTTGGACTTTGGCAGCTGATTCAAACCCATGTTTTAATCATTTGTTTGAATCTTGAATTTGTCAAGCAGCCTGAGTTGGTGGACTTGGCGCCGCCTGCAAAAGGCAAATATCTGGCGCAGCACTCAAGCCCGTCCTGTTATGGACCAAAATTCGCAGAAATTGATTTGAGCCCCAAAAAGAACGCGTCCACCACGCGGACGCACTGTGTGGAACCCGTTGATATTGGCAATTCCCTATGGTGCCATAAACCCAACGATTTAAACATTTTTGCGCCAAGAACCTTAGTGGCGCTGATCCAAAAAAGGACTTTCCAATGCCATCTAAGATTTTGATCGTTGGAGCAGGTATCGGTGGCTTGACCGCAGCCCTCGCACTGCAAAAATTTGGCTTCAAGGTTCAGGTATTTGAGCAAGCCCCGGAACTGAAAGAAATTGGCGCCGGCGTCGTTGTTACGCCAAATGCAATGCATGCATTGAATTTTCTGGACGTGGGCGATGCTATATGCGCCATGGGCAGCAGCCCCGGTGAAACATACACGCGCCACTATGCAACCGGTGAAGTTTTGGAAGTGCGGCCATCTGGGGCCGATCTTGAAAAGAAATTCGGTGCACCCTATTTCCAGTCGCACCGGGCAGATCTGCATGATGAGCTGAAAAAAGCAGTTGTAAGCAACGACCCTGATTGTGTTTTCCTTAACCACGCTTGTTCTGAGGTAACGCAGGATGGTGATACGGTTACGGCGACATTCAAGAACGGAAAATCCTATACTGGCGATGTCCTGATCGGCAGTGATGGAAATGCCTCTGCGGTGCGCAGCAGCGTTTTTGGTCATGAAGACGTGAATTATACCGGTCAGGTAGCCTATCGGGCGTTGATCCCATCTGAGTATGTTAAGGATATGCTCGAAAATCAGGACAAACGGCTTTATATCGGACCGGGGCGGATGTTCCTGCAATACTATATCCGGCGCGATGAAATTCTGAATGTTATTGGTATCGCACGCGAGAAAAAATGGCAGGATGAGGGGTGGGCGATCCCGGGCGAGGTTTCGGAGTTTCAAGAACTATATGCGGACTTTCATCCTTTCGTGAGCGAACTGATCGGAAAGATCCCAGCTGGAAACCTGTTCAAATGGGGGTTGCGCGATCGCGACCCGATGCCTGAGTGGGTCAAGGGCCGGGTGGCGACACTTGGCGATGCCGCCCACCCAATGACACCATTCCTTGGTCAGGGTGCCTGCATGGCGATTGAAGACGGAATGGTGCTTGGACGTTGCTTTGAAAAATACTCAGACGTCCACGAAGCGCTTAGGGCTTATGAAGTTGCTCGTAAGTCCCGTGGCAATGGTGTTCAGATTGCGTCGCGCGAACAGGCCTATGCGCTGCAGGGGGATGTGATGAAGGGCGATAAGTTCAGCCCCGGCCGCGGTCCTATCCAACGTGGATTGTTTGAATATAACCCCGTTACCGTGGAAATTTAAACACAATCGCTACCGGTAAACCTGATTTAGGTTTGCCGGTTGCTGTTAATGTTCGGTCGGCAAAGTGGTTTCTGTCCGATCCCGAATATCCGGAAGATGCCCCGGATTTCTGACACGGGAGGATTGCCTTGGAAGCGATTGGGTTTCAAATTCGACCGGTCGTTGGGCAATCTCTTTTTCGATCCGTTCCACGACATCGTTGAGCACAGGAAGATACCGTTCCAAAGCGGCCTCCAGTTTCATCGTTTTCCGAAAGAAAATTAGGTTCATAGAGGCGATTACGTTACCCGATTTTCGAATTGGCACCGCAAAACTTGCAAAACGCGGATCTGTTTCGCCGTTGCTTGATGCATAACCATTGTTCCGTGTGCTCGGTTGCAAATGAAGCAGCCGCTCTAAATGGCGTGACATGGTGGAAACATCGTAGAGCCGCCCGACGTTTCCAAGCAAGGCCTGTCGTTCGGCTTCGCCGCAAAAACAAAGGTATGCCCTGCCAAGTGCCGTTGTCAAAAGCGGTATTCTGGTGCCAACAGCGTTTCGATGAACAGAATATGGGCTGAGGTGATGAGTGGTTTCTACGATCCGCATCGCGTCATGGTCAATTACGGTCAGACTGCTTGGCCACAGGACTTCCTGAACCAGTTCTTCCATCATTGGAAAGGCAATCTCACCCAGCTGGCTGGCGCTGTCGACATTTGCTGTCAGCATACGGATTTTTGAAGTCAGGTAAAATATCCTGCCTTCGTCGTTGCGGCGGACATACCCAAGATTTTCGAGCGTCTCCAGTATTCTGTAGACCGTTGTTCTGGGCACACCGCTATAGGCGCTGATCTGAGCGGCTGATGAATTAGTGTTGCGCGCGACGGCATCCAGTATAGCCAATCCCCGCTCGATCGCACGGACGTGCTTATACTGCTGTCCAGACTCTTCATCTGCGTCGGTTGCTGGTGGGTCTATGTGTTTATTCATGTGTTTGGCCTTAATACTACGTGGGTGGCGGGTGGCTTGTCGTCCCAGCCAGCCAGTCGGGCGATAGCGTCTTCGGCGCGATCCAGTCCGAATGTCTGGGTTCCGACACGTGCCAGTGAACGATAGTGTTTTTCGACCAGTTTGATCGCCGTTATGTAGGATTGGGTATCAACCGTCAGAACGCCCTGCAGACGGATTGCGCGCAGAACGATTTTGTCGGTCATCAGGCTGGTCATGTTGTTGCCTTTCATGCCCGCAAGAATGATGGTTCCGCCACTGCGAACGATATCAATGGCATCCACGATCGGTTGGGTCGCTGTGCTGACATCCAGCACGACGTCCGCCCCCCGGCCATTGGTGATGCGGGCCACCTGTTCAACCGTATTTTCTTCATCGGCGACAATTGCATGATCGGCGCCAAATGAGCGGGCAAGATCGAGTTTATGAGCAGCCCGGGCAATATCGGTGACAATGATCTTTTCTGCCCCGGCGGCTTTGGCTGCGATCACGGAAGCAATTCCGCGCTGGCCTGACCCAAGGATGACAATCGTGTCGCCCTGTTTTAGCGACGGCGCCGTTACCGCCCAGCGCACACCTGCGCCCATTGGGTTGAACCAAGCCGCCACTTCGGGTGCAATATTCGGGTTAACTTTGTGCAATACGGTGTCAGGACGAAGATACATGTAATCCGCGTAGCCACCAAGAATGCCCGGCTCTTGCAGGGTAGAGGTGAAACCATAAGATTCCCAATTCGGGCAGGAATTGCGTTGGCCCGAAACACAGCTATCGCAGTGTCCGCAAGGAATAAGCGGTTCAACAGCAACCCGGTCACCCGGCTTTACACCCCAAAGCTTGGAAGCTTCTTCGCCAATCTCATCGATTATTCCAAGCGGCTCGTGGCCGGGAATATAAGGGTAGTCGGTGATCTTGAGGTGGCCGGTATACTGTTCAATATCGGTGCCACATATGCCACAGGATTCAAGTTTGAGAATTCCATCAAAACTCCCAACCTTGGGCCGCTCAAATTCCTGCATCTCCAGTTTTTTGGCCCCGGTCTGAACGACAGCGCGAATCCTGGCGGCGCGTTGGACAGAGTTCTGGCGTTTTGGTCTTGCACCGGCTTTCATAATTCCCCCACGCGCTGGACACCCACTTCACTTCATCAGGGCATCGGCCAATAGGACAATTCTGTTCAGCTAAAAAGCTGGTGGAAAAGCCATCACCCTTTGCTCTGGAGCGGTAAGTCGCGAAGATCACATTTCCATTTATGATCTCATACCCAAACAAAAAACAACTGCATGTGCACCAAGTGGACAGTCGAAACCGGACGTTCACCTAGTGAAACAAGATGCCCTCAAGCGTCTAAATCTGATGGCAAGAATTGGGGTGATCTTCGCTTAAGGCGCTGATTTAGTGCATGTATTGAAATCTGGGCTACCATTGGAGATGTCCGTAGTGTGGACAATCATTTTGCCAGACGTTGTGTCACTAAAAAACACCGATACGTTTGGGTCGATTGCCGGTTGTTGGTCAAAAAACGCACCAGAATCGCTTGTTAAATGATTCGGACCGGAAATTCTTGGTGGCAAAACAGGAGACGTAACAGTGACACATGCTTCAATGTGGGCGGACCTGACAGGGGTCGAATTCACACAAGGTTATCTGGACGCCGGCGGAATTCGCACCCGTTACCTGTCGGCCGGTTCTAGCGACAAACCGCTGCTTATCCTTATTCATGGCACCGGTGGGCATGCCGAAGCTTACACGCGCAACATGGCAGCCCACGCCGAACATTTCTGGACGTTTTCAATTGATCTGGTTGGTCACGGTTGGAGCGATAAGCCCGACATCGACTATGAGATTAAGGACTACTCGGCCCATGTGGCGGCGATTGTGAAGGCGCTTGGGCGCGACAAGGCGCATGTATCAGGAGAATCGCTTGGTGGCTGGGTGGCGGCGCATTATGCCCACACCTACCCGGATATGATTGATCGTTTGGTGCTTAATACGGCCGGTGGCTGGACATTTAATCCGGCCGTGATGGAACGGATCAGCCGCTTGTCAATGGAGGCCGTTCAGGATCCAAACTATGAGCGTATCAAGACCCGGCTAGAGTTTTTGATGCATGATAAATCCCATGTGAACGACGACCTGGTGAACGTGCGTCGCACGATTTATTCGCAACCCGGAATGGTCGATATCATGCAGAAAATTCTATGTCTGCAGGTGCCCGATATCCGCCGCCGCAACATGTTTTCAGAAGAACAAACCGGCGAGATTGATGCGCCGACACTTGTTCTTTGGACATCGCATGATCCAACCGCTACGACCGAAGAAGGCCAGCGCATTGCGGATCTGATTCCAGGTGCGGGCTTTGTAGTGATGGATGGCTGCGGACATTGGCCTCAGTTTGAAGACCCCGCTGAATTCAACAGAATTCACATTGATTTCCTGCTGAATCGCTAAACCCGGACCCAAATAAACCGCCGGTGTATTAGGTCTGCGCCGGCGGTTTTTCTTTGCGTCCCGACCAATTTGGTCAAGCGTGAGTTTTGCCAAAATAAAGCTCGGAGACTTCTGACGAACTCAGAACGTCTTGGGTCGGTCCGGCCAATAGGGCTTGCCCATTGTGCATAAACACAATCCGGCTGGCGACAGCAGCGACGGCAGTCACATTGTGGTCAATCAAAACGATGCTGTGATCGCTGTTTTTCAGTCGCGCCCGGATCAGGTCTTGCACGGTTTTCACACCGTGGCTGTCAAGCCCGGCCAGCGGTTCATCCAGAATTGTGACCGTGGGGTCTGTCACCATTGCCTGCCCAACCGCAACGGATTTTTGCCGGGCCAGTGGTAATGCGGCCGCCGAAATGTCTGCGTCCTCCATCAGCTCTAGTTCCTGCAAAATTGCCGCGGTTTTTTCTTTTGGCCGCTCAACGCCAAGTGCCTCGGCGCGCACCAGAATATTCTCGCGCGCGGTCAGATCGTAAAACAGGCGCAGCCCCTGAAATGTCCGCGACAGGCCACGTAGGGCACGCGCGCGCGGCCCCTCGACCGGCAACGTTGATCCGTCCAGTGATATTGTTCCACCCTGTGGAACACGTGCACCACAGATAACATCGACCAGTGTAGATTTACCCGCCCCATTGGAACCAATGATGCCAAGGCATTCACCCGGCTCGACATGCAGCGACACATTTTGCAAGGCCGCTAAGCCGCCAAACCAAACCGATACGTCAGAAACTTTCAATATTGGCTGCATTAGCTGACACTCATTTGCGTGACTGTTTTGCGCCCAAGCAAACCGTTGGGGCGAAAACCTAGGAACAAAACCAGCAGGGCCCCGAAGATTACTTCCCTGATGACCGACTGATGTGCGGCAAGGTTTTCCAGCGGCACAAAGCGCAGCACTTCGGGAATGAAGATGCCGACACTGGCTCCGGCAATACTGCCCCAAACCCGGCCGCTGCCGCCAACAACGGCGAGGGCCAGAATTAAGATAGCCGCCTGCAACCCAAAGGGAGAGGGATCAACAATGCCAACAACGTGGGCATGAAGAAACCCGGCCGTTCCTGCAACGCCAGAAGATAGCACCACGCATTTGACCAGCTCGCGTTTCGGGTCAATGCCGACGTTGGTCGCAGCCAGCTTGTCATCGCCCAAAGCCCGCCAGCGCCGTCCGATATAAGATCGCCGGATTGCGGTGACGAGCAGCCCCACCACAACCAAAAGCGTGATGCCAATCAACAGTCCGCTTTGGGGCACTGTCAGGCCGAAAACCTGAAACGGTGCAACGCCTGCGATGCCGCTTGGTCCGTTGGTTATCGCACGTACCTGATCAAAAATGGTAACAAGAATTAACCCCATAGCCATAGAGACAAGCAGAAAATAGACGTCCGAAACGCGCACACTGATTGCCGCAAGCACGAAACCGATTAAGCAAGCGGCACCTATCGCCGCCAGCAAGCCAAGGGGCAATGGCAACCCATAAGTGACGTCGCAAATTGCTGCTGCATAGGCGCCAACACCCGCGATTGCCGGTGTCGCCAGCGACATGAGTTTAAGGTCCCCGGCTAGTATATCGAAACTGATACACAACAACGCCGTGATCAGCATCAGGCTGAAGACCGTTACAACGTATGTTATCATTTTCGTGCTCTGTCCTTCTATTGACGCGCATTTGCGTTTTGCCTGATCTGGTCGTTTGGCATTTTGTTACACATTGGGTTTTGTGGCTTTTCGCGGCCATCTGACACGAAGGGCAAAAATTCCTTCAGGTGCGGTCAAAAGCACAACAGCCAGAATTCCGAAGACCGAGGCAAACTGCCAAACAGTACCAAAATAAATGCCAACAAAATCCCAGATAATCCCCATCGCGACCCCTGACAGGAACGCACTTCGCACGCTGCCCAGCCCGCCCGTCACCAAGGCCGCTATGCCAATGAGCAGGGGAAAGAACCCCATATGCGGGTGGACCGAAGACCGGCTGCCGATGGACAGGGCGATGATGATAACAAGTACGCTACAAAACGCATAAGCCAGCACTTGGATCCGCGGTATGTTGACGCCTGCGATCGCGGCCTCTCGGGCGTCGTGAAAGACCGACCGCAGTTGCAGTGAAAAGCCGCCAAATCGTAACGTGGCCCACAGCGCTGCCAACATCGACAACACCACGCCGCTCATTATCAGATCACCATAAAAGAACCGGATACCGCCAATTTTAATTTTACCCTGTAACCACGGCGCACGCATGCTTTCCAGTTCGGTGCCATAGATCAGTTCAAGGGCCGAGTTTCCGGCAATAAGCAATCCAAAAGATGCAACCACGATGCCTTCGGCATTGACGCCCCGCCGACTAAGCCAACGATAAACGGCAAGGCAGGCAAGGTTTGCGATCAGTGAGATGCCTGCCAACAGGATAAACCCGAATACAACCGGCAGCTCGGAGCGAATGATAGCAAGCCAGAAAAACGAAACCAGCGCGATCACGGAACCGATAGCGACATGCAACGAGCGATCTGCAAGGTTGCAAATAGCCAGTGCAACCGCAATTCCACCGAACAGAATACCGGTGAAAAAACCGTTGGCGAGAACTTGGAGAAATAGTTGATAAGACATTAGTATCCAGCTCTATTTCATGCGTTTATTTGTACTCTGACGTAGATTGCGTTTAGCTGAGGGACCAAAGTTCCTCCGTTTCAAGTGACCACAGTTCTTCTGCGTCACCATTTCGAACGATCTGCCCCTGGTTCATTACGTAATATCGGTCGATACGCCCGGTCAGTCGGAACAATTGCTGTTCGACGACGATAACGCTGAAGCGATCACCCAGCTTGAGCATCTCATCAAATAGATCCAGGATCAGATCGCCGGATGTACCTGATAGTCCCAGAAACGGTTCATCAATAATCAAAAGTTTCGGCTGTGCAATAAGCGCTCGAGCTATCGCCAACAGACGCATTTGCCCACCACTTAGCGAGCCCGCAATCTGGTGGCGCCGTTCGGCAAGGATTGGCACCTGGTCCAGCACCCGATAGGCGGCTTGGTTGGTTTCAGAGTTTGCAGAATCCGAACGATCGGGCGTCAAACCCGGAGCAATGAGTTGAAGGTTTTCCCAAACCGTCAGGTTTTTAACGACCCCGCCGCCCTGCGGCACCAGCACCAATCCACGCTGCAACAAGGCGCGCGGAGACAGGCCGGTAATATCTTCGCCGCACCAGGTAACGGTTCCTGATGTCGGTGAAATGAGGCCAAAAACGGTTTCAACAAGGCAGCTTTTGCCCGCCCCATTATGTCCAGTCAGAAGAACGACTTCGCCCGGTTTCACAGCCAGAGACGCATCGCGCATGACATCAACGGATGTATATCCGGCCGTCAAACCTGAAACTTGCAGCTCTGCATTTTCAGGTGAAGCGGCGCTCAGGGATGTGTTTTCCACCGTTATTCCCATTGCCAGTTCATTGTTTTAAGCTCTCACATGTGTGCTGGCCACTCAACGGGGAATGGGTTCGTGTCCACCAAGTGGACGGACAGAATCCGTGTGATGCAATGAATCAAAAGTTGTGCCCAACTAAACCTGTCTGATGCGGGGGGCTGCGTCATTTTTGGTTTCTGGGAGGATATCATGTTTGAACTAAAAAATCTGATGGCTGCTGGCGCAGTTGCATTGACCACCATGACGACAGGTCAAATTGCTGTTGCGCAGGATAATCTTATTGATCTTCCGATTGCCGGAACGCTTCCGGTATCCGGGCCAATAAGTGATGTATACCTTGGGTTGGTTCGCGCCTCGATGATGGCGTTGGAAGACAACGCAGATAAGCTCGCCGCAGCTGGCTGGCGCATTCCAGAAAACGGCGAATTCAACGTTGAAGATACACTGCAGAAGGTTGATCGCGGAATCCCGACAATGCAGTTGCAACTCGGACGTGGCGCGCAGATCATTTCCAGTTTGATCACACCGATAGTTATTGCGCAGGCGCAATTGGCGTTGCGCTCGAACGCATTGATCTTTGGTTCCTATATGCAGGGGCCAAATCTTGATGACCTGGACAATTTTCTGGTTGGCATGATGCTGGCAGATATCGAGGCGAAACCGCTTGGAAATTTTGCGGCGACAGTGCTTGGCGCAAAAACCGCCGCCGTCATCTATGTCGATGATGAATATGGCAGCCTGACAGCCGAGAGTTTTGAAAAATCCTACACCGAGGGTGGTGGGGAAGTTGCGCTAAGAATGGCCATTCCGGCCAACCCCACAGATTTCCGCAACGAGTCGGTTCGTGTTTCAATTGCTGATCCTGATGTTGTGTTCATCATCCATCGGGGGGGCTATAGCCTTGCGATCGAGACGCTGCGCGATGCCGGATATGACGGTATGTTGCTGTCTGGGTCGGCGGCGCTTGTGGCGGGCAGAATTACCCCTGTTGCTGCCGAGGGCGAGGGAATGATCCTTAGTACAATCACCGGATCGTCCGAAGCGCGTGAAACATTCACCAAGCGTTATGAAGAGCGCTGGAATACGCCACTGCCCGCTGAATCCGCGCTTATACCATATGCCGGAACCGAGGTTCTGGTCGCTGCTTTGGCCAATGTGCCGGCCACGAAAGATCTGGATGTCGAAGACATCGAGGCCGCATGGATGGCGCTTGGAACGGTGCAGACTTTGGTGGGCGAGGCAACCATCAGAGGTCGAAGTGTTATCTATCCAATTAACCTTGAAAAGGTTGAACCCAACGGAGATCTGGTAGTCATTGGATCGTGCGACGAAACAACCTGCACTGCACAGAACTGATCTGCGTAGGCTCAAATTTAATAAACACGCGCAGAATGATGCAAAATGCGCAAAGGAGGACCCCTAAATGGATTTCACTGCTTTTGATTTAACCCAAGCGGTTACAGGACACTCGCACGCCGATGTTTATCAGCATCTGTTTGATCAGGTAAAGATTGCCGAAGACGGCGGTATGAGCGCCTATTACATAACCGAACATCACTTCGATCCGGGTTACAATCTTACGCCCTCCCCAAATGTCGTGTTGGGTGCTTTGTCACAACGCACCAGCAAGATCCGGCTTGGAGTGATGACGACTGTTCTTCCTTACCACCACCCGGTACGGGTCGCATCGGAAATCCGTGAACTTGATCTGCTGACGAACGGGCGCCTTGAGGTTGCCTATGGCCGGGGCGCTATTCGCCACGAGCAGGATGGCTGGGGTGTCCCGCGCGATGAAACCTCGGAGCGGTTCGAACAGATTTTTGATGTGGTCAAAGAGCTTTTGGTCAATGACGAAGTCGACAGCTATGAATCTCCTTGGGGAAATGGCGTTAACATCAAGATCGTTCCCGAGGCTGTTCAAAAGCCGCATCCGCCGATGTGGTTGACGGCTGTTAGTGAAACTTCAAGCTACAAGGCTGGTCGTCTTGGCCTGCATTGTTGCACTGCGTTCCGCAGCCTAGAAGAGCGTGCAGAAAGCATCGCGAGCTATCGTGCTGGTTGGGAAGAATACGATCCGGATGGAAAGCCGGGTCTGGTTCAGTCTATGCACCAGATTTTTGTGGCCGAAACCATCGAAGAGGCCAACAAATGGGGCAGGCCGCAACTTGAAGGCTGGCTCGACCACTTTGTGAAAGTGCTTTCTGACCGCCCAACTCAGAACGAAGAAGCAAGCTATGAGACCCACAAGCGGGTCAACCAGAAATTGCTCGACAGCAACTTTCAGGCGCTGATCGATGATAACCGGATTATCTTTGGGACGGTTGACCAATGCGTTGAGCAGCTTGAGCGGTTGTTTGATGGTGGCGTTGATGTCTTCTCGGGCTATTTCCAGTTTGGTGAGTTGGACTTTGATGCATCAAACCGTTCAATGAAGCTGTTCTGCGACGAGGTCATGCCACGCCTGAAGAAAAACGCGGGAAAATAAGAAATTCGCGTATAGTCTTCAATTTATAGTCGCCGGTTCCCGACTGTCCAACTGGGTGAACCGGCGATGCGCAAGTTGCGCCAGAAAAAATTTAGGGAGCGAAATATGGCTGAACCAGAGCAAATTGACCTGACGGTCGGTGATAGCAAAATGAATGCGAAAATTTTCCCCGTTGCGAAAGACAAAGTGCGCGGTGGAATTATCATGATCCACGGTGGTTTTGGGCTGGAGCCGGGCGTTTTACGCATGGCCAAGCGCATGTCCCTGGTCAAATATTCAGTGGTCGCACCGGATATGTATCATCGTTCCGACGACAGCGATCAGGATGTGTATGCGCGGATTGCGAACCTGAGCTGGGAAGATGCAAAGGCAGACATCGAAGCGGCGCGCGACTATTTGATGAAGGAATGTGGTATTCCGGCCGACAAGATCGCTGTGCTGGGGTTCTGCATGGGCGGCGCGCTGGCATGGATGAGTGCGGGCGCTTTGGATATCGGGGCCGCAGTTTGCTATTATCCCCATGAAGTATTCGAGCCGTTTGGCAAAAACGGTCCGACGCCGATTGACATGACCGCAGACATCAAAGTTCCTGTATTGGGCCACTTTGGCGTCGAAGACACAAATCCAAGTCCCGACGATATGGCAAAAATGGCGACGGCGCTGGATGCCAATGGGACCCCGTATCAGTTTTGTGAATACAAGAAGGCGGGCCACGGGTTTGTTAGCGCGTCTCCAGACTACAACCGTCCGTTTGCGGCGACCACATCCATCGACAGAACGATTGGCTGGCTCGATATCAACCTCAAGCAGGGTGGACCAGAAGTGGGTGGCTTCATGGATGGCGGAGACCGTTAGAAACTAACCACCTGATCTTCTGCAAAACCAGAAAGTTGCGGGAAACGTCGGGTGCCAAAGAACCCCTTGATGCGGTTCACTCGCATCAAGGCAACGATAATCCCGGGTAAATGCCGGGGTGCAGAAAATCAAAATGGGAGGAACTAAAATGTTCAAGAAAATGACGTCAACAATCCTGGCGGCTGCCACAGGGATTACACTGGCGATGGCCGGGTCGGCCTTTGCGGTGGACAAGGTGAAAATCGTTGTCGGCGGTGGTGCCCCTTTCTGGGATACCAACATGATTGCACTCGCCATCAAGAATGGTCTTTTTGCCGATGCCGGCATTGAGCCAGAGCTGTTGTCTGCACGTGGCGGCGGCGACATCTTGCGGGTGCTGCTTGCGTCTGAGGCTGATCTGGCTGCCGGTGTTGGTGTGTTGAGCATCCTTGCCGCCAACGAAGCTGGCGCGCCGATCAAGATCATTGGCAACGAAATGAACACACCTTACGACCTCAGATGGTATGTTAAAGGCGACAGCCCGATCAACAGCCTGAAAGATATGGCTGGTAAAACCCTTGCATACTCCAGCCCCGGATCGTCCACAAATATGGTTGGGCTAAGCTTGCGCCAGACGCTGATCGACGATGGTCTTGAGCCATTGGAACTGGTGTCAACCGGCGGATTTTCCGACACGATGACAGCAATTCTATCGGGTCAGGTTGATGCCGGGTTTACCGCGCTTCCATTCCTGCATGACAAAGTGCTTAAGGGCGAGATCAAATATGCGATCGCCGGGTCTGACGCCAAAGGATTTAATGGTGTGACGACACGGGCCTATGTTGCCAATCAAAAGTTCCTTGATGAGCGTCGCGATCTTGCGGTTAAAATCATGAACATTGTTCAGACAACCATTGATTGGGCATATGCGAACCCGGAAGAAGCCAAAGGGCTGCTTGCGGCTGGTCTGAAAATCGACATGGCAAATATGCCAGCGATCGAAAACGAAATTCCACCTGCAGCTTTGAACCTGTCAAACTTGGGCGGAATGGACAAATCCGTGGCGACGGCTTTGGAGCATGATTTCATCTCGAAGGATCTGACCGGCGACGATTTGGCCGCGTTGATCGACATGAGCGTCGTTGCGGACGCATCCAAGTAAAGACTTCGATCTAAAAACCCGCGAACCGCCCAACTATCTTGGCTGGAGAATAACAATGTCTACAACACTATCCAGATCAAGAGGGCGGTTCGCCATCATCGGCGTCGGCAACACAGAAGGCGGTGTAATGCCGCTTAGTTCGACCGGGGACGCGATGTTCGCCGAGGCGGCGATCAAAGCGATCAAAGATGCCGGCGTTGATAAGGCCGAGATCAATGGCCTTGTGACCCACGGCACTGAAGAGGAACGCGTCCACCACCAGCGCATTGGTGCGATGCTTGGCCTTGATGCAAATTTCTCGACCAGCGTTGACAATGGCGGCGCAAGTCAGGTGGCCAGTATTATCACTGCCTGTATGGCGATTGATGCAGGCCTTTGCGATGTTGTCCTTTGTGGCTATTCGGCCGACTACCGCGCAAAAATTCAGCGAGCGGGTAAGAAACAGGCCGTTCAGCTTGTGCCCGAAAGCATGCTGGCCGGACAATTCCGTTATGAATTTGGATATTTTGGCGAAATGGCAAGCTATGCCTTTGGCGCCACCCGACACATGCACCTTTTTGGAACAACGCGGGAAGATTTCGCAAATGTTGCGGTGACCCAGCGCGACTACGCATCCCGAAATCCAAATGCACAATATCGAAAGCCGATAACCGTCGAAGAGCATCTGAATGCCCGCCAAATTGTCGACCCCTTTGGTTTGCTGGATTGTTGCCCGGTGACCGACGGGGCCGGTGCCGTTATCGTGGCGCGCGCGGACCGGGCACAGAACATTGCCAAGAAAACCGCGTATATCCTGGGTTATGGGATCGCCAACAATATTGACGGTCTATTTGCTGGCAATAACATGTTCCAGACAGCCGGCGTCGCGAGTTCAAAAACCGCCTATGAAATGGCCGGGATTACCGCCAGCGATGTCGATACAGCGCAGTTTTACGACACCACCACCGCACAAACGATCATGCAGCTTGAAGATTATGGTTTCTGCAAAAAGGGCGAGGGCGGCCCGTTTGTCAGTTCCGGCGCCACTGGCCCGGGTGGGATTATACCAACAAATACAGCCGGTGGCCTTTTGTCAGAAGGACATGTCGCCGGCATGTGGCACATTCTGGAAGGCGTGCGTCAGGTTCGCCAAAGCCATCCGCCCGAGCGTCAGATACCCAATGCCGAGATTGCAGTGATCAGCGGCAATGGCGGCAACTCTGTGTGTCATGGCTCACTCGTGCTTTCTCGAAACCCGTCGTGAAGGGGCAGCAGAAAAATGAATGAATACACCAAACCACTTCCGACCCCCACGGCGGATTCACAACCGTTCTGGGACGCATGTCGGGACGAAAAACTGACATGCCAGCGTTGCGATGATTGCAAAACCGCACGTTTCCCGCCGCACCATGTTTGCCCAAATTGCTTGAGCGTGAATTCTCATTGGGAAGAAATGAGCGGCAAGGGCTCGGTCTTCAGCTTTACCGTTTTCCGGCGTGTTTATGATCCGGGGTTTGCCGACGAAGTTCCCTATGTCGTGGCGCTTATCGAACTTGAAGAGGGCCCCCGGATGCTCAGCAACGTGGTGTCCATTGACCCGGATAAAGTGGTCTGTGGAATGCCGGTGAAGGTCGTGTTCGAAAAGGCGACCCAAGAAATTACGCTACCAAAATTCGAGCCGGCAGAAAGTTAGATAGGCGCTTTGCTAGCTGCAGCCACGAAGTTGCAATGTCCTGAACTCAAGTAGAAATGACAAAAGAAGATCATGACCAAAAAACAAGCAAATGCTGCCCTGTCAGTCGAGCAAGTGTCCAAGTCTTTTTATGTAGAAGACGAGCCGCCGATCCTTGCGCTAAGTGAAACTGATCTAGTGGTTCAGAAGGGCGAATTCGTTGCTGTCATTGGGCCTAGCGGCTGTGGCAAGTCGACACTGTTCAATATCATTGGTGGCCTGATCCCGTCCGACACCGGCCAAATCGTGGTTGAGGGCAAACAAACAAACGGCCCGGACAAGCAGATCGGAATGGTCTTTCAGGAAGAATCTACATTTGCCTGGCGCACCGTGGAAGAAAATATTGCCTTTCCGCTGGAACTGGCGGGCGTGCCCAAAAAAGAACGGATGAAGCAGGCCGCGCATTTTGCCGATCTGGTCGGTCTTTCAGGATTTGAAAAACGTTACCCTGCGGAGCTTTCGGGCGGGATGCGACAGCGCGTGGCGCTAGCGCGCACCCTTGCGCTTGAGCCGCAGATTTTGCTGATGGATGAGCCTTTCGCGGCACTTGATGAACAAACCCGGATGCTCCTGGGCGAAAAGATCACGGATATCCGCGAAGCTCTGGATCAGACAGTTTTGCTGATCACCCACAACATCACCGAGGCCGTGCAGTTGAGCGACCGGGTCGCCATCATGTCTTTCCGCCCCGGAGTGATTAAACGCACCATCGACATCGACTTGCCACGGCCACGAGGGCCAGAAACGATTTCTTCGGACAAGTTCGGCCATTACGTGGGCGAAATTTGGGCCGATCTTCGTGAAGAAGCCGCGCGCGGATTGCGGGAAAGTGAAAGGGCGCTGGCCGATGAGCATTAAGCCAACCGGTTCCCCCGGCACTCCGAGCAGGTTTCTCAAGTATTGGCACCGGCATAACAGCACCCTTTTGGGGCTGGGTATTTTTGCGTTTTTACTGGCTATCTGGGAAGCATCGATCAGTCTGGGCTGGGTGTCAAAGTTCGTATTGACCCCCCCAAGCGGGATCGTAAAGGCGCTGATAAAGCTGACCCAAAACGGTGAACTTATGGATGCGCTGGCGACGACGTTGGCCATTTTGGGCGCCGCGCTGTGCCTGGCGCTGGTCATCGGGATATCGATAGGGTTCCTGCTTTATAAAAACGAACTTTGGGGTAAGGCGTTCGAGCCATTGCTGGGTGCAATTTTTGCGTCACCCCTGCCACTGATGTTCCCGATATTTCTGGTTCTGTTTGGTCGAACATTCTACGCGATTATCTGCCTTGCGACAATTTATGGTTCGATCCCGATTATCATGAATACCCGGGAAGCATTGTTGTCTGTCCGGCGCACTCTGATCTGGGTTGGGCGATCGTTCCGGCTGAGCGAGGCTCAGATTTTCTGGAAGATCATCGTGCCCGCCGCGGCACCGCTGATGTTTTCTGGAATTCGGATGGGGCTGATCTATGCCTTGCTTGGAGTGGTCGCCTTTGAGTTTCTCACTGATCTTGGCGGACTCGGGCGGTTGTTGTCTGAGCTGAACTACAAATTCAAAATCCCCGAGAGCTTTGCCCTGACCGCTGCAACAGTCATGCTGAGTGGGTTTGTCTTGTTCCTCACAGGTTGGATCGAGCGGCGCATCTCAAATAATAGGTAACGCTAGGTCTTTGTAAAAGTTTGGTGCGCGTTGTTTGCCGCACTCATTGGAATATGGCCAGAGTTTGCGGCAGTGACGGTCAACTGAGAAGGAACAATAAATTGCTAACGACTCCGATACGCATCCGAGTATTTTCGTTGTTTGCCATCTGGCTGATTTGGGAAGTGAATGCCCAGATCGCGTGGCTAGTTCCCGAAGTGTTCACACCAACATCGCAGATTTTCGCCGGTTTGGCTGAGATTTCAGTGTCACCGGTTTTCTATGAACACCTCTTTTTCACGATTTTCGCTACGGGTTTTGGGTTTTTGATTGCAGTATTATCTGGAACGATTATCGGGATTGCACTGGGCGCATTCAGAATTTTTGGACGGGCATTGAACCCCTATATTGCTGCCTTTGCCAGTAGTCCAAAAATTATCTTTTTGCCGGTTGTGATGTCATTTGCTGGCTGGGGAACCGAAACAAAGGTAACGATGGCCGTCATCGGCGCGATTTTCCCGATCCTTCTAAGCGCCTATGCTGGAATGTTAACGATTAACCCGGTCCACATACGCGTTGCCAAAAGTTTCAACATCAAATGGTATGATCTGGTTCGAAAGGTCTATTTGCCGTCGCTTCGCCATCCACTTTTGGTGGGCTTTCGGCTGGGGTTTGGTGCGTCGTTGGTTTCGGTCGTGCTGACAGAGGCAAAGTTCGGTGAATCCGGTCTCGGGTTTCTGGCAATGCAATATTACGGTCTTTATGCGATCGGAAAAATGTTCTCGGTTCTGGCGATTTTGTTCGCACTGGCGATGATTGCCAATTTTCTGCTTGATCGTTTTGCAACACGCGTACCCCACTGAAACACGGCGGGTATTGCAGAATATCCGCACCTCGCGACAATTTGAATATGGAGATATCTGACGATGGACGGGCCCCTGAAGGACTATAAAATTCTTGATCTTACCATGTATCTCGCGGGGCCTCTGGCCTCTATG
>Ga0209344_10002883_pt1 | contig 18047 bp, 16 predicted proteins | sample Cruoilmetagenom6_FD_187293 | JGI IMG/M metagenome (GOLD analysis project Ga0209344, IMG submission 187293) | Oil polluted marine microbial communities from Coal Oil Point, Santa Barbara, California, USA - Santa Barbara Oil Seep Sample 6 (SPAdes)... | ecosystem: Environmental > Aquatic > Marine... | reverse complement strand
TGCGCCGCTCTTCGACGGGCCCCAGGATCTCCGGAATAACATCGCCCGCTTTGCGCAGCACGACCGTGTCTCCGATAAGAACGCCCTTGCGCTTAACGACATCTTGATTGTGCAGCGTCGCTTGTCGCACCACGGAACCAGCAACGAGCACGGGCGTCATCACAGCGTAGGGAGTCGCCCGGCCTGTTCGGCCGATGCCAACCACGATGTCGAGAAGAGTGGTATTCACTTGCTCCGGCGGGTATTTATACGCGATGGCCCACCGCGGAGCGCGCGACGTGGCGCCGAGCTCATCATGTAGATCGAGTTCATCGACCTTGATGACAATTCCATCAATCTCATGCTCAACACTGTCGCGGTGCTCCCCGAAGTACCGCACGAATTCGGCAGCCTTCTCTGCGGTCTCCACTACCGTGAAGTGACTGCTCGTGGGGAGTCCCCACTCGGCCAGCAGCGCATACACGTCACTCTGGCTCGTGATCGGATCGACGCCGGCACGAGCACCGTTCCAGGCCCCGATGCCGTGGACGAGCATCCGCAATGAGCTCAGGCGACGGCGCATCTGTGCCAATTTTTCGGGCGACTTGCCCTCGGACTTTTGACGCACCGAGCCTGCAGCGGCGTTGCGAGGGTTCGCGAACACTTTCTCGCCCGACTCCGCTTGCTCAGCATTGAGCTCTCGGAACTGTTCAAGCGGTATAAAGATCTCACCCCGGACTTCTACAATCGGCGGATGCCCCGAGCCGGCCAGTCGCCGCGGGATACCCTCGATCCGAATGATGTTCTCGGTTACATCTTCGCCAACGACTCCGGTGCCACGGGTGGCCGCACTCACGAGCACGCCGTCGATGTAACGAAGATTGATGGCAAGCCCATCAATCTTCAGCTCGCACAGATAGCTCACGTGGCGACCCGCAGCGCGCTCGACTTTCGCCGCCCACTCCGCCAGCTCCTCGAGCGAAAAGACGTTATCGAGACTCAGCATGCGTTCGGCATGCTCGACCTCGTCAAATAGCGCAGCGGCACGCCCCCCGACAGTCTGCGTTGGGCTGTCTTGTTTTTGCAGCTCTGGATGCTCCTGCTCGAGCGCCTCGAGTCGCTTAAGCAGTTTGTCGTAGGTTGAGTCGTCTTCCAGCGACGTGTCGCGGTCGTGATAGGCACTGCGCAGCTCAATGATGCGTGACGTGAGAGCCTCGACCTCGTCGCGCGCCGCAGAAAACGCAGCGTCGATAGTCTTCGCTACAACGCCATCGGTCGTGCTGTCGGAACCGGAATCTTCAGTGCTCGTAGCCACGATTCAATTCTAGGCAAGACCTCTGACGAAAGCCGCCAGTCGCAGTGATCTGCCAGCGATATCGTGCCGCGAATCAGACTTCGGCAGGAACCGCAGAAACGGTGCGAGCAATCGTGCACTGGCCAAGAACCCGGGTACCAACGTAGATCACTGCCGTCTGACCAGGAGACACACCATTCAACGGTTCATGCGGGGTCACAATCAGCTCGGGCCCGATAGCGTCACCCACGTTGTCGACACCTTCGGTCGCCGGTGCGATACGAGCGACCGCCGGCATGGGATCCGAATGGGCGCGAACTTGAACATGACATTCGAAGCTCTCCCCCATCTCCGAAATAAGACCCGAGGCCAGCGGATCGAGACCAGCCCACGAGAAACTCGTACCAGCAACTTCCGAGAGCGCAAGCGCCTCGCGTGGGCCGACAACGACCTGATTTGTCTTGGGACGAATCTCTAAGACAAAACGGGGCTTGCCATCATCCGTGGGGTATCCAACGTTCAGTCCCTTGCGTTGACCAATCGTGAACGCCAATGCACCTTCGTGCTTGCCCAGAACGTCGCCGTTGCGGTCAAGAATCTCGCCCTGTTCCGCACCGACTTTGTCGGCAAGCCAGCCGCGAGTATTGCCATCCGGAATGAAACAAATGTCGTGAGAGTCGGGCTTATTGGCGACCGAGAAACCGCGCTCGGCGGCCTCTGCCCGAATCTGGTCTTTCGACGGTGTCGCGCCGAGCGGGAACATGCTGTGAGCCAGCTGCTCCGTCGTGAGCACGCCGAGCACATATGACTGGTCCTTGGCCCACGCCGCGGCGCGGTGTAGTTCACGGTTGCCGTGCTCATCTTCAACAATGTTGGCGTAGTGGCCCGTCGCTACGGCATCAAACCCGAGGGCGACCGCTTTTTCGAGCAATGCGGCAAACTTGATGCGCTCATTGCACCGCATACAAGGGTTGGGGGTGCGGCCCGCAGAATACTCGGCGATGAAATCATCGACGACATCGAGCTTGAAGCGCTCAGAGAAATCCCACACGTAGTAGGGAATGCCGATGATGTTGGCAGCACGTTGCGCATCCATCGAATCTTCGATCGTGCAACACCCTCGAGCGCCCGTGCGCAGCGTTCCCGGTTGGCGACTGAGCGCCAAATGTACACCGACAACGTCGTGCCCTGCCTCAACGGCGCGGGCGGCGGCAACCGCAGAATCCACTCCACCGCTCATCGCCGCCAAAACCTTCATGTACCCAGTGTACGAGACGGGATGCTGGGCAAAGTCTTACTGCGGGATGTCCGTGAGTGTCTTCTCGATCGCGGTCAAGCGGCTCTCGATGGAATCGAGGCGCGCAACAAGTGCCCTGTGAGCTTCGAGGGACTGTTCGACAATGGAGCGATAATCTCCCCCGGCGTGCATCTCTGCGCTGTGCTTTGCCGTTTCGGCCTTTTTGTTAACCGCGTTAGTGATGACGCCGGCGATGATGCCGACGACGGCCACGATGCCAAGCCAGAACCAGAGACTGTAGAAGATTTCCATGCTGTTCCTTTGTGAGTTGTGACGCTACTGAATGGGTCGGACTGGGCGGAATGTGGCGGACGCCACAGACCTCGGGTGTGCCTTAGGGGTGGGGCTCTACGGACTTCTCCACGCTGTCATTCGAAGCCTCACGCTGAGATTGCTTTACCGCTTTCGCCAGTAGTGCGGGAGTGACCGTCACGCGAAACGGCACGATTTCGAAAAACTTCAACGCCTTTCCGTCACTACTGAGCTCGTGATGTCCCGTGACGAACCCCGATTCCTCAAGCTTTGCTAGATGCATGTAGAGCAGTGCGCGCGACATTTCGACGCGTCGCGCCAGCTCGCTCACGTGCTGCTGGCCCATGGCAAGCTCTGCAAGAATCCGCATCCGCTGTGGGTTCGCGACTGCGGCAAGCCATGCGCCGAGTTCAATTGAGTTCACGAGAGACCTTCCACCTGTCATAAAAAACTAACAGGTGATATCCGGCGGTGTCAAGATGCCCGCTCCGCTCGCGCTAGTGCCCCAGAACGGTCTCTCGATCCGAGTACCCTGCCTCGCGGGCCTGACCGACTGCCGACGGAAGGGCCGCGACGAACGCGTCCACCTCGGCACCGGTCGTGTCTTCCCCGAGCGACACACGAATTGCGCCGCGCGCAGTTGGCTCGTCAAGCCCCATCGCCAACAGCACATGACTTGCCTCGGGAACACCGGCCTGACAAGCCGAACCCGTGGACACGCTGAAGCCTGCAACGTCTAGAAGGAAAAGCAAGGAGTCGCCCTCACAGCCCTCGAAAGTGAAATGCGCATTGCCTGGTAGTCGATCTGCCGGATCACCGCGTAGCTCAACAGCATCCACAGCGGCCAACACACCCCTGATCAACCGATCACGGAGCGCAGCTAGGCGCTCCGCCGACGTGACCAGATGCTCAGTCGCTTCACGCGCAGCAACCGCAAAAGCAACAGCACCAGGCGCATCAAGTGTGCCCGAACGCGCCCGCTGCTGACTGCCGCCATGCACCAGCGGCGTGACCGATGCAGAGCGAGCGATAAGTAGGGCTCCGACCCCCACTGGTCCACCCACCTTATGAGCTGACACGCTCAATGCCGCGACGCCCGCTGCATGAAAATCAATCGGCACATACCCGAAGGCCGAAACCGCATCGACGTGCACCGGGACACCGTGGGCGACCGCTAATTCACCCACCAGACTGATCGGCTGCAGGGTTCCCACTTCGTTGTTGGCCCAGAGCGCTGTCACAAGCGCGACATCGTCAGCCAGTGCGCTTCGCAGATACTCGACATCGATTCGGCCAAACGAATCAACGGGCACCCAATCCAGCACAGCGCCCTCGTGAGCTTCGAGCCACTCAACGGCATCAATCGTCGCGTGATGTTCCGCCCGCGCAACCAGAATGCGTGGACGCTCGACCGCCGACGAGTTTCGCGCCCAGAAAATACCCTTGATCGCGAGATTGATTGCTTCCGTACCACCCGAAGTGAACGTCACCTCGACCGAATCTGCCCCCAGACACGACGCGATCGTTTCGCGGGCCTCTTCCAACATCCGCTTCGCCGCCTGGCCCTGCGAGTGAATGGATGAGGGGTTGCCCACAACCGGCAACGCCGCAGTGAAGGCCTCCACGACGGCAGGCCGCATCGGCGTCGTTGCCGCATGATCGAAATAGATGGTCACAGTCACTCCACGAGGTTCACGGGCCGCGCCACAGACAGGCCTGTGTGATTACTCTAGATCGCATGCACTGGCGCTTCGACCTCGCACGAAGCTACACCGAGAAGGACAGCACATAATGGGGATCGGCACACCGGCGACTATCGAACTGGATGCACGCAAAATCACGTATACGCCGCATCCTTACGATCACAACACGCTCAGCACCGACTTCGGACGTGAAGCGGCCCACCAACTCGGCCGTTCTGAAGAGCAAGTATTCAAGACGCTGCTCGCCACCGTCGACGATGAGTTAGTTGTCGCTGTGGTGCCAGTGGCAGGAAAGCTCGACCTCAAAGCGCTTGCTACGGCTCTCGGCGGCAAGCGTGCTACTCTCGCCGACCCCGCGCTGGCCGAACGGCGAACAGGCTACGTCGTCGGTGGCATCAGCCCCATTGGGCAGAAATCACAGCACCGCACGGTACTCGACGAAACGGTCGAGCTGTTCGACACCGTGTTCGTCAGCGGAGGCAAACGCGGCTTCGACATCGAACTGGCACCACGCGACCTCATCACCGTCACCACCGCTATCGTCGCCGCGATCGGCCGGAGCGATTGATCAGCAACTCGCGGCCGACAACGGAGGTCTAGTACAGAAGGAGAGTGAGTCGGCGACGGGCGTCCGCCACGCGGGGGTCATCCGCTCCGGCGATTTCGAAGTAGTCAAGTAAGCGGGCGCGAATGGCATTCTTGCCCTCGCGGTCCGCGCCGGGGAACAACTCCAGCAGTCGAGCAAAAGCGTCGGCCAGGTGACCACCCGAGACATCGAGGTCGGCAACACCAAGCTGAGCCTCGACATCGAGCGGCGCCTGCGCAGCTGCGGCGCGCAGTGAGTCGGCAGTCTTGCCATCGAGTCGCGCCAATAGCGAGACCTGAGCGAGACCGGCAACCGCTTGCTGGTCTCGGGGATTCTGGGCGATCGCGGACTCGTATTTAGAGATCGCCGTGACGAAATCTCCGGCAGAGATCGCATCGAACGCTTCTTGATGCAGTGGGGGAAGCGGCTCTTCAGCAGGCTCCTCCGAGCCCTCCGTCTGGTCGTCAGCACCGGGAAGCGTGCCTGTGACGTTGTTCTGGGCAGCCAGTTGCAGCACTTGCTCAAGCACCTCTTTGAGCTCGTTCTCTGGCAACACTCCGCTGAATAATTGCACCGGTCGTCCGCCAATGACCGCTGCGACCGTTGGCACCTGTTGAATCTGGAAGGCCTGAACCAACTGAGGGTTGCCGGTGGCGTTCACCGAGACGAGCGCGAAACGACCCGCATAGCTTGCAATTGTCGCGTCAAGCGACGGCTCAACACCCTGCCCGTAGAACTCAACGATCACCGGGACAGTGTTCGAAAGCTCAAGCACCTGCGGGAACGTCGAGTCATTCGCTTCGGTAGAGAATCCGCCCTGCTTGGGCGCCTCCCCCGATGCGGGTGTCGGCGCACTGTGCTGCTGCACAAGCGACGAGAGGTCAACAGCTCCGCGAAGGCTGGCTGCGTTCATTGGGGCATTGGTCATTTCAACTCCGATGCTGCGACAAGTCCTTGGGTGTATCCGAGCAGCACGATCTTTTCGCCGCTACCTGCTGCTGGAACATAAAACAGTAGCTGATCTCCGTAGGTGGACTTGATTCCCGTCTCCGTGACCGAGATTCCGGACAACGCCTTAGTCTCGCCGCCGAAGGTCACTGCCGAGCCTGTCTCCTTCGGCTTCGCCGTCTTCGTCTCATAGAGATGAACCGCCACAATGGCGCCAGCATCAATCGTCGCCATTGCAATGGGATCAGCGGATCCCAACTCGTGACCATAGGCCAGCGTTGCGGTGCTCGACAACTCAGATTTCTCCTTGAGCTTGACAGCGAGTCCAACGCTCACACGCAGGCTGTCACCCTCCGATTCGAAATCGAGGTACGAGTCGCTGTCGACGTCCTGTTCCAGGATCTCGGCATACGCAAGCGCGACGTCGGTCGGGCTCAGGCGAAGCAGACCACTATCGGGTGCAAGTCGTGCTGTTCCGACGCTCGGTGCGGCGACATCCGGGAAGACGATCGACGGCTCGAGGTTGACGGCGTAGCTAACTTTGTAGTTTTCACGAGGCGTAGCTTGCTCCATAAAGAGCGCAATTGGCGCGACGGTCGTATCCGTATCGTCGAGGATGATCGTGAACACGGTGCGCGGCCACGTCTCCTTCTGCTGAGGAAGAGTGAGCTGTACCGGGCCATCGGGGATGGCCACCGGAAGCGCCGCTTTCGAGTCTGCTTTGCGAATTTTGTAGTTGGCTAGGCGATATTCCAGCGCGGCCGCAGTGAACCGTGACTCAATGAGCTCAGCGTCGCGGGCCTCATCAGCCTCGAGAGAGACGGCGCTGACCTTCGCCACAATTTTTTCTACCTGACGAACGGATACTGCAGGCGGCGCGACCTCAGGCACGGTGGCCGTTGCGGTGGGATTGGGGCTTGGCGAGCTATCACCGGTCGCCGAGCCAGAAAGAGTGGACGCCGTGCAGCCTGTCAACACGAGCGTCGACACCAACAGAACGGGAAGCGCGACGCGCGTAGTGGTTCCGCTGGCAGCACGCGAGGAGCGTCGGGCTGGCTTGTATCGCGGCTTCTTCGGCACCTTGGGCATCTTTTGCGGCTTGCGGCGTGGCCCCCCAGCGCGACGCATATGGTGCATTGCCCACAAGAGGAAGATGAGTCCGAGCAGCAACACCGCAGCGCCACCAACGATGAGAGGTCCAGCCCACGGAGTTGTGTTGTCAAGCGGCCACGTTAGCGAGACCGAGTTAGGTGCTGGCTCGATGCCGTCAGCAGCCAGAATGAACGACACGTCTTCGGGAATCTTGACGGTCAATGCAAGGTTGAGGTCGGCCGTATAGTTCTCGAGCCACAGGTCAGAGTCATAAGGATCAGGCACTTCTTCTTCGCTACCGCGAATTGTCTCGCTAACTAAATCGCCCGTCTCGGGGTCAATGGTCACCATGTTGTAGCTGGCTTCACCCACCCATGCCAAGACATCCGTAGTGCGCCCGTAGGCCGCCACAATCCGCCCCGGTCCCGCGACGCTGATCGTTTGATTGCCGGAATAGGTGTTGAAGGCTGCGCCGTCGACAACGGTGAGCGGTGCTGTGCCGTCGGTTTCCGTCGAAGCGGAGACGCTATCCGGGGTGGCAAGAATGGTTTGCTGAGCAATGCCGTAGCCGATCATTCCGGCTGCGAGCATGAAACTTACTATGGCGAGAACGAATCTCACTATCTCTCCTTTCGTGTTACCCACTGCGACTGAACACCAGGGATCCTGAGCCACGGCGGCGGGACCTCAAGGCGGTCAGCAGGTTGAGAGCCCCGTTCACGCGGGTAGGCAACAACAAAGACGTTCAAGAATAGCGGATGCTCGACATCCCTCCTAGTGACTCCTCTGGGAACCGGCTGGGAGAAAGGTGAACGCTCGAGCTCACGGCGAGACCAGAATTACAACTGGCTGCCCTGCACCACTACACTCAAAAGGCACTTTCCGCTGACTCCGAGGAGACGTCTTGGCCGCCAACGATACAGATTTCGGCACAGAAATGCGCGGTTATAAGAAGGACGAAGTCGACAAGCTGATTGGCGACCTTCGACGCGAACTCGTTGCCGCAAAAGCTGATCGCACTGCCTCTACTAAAGAAGTCAAGCGGCTCCTCGCCGTCAACGAAGATCTCCAGGCCGAACTCGATGAGACCGGCAGCCCCACCTACAGTGGACTCGGCTCCAAGCTAGAGAGCATGCTGCGGGTGGCAGAAGAGCACTCAACCCAACTCATCAGCCAAGCTGATATCGATGCCGAAAACATGCGCAAAGAGGTCCAGGCCGAAACTGCCGCCTTGCGCGACGCCACATCGTCAGAAACAGCGCGCCTCGCCGAGGACGCTCAGCGTCAAGCTGATGAGCTGACAAAAACTGCCCAGGCCGAGTCAGACACCGTCATCTCTCGGGCTCGTGAAGAAGCCGCACAGCTGACCGCTGATGCTGCACGAGAAGCAGCGACGATTCGAGGGTCAGTCGCGACCGAAGCAGCGGATGCTCGCACCTCCGCTAAGCGCGAAGCCGCGGCCCTGCGCGCCGAAACCGAACGAGCAATGACGGAGTTGAGGGCATCCACCGCTCAAGAAATTGCTGACGCTCGAGAGGCCGCCGAGTCGTTGGCGCGTGATGCCGAACTGGGCCGCGCAACTTTCGAAGCAGAAAACACAAAACTCCGCGATGAGCTTGCCCGCGATATTGAGCAAGCGCGCACAGATCTCGCTCGCGAAATTGAGACCGCCCGCGCGGAGCTGGAAGCGGAAACGACAACCGCTCGCGAAAAGCTGCAGAACGAGACCGCCGCCGCCCACAAAAAGCTGGCCAACGAAACCAAGTCCGCAACCACAAAGCTTGCTAACGACACCGCCGCCGCCCAGGCGAAGCACAAGGCAGAGTTGGACGCCGCTTACGCTGCTCTCGAAGCGGAAGCCGCAGCGACCCGCAGCGAAGCACAGAACGAAGCCGCCGCCGTTCGCGCGAAGCTCGAAGCCGATGTCGGCGAGGCTCGAGCCGCGCTGGAATCCGAACTAGCGGAAGCTCGAGAGCAGTGGGAGCAGGAGTCACGCGAAGCCCGTGAACAGCTGAACGCAGAAGTTGCCAGCACCAAGGCTGCGCTTGCCGATGAAGTTGAGACCACACAGGCTGCGCTTGAACACGAAGTCTCCAGCACTCGCGCAGCCCTTGAACAAGAGGTCACGTCAACGAAGTCCGCACTCGAGCAAGAGGTCAAGGTCACCCGCGCTGAGCTCGAGCAAGAGGTGACCACAACCCGTACCGCCCTCGAGAACGACGTCGCAACCACGCGCGCAGCACTCGAAGAAGAAGTCACGACGACTCGCGCCGAACTTCAGGCTCACGTCAAGACGACTCGCGCCGAACTCGCGACCGAGGTGAGCTCGCGCAAAAAAGCTTTGGAGCGCGAGGTTAGTTCCACGACTAAGGCACTCGCGAAGGAAGTCGCCACGACAAAGGCAGCTCTCGAGAAGGATGTTGAAACAACGCGAGCAGGGCTCGAAGACGAGATCACGACGGCGCGCAACGCTTTCGAACTCGAATCCTCAACAGCTCGCGCTGAGTTCGACGCCGAAATGACCACGCGCCGCAATGAGCTCGAAGCAGAGATCGCGACGGCGACAGCGAACCTTGAGGATGAGATGGCTCGTCGTCACGCGGAGTTGGACGCTGAGATCAACGAGAAGCGTGCCGCTCTCGATGCTTACGACGCCGAGACTCGCGCCTCTCTTGCCCACGACGTGGAGAAGCAGACCACCGACGTCGAGCGGGAGGTCGCTCGCCAGAAGGCTCAGATCGCGAGCGAAGTTGAAGAGACCCGGGCGTCGATCGAGCACCAGCGCGAAGAGAATCGCGCGACGATCGAACGTGAAACTGAAGAGGCTCGGATCGCGCTCGAGCAGGAGCTGGCTGTGCGCCGGGATGAGGCGGAGAAAGAATTCCTCGCCCAGCACAAAGAAGCTGCCGCCCAGACGCAGAACTACCTCGCCGAGGCTCAGGCTCAACTGGCCGAAGCGGTGCGCGAGGCTAACGCCAAACGTCACGAAGCCGAAGAGCTCACGTCAACTTCTCAAGTAGAAGCCAGGACCGTGCTCGCCGACGCCTCCGCGAAGGCCGCGGAGGAGCTTGCCGATGCGCAGAAGCGCGCGAAAGCAACGCTCAAAGATGCCGAGAAGCGCAGCAACGAGCTCGTCGCGGATGCCGAAGCACGGTTGCGCACGATCAAGGCAGAACGCGAAACAGTCGCGGGCTACTTCGAGAACCTGCGTGGAGTTCTGAACCAAGCCGACGACGTTAACTCCTAAGCCGCATCCGGCCACTTAGAATTGCGTCCAACCCGCGCTCACCTTGGCGCGAGTTGAACGGAGCCCTGCAATGAAAATTCTTAACCCTTTCCGCCTTGGCCTTCTCGGCGGGCTCGGTGTGCTCGTCGCCGTCGGAATCGGTCAGACAATCATTTCGCTGGCGACGATTTTGACCTATGTCGGTGCCGCACTCTTTCTGGCTCTCGGGCTCGATCCGGTCGTGACGTGGTTGGAGAAGCGAAAGTTTCCTCGGTGGACCGCGATTCTGACGGTGCTCATTGGCGTGCTCGGCGTCTTCGCCGGACTGATTTTTGCGATTGTGCCGGTTATTGCTGAGCAGGTTCAGAATGCTGCGCAGGCCATCCCCCGGCTTGTGACGTCGCTCTTCGACGGCACCATTCGGGAAAGTGTTGAGGCATCGTTCCCCTGGCTGAAAGTGCAAGAACTCGTCGATGGCTTCAACGATTGGATTGCCGAACTCGACTTCACAAGCATTGGTGGCGGCGTCTTCGCGGTAGGAGTCGGCATCGCGACCGGCATCACCGGTGCCATCATCGTGCTCATCCTGACTATCTACTTCGTTTCTTCACTCCACAGCATCAAGTCGGGCATCTACCAGCTCGTGCCTGCAACGAAACGCTCGAAATTCATCGATCTCGCAGAGCAAGTCAGTACCGCCGTTGGTCGGTATGTGATCGGCCAAGGCTCCCTCGCGCTCGTCAACGGTGTGTTGTCGTTCCTCGTGCTGACGTTCATTTTCCCGGCGTTCGACCTGCCGGTGAAGTATTCAGCGCTGCTCGCGTTTATCGCGTTCCTAGGCTCGCTTATTCCCCTGGTCGGAACCCTCAGCGGTTCGGTCCTCATCATCCTTCTTGTGTTGCTCTTCAACGGGCCGCCAAGCGTGATTGCGGTGGGAATTTACTACCTCATCTACATGCAGGTTGAGGCGTATGTCTTGAACCCTCGCATCATGAGCAAGGCCGTCAAAGTGCCAGGAGCGGTCGTCGTGATTGCGGCTCTTGCGGGAGGAACACTATTGGGAATTCTCGGAGCCCTCATCGCAATCCCGGTCGCAGCGGCGATTCTCTTGATCGTGCAGCAAGTCATCGTTCCGAGACAGGCCGAGCTCTAGCCGCGCATGTTTAGTGCCGCAGGGGCGTGTGGGCGTGTGGGCGACAGCCTCCGGGCCCCTAGCGCGCCCTACGCGGCGCTCTCCGGCTCCGGCGGCCACATGCGGGGCAACGGGAGCACGGCGGGGTTAAGGCGCTCGACGACCTCACTGAGCACCCGGTAAGTCTGCGTCTCGCCGACCCACAAGTGCTTACCACCTTCCACTGCAACGAACTCAAGCTCGGGAACCGACGCGAAACGCTCGGAAGCCTCATCAGGGCGCAAGTAATCGTCGAGTTCGGGAATAACCGCAACGAGGCGGCGCTCGTCACCAGCCCAGGCTGCGACTTCACTGTCTGTTGCCCGGTGCAACGGAGGCGACAACAGGATCGCACCCGTTATCGGATGCGAGAGACCATATTTGAGGGTGACTTCTGTGCCGAACGACCAGCCCATCAACCACACGTGAGGAAGTTGCCGCTCTCGCACAAAGTCCATTGCTGCGGCGAGATCGTATTGTTCCAGTTCGCCTTCACCAAACGATCCTTCAGAGGTTCCGCGCGGTGATGTGACGCCGCGAAAGTTGAACCGCAGCACAGCGATGTCGGCAAGCGCTGGCAATCGTGCTGCAGCTTTGCGGATGATGTGCGAGTCCATGAACCCTCCCGCCGTCGGCAGCGGGTGCAAAGTGACGAGGGTTGCGGCAACATGCCCTGACTCGGGCAACGCGAGTTCACCAACGAGGGTCAACCCGTCACTCGTGTGCAACTCAATATCTTCGCGTAGTGCCGGCAGCTCTGTCGCTCCCCTGATCGCTTCACTCAATTCGTCACACTCTCACAATCGTGTTTTCCAGCAGTGCTGATGCCAGTGCCGTCGCGAAGCGAGATCGTTCGCCTCGCCCATAATGCCGTCGGCTCGCCACGCGACAGTATGCGCAACTCCCTCGGAGATCGTTTGAGAGCATCCGGGACACGTATAGGTTTTTGAGGCACTCGCACCAGAAACCGGCTGTACGTTCCATTGCCCATCACGTTTAGTCTCGACGCGACGAGAGCCAAACAGTACGTGGCTCAGATCTGCGCGATCGTCATCATCGTCTGGTCGACGCCATCCGCGGGGTCGGTTCGAGCGAGGCATGCTTCAAGCTTATGCGCTGAATGCTTCGGCGCGGTTAGTACCAGCCGTTGGACTCAGAGTGTGCCCAAGCACCGCACGGGGTGCCATATCGACCCTGGATATAGCCGAGGCCCCACGTGATTTGCGTTGCGGGGTTAGTCTGCCAATCCGCTCCAGCAGAAGCCATCTTGTTGCCTGGCAAGGATTGCGGAATGCCGTAGGCGCCACTTGACGCGTTGTGCGCATAGACGTTCCAGCCTGATTCGCGATTCCAGAGGCTCACGAGACAGTTGTACTCGGCCGCGCCCATTCCCCGTGCTGTCAGCATAGAGAGCGCAATCGCCTGCGCGGTTCCCGGATCGGGGGTTCCCGCAGCGGGCGCTGCAGAAATTACAGGCTCGACGATGATCTCTTTGACCGCCAGCTTGTCGTGCGACACCTTATTGACGAAGCCCTCGGCCACGGTGAGCGATTGAACCTCAACGCGTTCAACCGGCGCGAGAGTCGCCACGGAGGCCGAGGCTGTGCTGACCGGCTCCGGAGCCGCCATCACGAATGTAGCGACGAAGCTGAGACAGACTACCGACGCAAAAAGAGGAAGGGACCAGGAGGTTCGGGTGTGGCGCCCAGAAATATCCGCGCTCTGGCTTTTTGCCTGAGCGCGGAGAATGGCCGCACGCGAATTTATGTCCACAATATCTGCGATGCTACTCGACAGACCTGAAAAAACTAAGAGAGCTACCGAACCGCGAGCATCACGTCGATGACAGCGTCGAGCAGATGGTCAACCTGCGCCTCTCGATACCCACCCTTTGCGCTTCGAAAAGCGACCGTGCGAACGCGGTCGATTGTCAGTGGGGCTCCGTGCTGAAAGTAGTTGGCGAGTTCTGCCGCAAAGGCATCGACCTCTTTTGTGGCGTAGCCCGTGGTGAAAGAATTCACTCGCGCGAACTTCTTGCCATTCTTGCGTGCTAGACGATTCAGGATCTCCTGAGCCTCTGAACGAGCATTGGCGTACCACGCTGTCTCCCCCAGCTCGGCAATCGCACGATCCCGCTCGCGGGCAGCGAACGCGTCTTCAAGTCGCTCGAGCGCCGAGTCGACATGCTCTGGCGAATAGCCGCCCTTAGCCATCGCAAAGGCAAGCTTGCGGATGCTGCGGGCTGTAACCGTCGCGACATCCGTGCGCTCCGAGGTGTAGGCACGACGCGCCTCTTCGAGGAAGTCCTCGACCTGATCGACGTCATACCCTGGCTTAGATTTTCGGGTGCGGGGAAAAGTAGTGCTCACGTTTCTATTCTGCCCTACGTAAAGATGAGAAAGAGTGCGTAGCCGGCGGCAGCCGACAACAGGGACGAATCCACACGATCGAGGAACCCACCGTGTCCTGGCAGCCAGGTACTGATGTCCTTGATACCGAGGTCACGCTTGATAAGCGACTCAGTGAGATCACCCATCGTCGCCGTACCCAAAATAACGAGACCAAAGATGAGCCCCACCCACCAGGGCTGATCGATCATAAACAGAGCGAGCAGGATTCCCGCAAGAATGGATGCCGCAGCGGCGCCGGCAAAGCCCTCCCACGTTTTGTTGGGGCTGATCGTCGGCGCCATCGGGTGCTTGCCGAACGCGAGGCCGCTGGCGTACGCGCCAATATCGCTCACGACTACAACGATGAGCACCGCGAGGGTCCACCACTGGCCACCCTCTTGCGCCGTCAGCACGACGGTGAAGCTGGCGAGGAAGGCGATATACAACATCACAAAAACGCCAGCACCGAGGTCTCTGAGCACGGAACGGACCGTGCCACGGTGACTCGGTCGCACCAACTCGGCGACTCGCCAAAGCGACACAAAGGCGACGCCAGCAAGCGTGATGTACCACTGCCCCTCGGCAAGCCAATAGAAGGATGCCGGTACGACAGCGACCGCAGCGACCACCGTCGGGAATCGCGGAATGTTGATTCCCGCAAAACGCAACGCACTGGCCAGCTCGAAGGCGGTGAAGGCTACGAGCACGCCAGCAAACAGCATGTAAAGCTGCTTGACGAAGATCAAGCTAAAGAGCAGCGCAAGCCCCAGCAACAAGCCCACTGTGAGGGCTAGTGCCAAGGGTCGCCCTGTGCGCGCGTTTATTTTGTCGTTAGTCGCGCGTACTTGAGCTTCGAATTCGGAAACCATTAGACCTCGAGTAGCTCTGCTTCTTTGCGCTTGAGAGCGTCGTCGATTGCCTCGACATGAGCCTTCGTGGTTGCCTCGAGCTCTTTTTCTGCTCGAGCAACCTCGTCTTCGCCAACCTCAGTCAGAGCGTCAAGCTCGTCCTTGGCCTTCCGGCGAACGTTGCGCAGTGAGACGCGAGCCTGCTCTGCTTTATCGCGAACGAGCTTCACAAATTCCTTGCGACGCTCTTCTGTGAGTTCTGGGAGAGTGGCACGGATAACGCTGCCATCATTTCCGACGCTGGCGCCGATGTGGTGAGCGGCAGCGATCGCCTTCTCGATATCTTTCAGCGCCGACTTGTCGAACGGCGTAATGATGAGAGTGCGCGCCTCTTGATTCACCATGGACGCAAGCTGTTGCAGCGGAGTGGGAGTTCCGTAGTAGTCGACGAGCACCTTCTGGAACAGCGCCGGGTTTGCCCGACCGGTGCGCACCGTGCCGAAGTCGTCTTTGGCAGCATCCACTGCCTTGTTCATCTTTTCACTAGCCTCAGCTAGAACATCACTGATCACGGGCACTCCTCTGGGTCTCGCCCAAGTTTAGCGTGCGGCAGCGGTTGCCACCGTGGCACGGCACTCGGGAGTTGTCGTATGGGTCGATTTGACGGTGTGGGAAAGCATGCGGCGGGACTACCCGTGCACGCGCGTTCCAATTTGCTCTCCCACGATTGCGCGGGTGAGGTTGCCTGCGGGTTCCATTCCGAAGACCAGCATCGGCATTGAGTTGTCCATGCACAGACTAAACGCGGTGGAATCGACAACCTTGAGGCCCTGAACGAGAGCATCTTGGAAGCTGAGCGAATCGAGCTTGCGCGCGTCGGGGTTGCTGCGAGGATCTGCGTCGTACACCCCATCGACGCCATTCTTTGCCACCAGCACCTCTTCCGCGCCGATTTCGAGCGCGCGCTGGGCAGCAACGGTGTCAGTCGAGAAATAGGGAAGCCCAGCACCGGCACCGAAGATGACGACGCGCCCCTTCTCGAGGTGGCGCTCTGCGCGAAGCGGAATGTAGGGCTCGGCGACCTGAGTCATTGCAATAGCGGACTGCACGCGAGTCGGGGCACCTGCTTGCTCAAGGAAATCCTGAAGTGCAAGAGCATTCATGACCGTGCCGAGCATGCCCATGTAGTCAGCGCGCCCACGATCCATGCCGCGCTGACTGAGCTCAGCACCGCGGAAGAAGTTTCCGCCACCGACAACAATCGCGATCTCGACATCAGCGGATGCCGCAGCAATTTCTTTAGCCAACGACGAAACGACGTCGGGATTGACTCCGAGTTGTCCACCACCGAACGCTTCTCCCGAGAGTTTGAGCAGGACCCGGCGTTTGCGTTGTGTTGTCATCGTCTTCTTTCCATGTTTGTCGTCATCTACAGGGTATTGCGTTATGCACCGATCAGGGCAGGCTGTCAGCGGATTCGCCGGATGCGACATCCACCGTTCGTCAACGGATGAACGCACAATAAAGGCCCGAGGCAATAGCGCCTCGGGCCTTTATCGATATGCGTGTTAGGCGCCTACCTTGAAACGAGCAAAACCGGTAACAGTGATGCCAGCATCGGCGGCGACCTTAGCGATCGACAGCTTGTTGTCGCGAGCGTAGTCCTGGTCAAGCAGTGCGACCTGCTTGAAGAACGCGCCGAGGCGACCTTCGACAATCTTGGGGAGAGCAGCGTCTGGCTTGCCCTCTCCGCGGCTGATCTCCTCAACGATGCGACGCTCGTTCTCGACATCATCTGCCGGAACGTCTTCGCGCGAGAGGTAGGACGGTGCTGCGAACGAGATGTGCTGCGCGATTCCGCGAGCAGTCTCGGCGTCGTCGCCCGAGTAGGCAACAACAACACCGACCTGCGGAGGCAGGTCCTTGTTAGTGCGGTGCATGTAAATTTCGAACGACTCACCCTCGACCTTGGTCAAGCGGCGCAGTTCGAACTTCTCACCGAGAATTGCGGCTTCATCGCTGATGAGCTGCTCAACCGTGGACGAACCTGCGGAGGCCGCGAGGCCCTCTTCTACGGTCGACGCGCCCGATTCAGCAACAGCCGCAGCAACGGCCTCGCCGAGCGCGACGAACTTGTCGCTCTTAGCAACGAAGTCGGTCTCGCACGCAAGCTCGATGATCGTGGTTGCTGAACCAGCAGTCTTTGCGGCGATGAGGCCTTCGCTGGTGGAGCGGTCCGAACGCTTGGCGTTGCTCTTGGCTCCGCGCAAACGCAGAAGTTCGGTGGCCTTTTCGAGGTCGCCGCCTGCTTCAACGAGAGCGTTCTTCGTTTCGACCATGCCGGTGCCGAGGCGCTCGCGCAGGGTCTTGAGGTCTTCGAGGCTGAAATCTGCCATTGTTCGAATCCTTACTTCTTGTCGTCAGCTGCGTCTGCAGCCTTCGCGGGCGTCTTCTTTGCGGCGGACTTAGCGGCCGGCTTTTCTGCCTTTGCCTCGTCCTTGTCAGCCTTCTCTGCCTTGGCAGGCTTCTCAGCCTTTTCTGCCTTCGCAGGCTCTTCGGCCTTTTCTTCCCCAGCCGGCGCGTCAGCCTTTGCATCAGCGTCAGCGTCAGCCTGACCGAGGAGCTCAGCTTCCCATGCCGCCATGGGCTCTACTTCTTTGCCCTCTTCTGGCTTCTGGTGACGCTGGATGAGGCCCTCGGCAGCAGCGTCAGCAACGATGCGTGTGAGGAGGCCGACCGAGCGGATCGCGTCGTCGTTACCCGGGATCGGGTACGCAACGTCGTCGGGGTCGCAGTTGGTGTCGAGGATAGCGATAACCGGGATACCGAGCTTGTGAGCCTCGTCAATGGCGAGGTGCTCTTTCTTGGTGTCGACGATCCAGATCGCGGAAGGGGTCTTCGTGAGGTTGCGGATACCACCGAGGCTCTTCTGCAACTTCGTCAGCTCGCGCTTCTGAATGAGGAGTTCCTTCTTGGTGAAACCACGAGTGGTGTCGTCAAAGTCAACCTCTTCGAGTTCCTTCATGCGTGCCAGACGCTTCGAAACGGTCTGGAAGTTGGTGAGGAGTCCACCGAGCCAGCGCTGGTTGACGTAGGGCTGGCCTACGCGCAGTGCCTGCTCAGCAATGGTGCCCTGCGCCTGCTTCTTGGTGCCGACGAAGAGGATGGTCCCGCCATGGGCGACCGTCTCCTTGACATAGTCATACGTCGCGTCGATGTGAGCAAGCGACTGCTGCAGGTCGATGATGTGGCTGCAGATCG
>Ga0209344_10002881_pt1 | contig 18061 bp, 15 predicted proteins | sample Cruoilmetagenom6_FD_187293 | JGI IMG/M metagenome (GOLD analysis project Ga0209344, IMG submission 187293) | Oil polluted marine microbial communities from Coal Oil Point, Santa Barbara, California, USA - Santa Barbara Oil Seep Sample 6 (SPAdes)... | ecosystem: Environmental > Aquatic > Marine... | reverse complement strand
AAGCCAGTTACCTGCACATGCCGATATTAATAGCAGCGCTGTCCAAGTGATCTCACAACCGTATCATTTTAAGATTGATAACCAAAATTTTGATTTAAGCCAATCCCAATGGCCTCAAAATGCCTGGTATCAGGATTATTCTTTATCACGAGGCAGTGATCAACCGCAGCTTTATATTGTCCAGTTTAATGGACCGATAAAAAATGAATGGCTCACGGCCATTAAAAATAAAAATATTAAACTCATTAAGCCATTGGCACCCTTTTCATGGATTGTCATGGCGACACCACAACAACATAACACACTCATCCAAACTGCGGGTATTCGTGCAAGTGATTATATGTTTGGTGCTTTTAGAGTGGCTGCGCCGTATCGTAATTTAAGCAGTGCTTTAGTGCCCAGCATGGCTTTGGTGGTGAAAGAACAGTTATCACACAGTCAGGCTGAATTGGTTCAGTTGGGTGCTTTAATTCATTCAACAGTCCGTATTAATTCAAACTTATCCGCCATTAATTTTAGTTTTCCGGGTACTCAGTATCAGGCGGCGGCAGAAATTCCAGGCTTATTGACCATTCAGAAAGTCGCCACTGACGGTGGACCGCGGGGCGAAATGAGTCAGCAATCGATTGTCGGGGCTTATAATGGTGGCTTAACCGTGGTGCCGGGTTATCAAAATTGGTTAACAGCGGCCGGGGTGGATGGCAGTGGTGTGACAGTGGGTGTAGTCGATGGTGGTATTTATGAAAACCATCCGGATTTAGTGGGGCAACTTTTGCCGTGTTCAGGTCCAGGACCGAGTTGTGGTAACAGCACTGATTCTCACGGCACCCATGTGGCCGGTGCCATTGGTGGTACCGGAAGCAATACGGCGGCGAATGCCGTTGATGCCGGCGGTTTTCACCGCGGTTTGGGCGTGGCGCCGGGTGTCAACATTGTTGAACAATTATATGATCCTTTAATAGGTGGAGGCCCCGGCGGCATGGTGGCCGGTGGTATGCTATCCATTTATAAAGATTCCCAAATCAGTGGTGCTTTATTAACCAATAACTCATGGGGACCCACCGGATCGCCGCAGGGCTATGATATTCCGACCATGGAAATCGATATGATTGCCCGCGATGCCAATCCCGATATCCCCGGCAATCAGCCGGTGATGCCGGTGTGGTCAATCATGAATGGTAATGGTGATCGTCCTTTTGGTACCTGTGATCCATCTTCACTGGGATCACCCGATGAAGCCAAAAATTTATTTGCCGTGGGTTCAACGAAACTACAAGGTGGCGGTGGCAGTCAGTTAAATGCCTTATTTGATGTGTCCTATAACAGCGCTCATGGACCGGCTTGTGATGGGCGTTTGGTACCGCATATTGTGGCACCGGGCTGTTCCACAGATGCCCCTATCAGCAGTACCGGCTATGGCATGTTGTGTGGTACATCTATGGCCTCGCCGGTGATTTCCGGCGCGGTTTCCTTGTATTGGGAACAGTATAAAAACAGCCACGGTGTCGATCCAAGTTCAGCCTTGATTAAAGCGGTCTTCACGGTTAAAGCCGATGACTTGAATGGTTATGATGATGCCGATGGTAATGTTATGGGCCACGCCCCGAATCGAAAACAAGGTTGGGGGCGGGTTAATTTAGACAAAATCATCAACCCGTCGAATAATCTTTGGCTCAGTGACCAGCAAACATTATTTTCTAATACCGGAGAACAATACACGGTGCAACTAATACCAGATAATTCGGCCGAACCGGTTAAAGTCATGCTGGTTTGGACCGACGCACCAGGTCTTCCCTCAGGAGGCACCAGTCCGGCCTGGGTTAATGACCTTGATTTGTCCGTCCATAGCGGTGCCAATACCTTCCTTGGTAATCAATTCGGTGGTGATGGTTACGCCACAACCGGTGGTAGTCCCGATGAGAAAAATAATATGGAGGCCGTATTTCTAAAACCCGGCCAGCACGGCGGCAGTCCTTTTACCTTGCAGGTTCTGGCCGCCAACATCATGGGCGATGCACTCAATCCGCATAACCCAAGCACTAACCGCCAGGATTTTGCTTTGGTCTGTGATAACTGTACAGCCATACTGCTGCCGGATTTAATCTTTAAAAACGGTTTCGAATCCGATATTATTTTTAAGGACGGCTTCGAATAAGTATTACGCAAACCGTTAAGTGTGCGTTTCCACATCCGAGTGGAAACGCATGCAATTCAATTTCTTACTCAGTACCCTTATTTTTCACATACTTCTCCAGCCACTGATCTTGTTCCCACAGTACATGCAGAATGGATTCTTTGGCGCGGTAGCCGTGGCTTTCTTTAGGTAGCATCACCAAACGGGCGGTGGCCCCGAGGCCTTTTAAGGCATTGAAATAACGCTCTGATTGCATCGGATAAGTGCCGGAATTATTATCAGCCGCACCATGAATCAGTAATAACGGCTGGTTCATCGTATCGGCATGCATAAATGGCGACATGTTGTAGTAAATCTCCGGGGCTTCCCAGTAATTACGCTCTTCAGCCTGAAAACCAAAAGGCGTGAGCGTGCGGTTATAAGCACCGCTGCGGGCAATCCCGGCGGCAAAAGTATCAGAATGACTGAGTAAATTGGCGGTCATAAAGGCGCCGTAAGAATGCCCGGCAACGGCCACACGATCAGGGTCAATATAACCCATATCAGCCACGGCTTTCACCGCCGCATCGCCATTGGCTACCAGTTGTTTAATAAAGCTGTCATTGGGTTCCTCATCGCCTTCACCAACAATCGGAAAACCCGCATCATCCAATACCGCATAACCGCGCGTCACCCAATAAATCATTGAGCCGTAATAGGCGTAGGTAAATTCATTGGGGTTTTGACGGTTTTGTGAGGCATTGGCCTGATCCTTAAATTCTGTGGGATAAGCCCAGAGAATCATCGGTAATTTTGGTTTTTTATCAAAATCATAATCCGCCGGTAAATATAAGGTCGCCGATAAATCGACACCGTCATTACGTTTATATTTAATCACTTCTTTGTGAATATGACTCAGTGATTTAAACGGGTTTTCAAAGTCAGTAATTTCGACTAATTTATCCTGATTTAAATCACGAATATAGTAATTAGGGAATTCGTTTGGTGCTTCCAGGCGAACTAATAGCTTTTGTCCGTCATCACTAATCACATCAACCAGAGTTTCCAGCTTGTCGGTGTAAGCCGATTGATAAATCCGTTTCTTATCAAAATTGCTTAAATCAAACTCATCGTAAAAAGGAAATTGACCGGCTTCACTAAAGCCGTCGCCTAATAAGAAGGCTTTATTGTCATGAATCCGTAAGACGTCTTCACCATATTTGTTTTTAACCAACATAAAACGACCCGGATCAGCATAGACATCCTGATAACTGCGACTGTCAATCAAGCGCGGTGCTTTGGACAGGTCGCTTGGATTAAATAATGAGGTGTTGATTTGTCGGGTATTCCACCAGTAATCAAAAACCAGCGCCTGTTGATCATCACCCCAGGTTAACTGATAAAAACGCGTTTTTGTTTTGAGCAGTGATTCAGGCGTTGCTTTAAAGGGTTGAGGTAGTTGAAAAACTTCGTCTCGAAAATCAACTTCATTCTCCGGATCACCACCATCTAAGGCCTCTACCCATACCAGAGTCGCCGGTTTGTCACTGCGCCACTGCAGACTGCGTTTTCCGGTGCGAACGGCCATAAAACCTTTGGGTAAATCTTCAATTAAAGGCACTTTATTCACGGTTTTTACAAGTTTACCTGACTTTGTAACAATATCCGTTTGTGTCGGAAAGCGGTAATAAGGCACCAAATATGAAAATGGTCTTTGCACCTTTGACATCATCACATAATTGCCATCTGGTGATACATTAAGCCCACGATACATGGCTGAGTCTGCCCACGGTTTATGCTTGCCGTTAAGATTGACCAACTGCACATCGGACAAAGCCAATTGTTCAAAATTAAATTCATCCTGAGGGTTATTTAATAAATCTTGATAGGTTCTGTTCTGGGCTTTGGCGCCATCACTGCTGCTGATGGTTGGACCGTTGGGGACTTCTTGATTGGTATCGACTAATGGTTTGCGGTCTTTTGGTAAGGTTTTAACCAGTAATTCTTTGCTGTTTTTGAGCCAGATATAGGGCTGACCCAAGTTGGCATTTAAATGGGCATCGGTTAATGCCTTGGCTTCTCGACTGTTAATGTCCGCCACCCATAAACTCACACCTTGATCGCTGGTGTGGGTAAAGGCGACTTTTTGTTCATCCGGTGACCAACTGACATAGGCCAGTCTTGGGTTTTCGGGCAAACCGGATAATCCATGGGTTTTAGAAGAATCAACCTCCTGAATTTTAATGTTGTTGTAATATCGAATTCGACTTGAAATGTTGGTGTCCGGATTAATTCGCAAACCTGCCAAGCGCATCTCAGGCGCCGATAAATCTGCAATCGACTGATAAGTATCTCGATACAGCAGCAATAACGTCTCATTGTCCGAATCGATGCGAACCGAAGGCGCTCGCTCAATATCCACCAATTCAAGTATTTCCTGTGGAGGCTTTTGATAATTTAGCGCTTCCTGCGCCGAAACCGAAAAACTAAAAAAAACAATAACAATCAACAAAAAAGGCATAACGACTCCACTTTAAAATTCATGTACTGATTCTATCAAAGTTAATGTTAAAACAGCGGGGTCGAAAGTCATGGATTGATGGATGAACTTTGTAGGTATGTTCAAAATATTAGAAAGTTACACACAGAAACAGCTGCAAATAATAGAAATCATCTATAACTGATTGACATACTATAATTAATATATATACTTTATTTGGTATGTGGGATATCTATGAGCATAAATCGGTGATAAAACAGCTTAAAAAGTTGCCGGTTGAGGTGCTGAAAAGATATGAAAAATGGAAAGATATCGTACGTATTTCAGGTCAGCCTGGATTAAAAGCCATCCGTGGCTTTAATGATGAACCATTGAGTGGCCAATGGTTGGGTCATAGGTCATCACGTTTGAATAAGCAATATCGTGTTATTTATAAAATAGATAACGACAATGTCTATGCACTTGTTGAGAGAATTACACCCCATGATTACAGGAGAAAATAATATGAAAAATTATCATAAAGCGAAACAATCTGTTGAGATGTCTGTGGGTGAATCTGTTCGAATTATCCGAGAGTTACAAGAACTCAGCCAAAATAAGCTGGCACAGTTAACCGGGATTCCACAATCAACGATTTCAGCCATTGAAAACAATCGTATTAATTTGGGTATCGAACGTGCCAAAGTGTTGGCTAAGGCGCTTAAATGCCATCCGGCTGTTTTGGTCTTTCCGGGATGGGATGTTTCAGAAGCCGCTTGATGGTTAACTCAAAAATTTAAAACGGGAGCTTCCGCGTCGACCCACCAGGATTTTTTAAATGCAGACAATTATGGGGATGCCTGATCACACTGCACAGCTTTCTTTACAGTTACTCCGCCTTCGACGGGGCTCAGGCTACTTGAGGATAGGAGAACAAAAGTGGCCGCTTCCGCATCCCTGCTCACGCGACACCCTTACATCCATGTAAGGGAATGAAATCCTAAGGACATTCCACGTTTAGCGGTTGGTTCGCGAAAGCGAATCAGAGCGTTACGTGCATAGACCAAAGACATGTCCGCCGTGGCCTCGGTCTCTGATCCAGTCTCGACTCTAACACCACCATCCATGGCGGTGGCTTTTACTTTTGAACCAAAAAATTACAAGAACAAAAGTAAATGAAGTCCCAAGGACATTCCACTATAATGCGTCTTTTGATTATGTTCCGGGTTTCGCATGGAAAAACAAGTACTGACTTTTCAAGATTTAATACTTCGCTTGCAGCAGTTTTGGGCGGAAAACGGTTGTGTGGTGATTCAGCCTCTGGATTTAGAGGTGGGTGCGGGTACCTTTCATCCGGCGACTTTTTTGCGAGCCATTGGACCTGAGCCATGGAACAGTGCTTATGTGCAGCCGAGTCGTCGACCCACTGATGGGCGTTATGGTGATAATCCGAACCGCCTGCAGCATTATTACCAGTTTCAGGTGGTGCTCAAACCGTCGCCGGATAATTTCCAGGAATTGTATTTAGACTCTTTAAAAGCCATTGGTATCGATACCCTGGTGCATGATATTCGCTTTATTGAGGATAACTGGGAGTCACCGACTTTGGGTGCCTGGGGGTTGGGCTGGGAAGTCTGGCTCAATGGCATGGAAGTCACACAGTTTACTTATTTTCAACAGGTTGGTGGTTTAAGCTGCAAACCGGTGATGGGTGAAATTACCTATGGCTTAGAACGACTGGCCATGTATTTGCAAAACAAGGACAGTATTTACGATTTAATTTGGGCCGAAACACCTAACGGCACGGTGACTTATGGTGATGTCTTTCATCAAAACGAAGTGGAACAATCGACTTATAACTTTGAGTATGCAGATGTACCGGCCTTATTTCAGGCGTTTGACCAGGCTGAGAACATGTGCTTAAAACTGATTGAAAAAGGATTGCCGTTACCGGCCTATGAGCAAGCCTTAAAAGCCTCACATTATTTTAATTTACTCGATGCTAGAAAAGCCATCAGTGTCACTGAGCGGCAGCAATTTATTTTAAAGGTCAGGAATATGTCTAAATCGGTGGCGAAGATGTATTATCAGTCCCGTGAGGCCCTGGGTTTTCCGGGCTGTAAAGATTCCCAAAGCAAGCAGCAGGAGGCGTAATCATGGCAGATATTTTATTTGAATTGGGCTGTGAAGAATTGCCGCCAAAAGCTTTGTATGGTTTATCCAAAGCTTTATTTGAGGGTGTTTGTGCCCAACTGGACGAACAGGGTTTTGCCTTTGCTGAGGATTCCAGGTGGTTTGCCTCGCCACGCCGTTTGGCATTTTTACTGCGTGATGTCAGTGAACAACTGGCCGATCAAGCAGTTGAAAAACGTGGCCCGTCCGTGGCGGTGGCTTATGACGAGGATGGTCAGCCGAAACCGGCGGCCATGGGCTTTGCCAAATCTGTCGGCGCTGAGGTTGCTGATTTAGACACCGTTAAAACCGACAAAGGTGAGTATCTGGTCTATCAATTGGTGGAAAAAGGCTTGAATATCAATGAAGTTTTGCCTGCGATGATTGAACAATCCATCAAGCAATTACCGATTCCAAAACCGATGCGCTGGGGCAACCACAGCCATGCCTTTATTCGACCGGTGCACTGGTTGGTATTAATGAATGGCAAGGATGTAATTCCCATGAAATTGTTCGGCCATCAAAGTGAAAACAAAACCCGAGGGCATCGTTTTCATCACACGGGTTGGCTGACGATTAACAATGCTTTGGATTATAAAGCGGCTCTACAACAAGCCGATGTCATGGTCGATCATTTAGAACGTGAGCAATTGATTCAACAGCAAGTGAAAGCAGCGGCAGAAAAAATCAATGGTCGGGCTTTAATCAGTCAGGCTTTACTGCAGGAAGTGGCCAGTATCGTTGAGAAACCGGTGGCAGTGTTGGGTGATTTTAATGCGTCTTTTTTAAAGGTGCCGCGTGAAGCCTTGATTTCTTCGATGGAATCGCATCAAAAGTATTTCCCGGTGGAAAATAATCAAGGTGAGTTAATGCCGCATTTTGTGGCACTGGCGAATATTGATTCAAAACAGCCGGATTTGGTGAAAAAAGGCTTTGAGAAAGTCATTACACCGCGACTGGCAGATGCCGAGTTTTTCTGGGAAAAAGACAAAACCCGGCCGCTTGCCGATAATTTACCGTTGCTCGCGAAAATGACTTTTGAGAAATCACTGGGTTCCTATGCCGATAAAACCGAACGTATTAAGCATATGATGGATTGGTTGGCACCAAAAATGGGCTTTAGTATGAAGCAAGGTGAGCAGGCTGCCGGGTTAATGAAGTCTGATTTGATGTCCGATATGGTGGATGAGTTTCCTGATTTACAAGGACTGATGGGCGGCTACTATGCCGCTGAGCAAGGTGAAGATGAAGCGGTGTCGATGGCCATTCGAGATCAGTATTTGCCCCGATTTGTTGGTGATCAATTACCTGAGAACGCATTGGGTCAGGCATTGGCCATGGCGGATAAAATGGATACCTTAGTGGGGATTTTTGCAGTGGGTAAAAAGCCCTCCGGTTCTAAAGATCCGTTTGCTTTACGGCGGGCGACTTTAGGGATTATCAGTATTCTACGAGATAAGGATTTAGCGATAAGTTACGATGATTTGATTGATCAAAGTATCGGAGTGTTAGAAAAGAATTCTGATATCTCAATGTCTGATGAGTCAAAAACTGAAGTCAGGGTGTTTTTCAGTGAACGCTTACGCCATTTTTATATTAACAACGGTATTGAGCATGATGTGTTCAATGCTGCTAATACCTTAGATGCCAGGGTATTAGCAGATTTGGATGCCCGTATTAAAGCCACCGAAGATTTTAAACAGCAAGACTATGCAAAACCCTTGATTGATGCCAATAAACGAGCCACCAATATTGTCACAAAAGCAGACGTCGAGATTAACTTTTATGAGCAAACGGTTAATCCGGAACTATTTGAGTCTGAGTTAGAAACTGAATTGTTTAATCAAATTGAGTCAATGGATTCAGAGTTTAAGCAATTGGTGGCCAACAAACAATATGGTGAAGCCTATCGTTTGTTGGCCACATTGGCAGAGCCATTGGATGCCTATTTTGAAGGTGTGATGGTGAATGTGGAAGATGACAAACCCCGTCTGAATCGATTGACCCAGTTGGCGCAGGTAAGCCGCTTAACCGGGTCAATTGCGGATTTATCGCAGTTAGTTAAAAGCTAATTGAAAGAGGTGCCGATAATTTGGTTACGGCCTTGTTTTTTGGCTTGGTAAAGACATTTGTCGGCGCGCTTGGTGAGTTGCTTGTAAGCCTGGCTGGGCGAGGTGTTGTTCACATCGAAAGTCACATAGCCAAAGCTTAAGGTTAGGTTATCAGCAACGGAACTATCTGAGTGCTGGATGTTTTCCTTTTTGAGCTTTTGTTGGATGCCGCGAATAAACATTCGGGTTTTTTCAAAGTCATAATTAAATAGTACCAGTATAAATTCCTCGCCACCAAAACGAGCCACAAAACCTTCATTTTCGGGTACTTCTTTTGCCAACAAAGCAGCCACTTTGATAAGCGTGTCATCACCTTTGAGGTGGCCGTAGGCGTCGTTATAGTTTTTAAAGAAATCGATATCACACAGCAATAAACTGATGAAATCAAGCCCCCGAATTTTTTGTTTAAACAATTGTTCAAAGCGGTTGTTGAAAAAACGACGATTGCCGATACTGGTTAATCCATCTGTTTCACTTTGACGCAATAAAGTTTTATTGTGTTTTTTTAGATGTTCATTTTTTTTATAAGCCTGAAAACCGGTTTTTTGCATAAAGTAAACTGCAAACACGCCAAAGGCATTGGTGGATATTTGGAAAAACAAGCTGGTGACCATAAACTCTGTGGCCAAATTAGAAAAGAAATACGCATAAATAAAGTATGTTAGCGTGATACCGCAGCCGGCTAAAATCGCTGGTTTCAGCAATAATTTATTCATGGTGTAGCCATAAAAAATAACCAGCAATAAACCTTGCGCATAGATGGGCTTGTATATGTCCGGTACATAGGCGGACATAAAGACAACCCCCACTCCGGCGATAAACACCAGCAAACCGATAAAGGATTGCCAATGGTATTTTAATCGAGGGTGAAAGGTTAACAACAGGAGCAGGAGTAATATCAGCGTGACAATCAGTCTGATTTTGAGCAGTTGCCAGGTGGTTTCGTCGGCCAAATAATAATCCAGAAAACCAAACAGGAAGTAATAACAAGCAGCAAATACAGCCATCCCCTGGGCATAAGCTAACTGATTTATTATAAAGTGTTTTTTAAATTCAGCGTGCTGAGATTGTCTGAAAAACCATTCCATGATCTCGGTTCATGTTTGAATCTTTATAATTTATCACATGAAACAGCTCATGGGTATCCTTTCGTCTTTTTCACTGCCTTGGGGAGGAGACTATTTTAATCATACTGTGCTTGCTAACTTAAATTATTATTGAGCTTTCAGCTGTTCAGCTAAAGCGGCTTTCATAATATGGTAAGTCATATTTTGTTCCAGTACGCCGCGCACCAGTTGGCTGCCGGCACCGGTGGCATAAATAATGACATCTTCGCCAGAATGGGTTTCTGAGTGCATGGGCAAGGTGGCGGCTTGTTTGTAACTATCTGCTGAGGTGTCTACATGGGTTAAATCCGGACGTTGATCACCATTAATATAACCCGGACCGTTGGCATAGCTTAAAGTGGTCATGGGTTTGCCCTGGGCATCGAGTTGTAATTTATTTGATGGATTTCCACGTTTATCAGGCACCACAATTTTTCCAAGAATTGGATTACCGCGCTGTGCATAACCGCTAAAGGTCATGGTGTGGGCGTGATCGGCAGTCACCAGGATAAGTGTTTCATTTAAGTCCACCATAGCCAAAGCTTTGTCTATGGCATTGGAGAATTCCACTGTTTCTGTAAGCGCCAGCTTGGCGTAACCGGCGTGATGGCCGTGGTCAATACGTCCGCCTTCAATCATCAGGAAATAAGGCTTATCCTTTTGTGTCAACATTCTGATGGCAACCTCAGTCATTGCAGTTAACGAAGGTTCGCCGGCTTGATCTTTTGAGCGGTTAATTTCATAGTGCATATGTGAGGGTTCAAACAAACCCAGTAGGTGGTCGGTATTTGCCAGGTCCAGAGCATTGAGTTGTTTTTTGTTCCAGACATAGGCTGAGTTTGAGTATTTGTTTAACCATTCCTGGGTGAGGTCACGACCATCGGTACGTTTGCCAGGTTTTAGCAGACTGTATTCGGGATCAGCATAGGTGTTTGGGATAAAATTCCGGCGACCGCCACCCATGGCCACTTCCAGGCCGTTACCATGCGGGAATTCAATCAATTGCACGGCTATGTCTTTACAGTTACCAGCTGCTTTGGGTAAATCGCTGTCGGTTTCCCAGCGTCGACTTTCGGCATGGGCATAGGTGGCCGCCGGTGTGGCATGGGTTAAGCGAGTGGTGGTTACCACGCCTGAATTCATACCGGCCATTTCAGCTCGGGATAATAAAGACAGCACATGATGTTTTTGATCACCACAGACTCCAATATCGATATGCTCATCGACACTGATGGCACCGGCTTTGGTTTTTACACCGGTGATCATGGCGCTCATAGTACCGGCAGAATCTGGTGTTTGCAGGTTGGTGTTGTAGGTTTTAGAGAGTGCGGTGTGTGGAAATTGTTCAAAACTAAGTAGGTTTTCTTCACCAGTTTGACCGTTCTGTTGACCTTGATAAATCCGGGCGGCATTAACCGTGGCCAGACTCATGCCGTCACCGACAAAGAAAATAACATTTTTGGCTTGTTTAGGGAATGTTGGAATGGCCTGTAAGGCTTTAATTTTATCTTCGCCGGCCTGATACCAATTGTTGTTGGTTTCTGAAATTATTTTGTTGGTATTTGAAGTCGGTTTGATTTCATCACCGGCACAAGCAGCTAAGGTCAACAAGATACCACAAACGGTGCTTAGGCGGGTTAAGGATGTTTTTAGAGCCATGTAGAAATAACTTTTAATAAATTTACAATAATCAATGTGAGTAAAACCAGCCAGGTGAATAAAGTGCCATAAAAACGGCCAAAACTGGCGCCTTTTTTAGCCACCAGACCCAGTGGGTAGATAATTCTTGCAATCACTAAAACTATACCGGTAATGTGTAAAATTAAAGGTAAGCCGTTATTAATTTCATAAACAGCCATTAAAATTAAAATCAGTGGTATGTATTCAAGTGTATTCTGTTGTGCCCGAATATGGCGAATACCGTCATCATGCCCACCATCACCCAAATCAACCTGTTTTTTGCGCCGGAAGTTAACCACATTGAAACTCAGCCATAAAATGATGAGTGCCAGAAGTGATGCGTATAAAGCTGTGATGATAAGCATGGCTGATGTCCTATTATTAAAATATGAAGATAATTATCGTTTATACATGTCTGTTTGTCTATTGAGCTGTTGATTTAACCACCGCCGAGCCGGTTTCTGTGCGCGGATCACTGGCGGCTTTGACAACGCCGGTTTTTTTATCCCAATGCACCGCATGCATATTGCCCCATTGTCGGTCATAGACTTTAACGTTGTGGCCCATGTCTTTAAGTGCATCAAGGGTGACTTGATCAAAGGTGTCTTTTTCGGCATACAGCGTATCGGGCAAATATTGGTGGTGGTAGCGAGGTTTGCTAACCCAGGATGCCACATCATGACCATCGAAATAATCCAAAATGCCCAACATAACCATAGTGATAATCCGTGAACCACCGGGTGTCCCCAATACGGCGACACCTGCATCACCGATAACAAAAGTTGGGGTCATACTTGATAAGGGGCGTTTCCCGGGTTCGATTTGATTGGCTTCACCGCCGGTTAATCCATAGGCATTCGGGACCCCGGGTTTAGCGGAAAAGTCATCCATTTCGTTGTTTAATAAGACGCCGGTGCCGTCGGCGATAAATCCCGAGCCCAGTCCGGTATTCACCGTTAAGGTGGCCGCCACTAAGTTACCTTCGGTATCAATCACAGAAAAATGGGTGGTGTTTTCACCTTTGGGGAAATCGCCGACCCCGGGTAAGTATTCAGAAGGCAGGGCTTTTTCAGGATTAATGGCTGCCCGCAAACCGGCGGCGTAATAGGGATGCGTTAAACGCTGGGTTGGAATTTCAACAAAATCAGGGTCACCTAAATATAGACTGCGATCGCGATAAGCACGGCGCATGGCTTCAGTGACTAAATGAATACGCTTTGTCTTGTCCATGGTGGTTATATCCCAGGGTGCTAAAATATTCAGCATGGTGGCTAAAGCAATACCGCCAGAAGAAGGTGGCGGCGTTGTAATTAGTTGTTGACCTTTATATGTGGTGGTAATCACATCACGTTCTTTTACGCGATAGTTTTTTAAATCCTCTAAAGTCCAGATACCGCCGTTCTCCTGGCTTGCTTTGACCAGTTTTTGTGCGGTTTCACCCTGATAAAAACCCTTGGTGCCGAATTCTGCCACCCGTTTCAGGGTTTCGGCCAGGTCTGTTTGCACCAAAATATCACCGACTTTGGGGGGCTGTCCATTGGGTAGGTAAATCGCTTTAGAACTTGGGTAGCGCGCCAGTACTTTTTGTTTGTTGTTAATGTGTCTGACTAATCGCGGATAGACTTCAAAACCATCTTCCGCGGCACGGATGGCCGGTTGTAAGGACTGTTTTAAGGGTAGTTTGCCGTAATACTCAGCGAGGTGGGCAAAACCGGCGATTTCACCGGGAATCGCGGCAGCCAATGGGCCATTAAGCATCAGGTCACGATTCACTTCACCGTTATCATCGAGGTACATATTCTTATGGGCTGCAGCCGGCGCTGTTTCACGGGCGTCAATCATGATGTTTTTACCATCCTGGGCACGGTGCAGGAGCCAAAAGCCACCACCACCAATACCTGAAGACTGTTGCTCCACCACCGCTAAAGTGGCGCTTATGGCAACTGCGGCATCGAAGGCATTACCACCTTGGGCGAGCATGTCATGACCGGCTGCTGTAGCCAGTGGATGGGCGCTGGCGATACCGGCTTGTTGAGGTTTTTCGGCATAGCCGAGAATGCTGCTTAATAGCAGCAATGTTAATAATGTGTATTTCATAAAGATTCGGTCAATTGGTGATATTTGTGGAGGAGTTGTTCTTCAGTTTCTTCGTGGTCCGGGTCTTTGGGAATGCATTCAACCGGACAAATTTCAGCACACTGCGGCTCATCGAAATGGCCGACACATTCAGTGCATTTATCGGGGTCTATTTCAAAAATTTCCGGGCCCATATAAATCGCTTCATTGGGGCAAACCGGTTCGCAAACATCGCAATTAATGCATTCGTCAGTGATTTTAAGTGCCATGATTAAACCTTTTTAAATTTATCTTTAAGGGCTTGTTGCACAATCGGATGGGCAAATTCCGACACGTCACCATTGAGCATGGCAATTTCTTTAATTAAAGACGAAGAGATAAAGCTAAATTGTTCTGCGGGGGTTAAAAACATGGTTTCGATATTTGGAATTAAATGCCGATTCATACTGGCCAATTGAAACTCATACTCAAAATCTGACACCGCGCGTAAACCACGCAATATAACTTTAGCCCGCATTTGGGTGGCAAAGTCAGCCAGTAACACATCAAAGCCCACCACCCGAACATTATCAAACTCTTTTAAAATTTCTGCCGATAATTCAATACGTTCATCGAGTGTGAATAACGGGCCTTTGCGTTTCGAATCGGCAATGCCGACAATCAGCTCATCAAATAATGCGGAACCGCGTTTGATCAGGTCATGATGACCATTGGTGATGGGGTCAAAAGTGCCGGGATAAACGGCGATTTTATCATTCATATCGTTTCCAAAGCTGGTAGTTGACCTGGCCGCTGGTTTTTTGTTTTAAACATGCAAAATAGTCGGTATTCAATGGTGGTGGTTGTTGTTGCTTGGCAAATTCGCGGTAAATCCGGCTACCCGGATGCGTTACGTCAGGCATTATAACATTGATTGGTATTAATGCATCGTCAGCGAAAGGTGGATCAAGAAAGATTAAATCATAGCTTAGTTGAGTGTTTTGTAAAAAGGCCAGCGCTTCACTTTGAACAATTTTAATGGGTTCAAAGTCTAAGCTTTTGGCATTATTTCTGAGCTGTTGAATAACCCGCCAACTACTGTCAACAAAAGTGACCTCTTGTGCGCCGCGTGACAAGGCTTCAAAACCTAAAATACCACTACCGGCAAACAAATCTAAGACCCGCCAACCACTTAAATTCGGCCCCAGCCAATTAAATAAAGTTTCACGTATACGACTACCTGTGGGGCGCAAGTCATCCTGATTTTCAACTGTAATCAAACGACTGCGGTGGCTGCCACCGATAATGCGTATTTGGCCCTGAGTATTTTTATGCATGGTTAATTGGTATTTCGATTGGCTTGAATCTGCTAAACTAAACGCCATATTTTAACGGAATAAGCAGGCCAATCCCAAACCATGAAATTTTTTAAACGTAAAAAGAACAAAAAGTCTAAAGACAAACAACAATCTTCAGATCAAACACAGGTTCAACAAGAGCTTTCCAAGCAAGAACTTGATGATAACTTTATGACCGAAACCGTTATTAAAGAGCCTAAGGATGTGCCAGCGATTGAACCTGAACAAGTCGAGGAGCCATCACCTGTACAAGCCGAGACGTCTTCGCCGGAACAAGCGGCTGAAGCGGAAAGTCATAACGAGCAAGTACTGGATCAGCGTCTGGAAAAAACCCAGGCCAATTTCGGCAAAAAGATGAAACAGTTGTTTTCGTTTAAAAAGAAAATTGACGAAGACTTGTTTGAGGATTTGGAAACCACCTTATTAATGGCCGATGTCGGTGCCAATGCCACCATGGAGATTATGGAACAGGTGCGTAAATCCTTAAAACGCCGTAATTTATCGGACTCTGATGCGGTGTTGGAAGCGCTGCGTGAAGAATTAACGGCTATGGCGGAAAAGGTGGAAGCACCTTTGGTCATTGATGACAGTAAAAAACCCTATGTCATTTTAGTCGTCGGTGTGAATGGTGTTGGTAAAACCACCACAATTGCCAAATTGGCGCGTCGCTATAAAGCGGAAGGTCATAATGTGATGCTGGCGGCCGGTGATACCTTTCGCGCCGCAGCGGTTGAGCAGCTCAAAACCTGGGGCGAACGTGAAGACATTGCCGTCATGGCACAAAAAACCGGTGCCGATTCCGCTTCAGTTATATTCGATGCCATGACATCGGCCAAAGCCCGCAGCATGGATGTGCTGATTGCCGATACGGCCGGGCGTTTGCACACTCAGGCCAACCTGATGCAGGAATTGGCAAAAATTACCCGGGTGATTAAGAAAAATGATGAAACCGCGCCCCATGAAACCCTGATTGTAATTGATGGTGGCACCGGTCAAAATGCCATCTCGCAAGTCCGTGCCTTTAATGAAGCCAATAAACTCACCGGTCTGGTGATTACTAAACTCGACGGCACACCCAAAGGTGGGGTGTTGTTTAATTTGGCCAATGAATTTGGCATTCCGGTGCGCTATATCGGTGTCGGAGAGCGGTCAAGTGACTTAAAACCGTACCGAGCCGAAGACTTTGTCAGTGCCATTATAGATTAATGGCAAACGAAACAGATGGCGATTTCAGTGCCCGAATCATTGCCTGGCAATTAAACCATGGCCGTCATCATTTACCCTGGCAAGGTGTTAACCCCTACCATGTCTGGTTATCAGAAATCATGTTACAACAAACCCAGGTGGTTAAAGTCATTGATTACTTTAATCGCTTTATCAAGGCTTTTCCAAGCTTGACTGATTTGGCGATTGCTGATGAACAAACCGTGATGGCCTTATGGTCGGGATTAGGTTATTACAATCGGGCGCGTAATTTACACAAAGCCGCCCGAATATGTGTTGAAAAGCATGACGCACAGTTACCCGATAATATGCCTGAATTAATGGCCTTGCCCGGTATCGGACGCACCACAGCTGCCGCTATCATGTCATTGGCCTTTAACCGTCCCGAACCCATTCTTGATGGCAATGTTAAGCGGGTTATGGCGCGTTATTTTAAAGTCGCCGGCGAGCCGAATAGCAGTCCAACTTTAAAAAAACTCTGGCATCTGGCAGAGCAACAGCAAACCGATCAAAACCCACGGGCTTACAGCCAGGGTTTAATGGATTTGGGTGCCACCCTATGCACTAAGCATCAACCGCGATGTCTTCAATGTCCGGTGCATATCGATTGCCAGGCTTATCAGGATGATGCCATCGTGGACTACCCTGAAAAAAAGAAAATACCCAAAGTCAAAGCAGTCGATTTATACCTGTATTTGGCTATTGCCCAGAATAAGCCTAAATTGGTTAAACGCGGTGACACCGGAATCTGGTCCAAAATGTGGTTTTTACCTGAATTTGAATCCAGGCAAGCGCTCCTGGAGGAACACCCCAACAGTACGCAATTAGCCAGCATCAAACATATGCTGACCCATCGGCGTTTAACCTTACATGTCTATACTGACACAAACGATAAAGCCCGACAAACACCCATTGAGCGCGATAATTTGTTAACATTACCGCACCCAACCGCTTTAACACATATTCTGGATTACTATGACAACCATCACCTGCCTTAAATACGGCGCAGACCAAGAACAAATCCCTTACCGACCTTATCCGGGCGACTTAGGTGAAAAGATAAAGAACACTATCAGCCTTAAATTTTGGCAAGAATGGCTGGCGTTGCAAACCATGATTATCAACGAAAATCACTTATCCCCCATCGAGCCCGAGCACCGGAAAATATTAGAAGAAAAAATGCATGCCTTTTTATTCGAGGGCGAAGACATCACGCCCGAAGGCTACAGTGAGGGTTAATCGATAAAAAAGCACCTAACAACAACAAACAACAATTATAGTTTGACACCGTTATAAGGGCTTACTATAATTCGCGTTCTCAAATCAGGCATCAGCCTGACCACACCTTAGCCCGGTTAGCTCAGTCGGTAGAGCAGGGGATTGAAAATCCCCGTGTCGGTGGTTCGATTCCGCCACCGGGCACCATTTGTTTCTTATTCTCAGATTACCCACCTATCTTATTCTGATAGAACCTAATCCGTTGATTAAAGCTATGCGTTCCCACGCTGGAGCATGGGAACGAGAGAATCCAATTCTTTGCATCTAATCGTTCAATGAGATGTTCATAATTATACACAGGTTGGGTTGTTCAGGCTCAGCCCAATCTATATGCTAAATAATTTCTTTAACCTTTGTCATAAATGCTATTTATTAATTAAAATAAATGGGAAAACTTATTTGACAAGATTATGGTAATTTTTAGAATTTCTTTATGTATGGTTATTTTTCTGTTGATAGCCTGTGCACGGATGCCAGAAGGGTAT
>Ga0209344_10002880_pt1 | contig 18081 bp, 18 predicted proteins | sample Cruoilmetagenom6_FD_187293 | JGI IMG/M metagenome (GOLD analysis project Ga0209344, IMG submission 187293) | Oil polluted marine microbial communities from Coal Oil Point, Santa Barbara, California, USA - Santa Barbara Oil Seep Sample 6 (SPAdes)... | ecosystem: Environmental > Aquatic > Marine... | reverse complement strand
GTAAGGACTAGAAAATAAATCATAGTGAGTAGATTGCTCTTCAGATCTAATTACCATTCTTCCTAGCCTTTTTTCAAAACACGTCATTGCGAAGCAAATTGTCATACTGAGCTAGCCTGTGCTGAGCGCAGTCGAAGCATCGAAGTATAATTTGCTGTGGCAATCTCATGAAAGTAACAGTAAGCATGTGACAGATTATCATGCTATGCTCGTAATGACGGTAAACAATTAATTGCTTCTACCGATCACGTGTACTCGAGAAGGGATGACAAAGTGGTGAAGCCTTTTCATAATACTCAATTTGAATCAATGCTTTCCAGCCCAAAAGAATTTGTAAATACCTTGTGCACACTACGAATACTTATTATGAACAAGGATAAAATCGAAATTCTTCTTTCCCTGAATCCCAAACAAATTCAATAAAAATGCAATAAATTTGAAAAGCCCCGTCTTTATTAGTGAAGACCTGTTAAAAAAGGCTTTTAAATGACCCAAGAATCAGAAAATACTAAAAAGCTTAAGGACTTTTTTGGAAATGAATATCACTCGCTTAAAGCCTATGTCAACTCAAGGCTAATGAACAGTGTTAATCGTGATGCCGAAGATATTATTCAAGATGTGGCATTAAAATTATTTTCTGGGGCAGATAGATATTCACCTATCAATAACGTTGCAGGTTTTGTATATCGCTCGATTAAAAATAAAATTATTGATATTATGAGAATGAATAAAAAGGAGGTGCGTCGTGAAGATGAAAATGAAGCCAAATTGATTCAATTCACAGAAATATTATATGACAAACCTGATAATTCTTATTCAGATCAAATGAAGGAGGAACTTAAGAAAAATATCTTAAGCCTAAAACCTGATTACCGTGATATTATTATTGCTATAGATTTTGAAGGTTATACCTATAAAGAAATCTCTTTTGAGACAGGAATTCCAGAAGGAACCTTGATGTCAAGACGACATAGAGCTATTTCGTTATTGTACAAAAAATTAGAAACAAAAAAAGAACATATTAATTAAAACAACTAAAAATGACAAATTTTTTCAAACATAAAATGAGAGGTAAATCCCCAGCAAAAATTGTGGGATTGATTATCTTCGGAGCAATTGCTATAACAGGATTAGCCATATTATTTGGCTTCGTTATTATGTGGCTTTGGAACTGGCTAATGCCTGAGTTATTCGGACTAACAACTCTTACATATTGGCAAGCTGTTGGTATCTTTATATTATTCAAAATTCTTCTAGGTGGCATTGGTGGTGGTGCTAAAAGCCATTCATCTTCGAAAGGCTCGAAATCATCTTGTAAAAAAGAAAGTAAAAGCGATTTTTCTAAATGGAAACATTATGACAACTTTTGGAAAGAAGAAGGAGATATGGCTTATGAAGCGTATAAAGAACGTATAAATAAAGAAAATACCAAGGAAGCACCCGAACTGTAAATGAATTATTTTTTTTAAAATAGATATTACAATTATAGATAAAGCACACATATGAAAATACTAATATTTAGAACAGATATTAAAACAAAGAAAAAGTTTAAAGCGATAAAACCGTTTTTTAATAAGCATCCTAACATATCTAATTGGTCTATTGACATAGAAGATATAGATAATGTTTTGAGGATTGAGGCAACCGAAAATTTAATTGAAAGCGATGTAATAAACCTAACCAAAACTCACGGTTTTTACTGTGAAACTCTTAAAGATTAATCTTTGATAATTAATCCATTTAAAGAAGCATCATTTCGAGATGACTCCCAAGATTCTTTTCTTCCTGAAGGAAAGAATTCGTTCAGGCGAGCAAAATAATGACCTAGAATAAAAAAGAAAAAAATTAAATCTTCCAGTTACAAAGATAGTTCACTATCTTTAAGCTTTATTTTCATTTAAATTAATAGACATGGCTAACGGAACAGTAAAATTTTTTAATTCTTCTAAAGGCTTTGGGTTTATAGAACCTGAAGATGGTAGTAAAGATGTATTTGTACATCAAACCGGACTAACAGATAGGATCACTGACGGTGATAAAGTAAGTTATGACGTTGAAGAAACTGAAAAAGGATTGAGCGCAACAAACGTTCAAGTAATTTAATTTAGACTTTAAGGTTCTAAATCACCTAGGCCTATCTCCTACTAACCATAGGTATGATAGGTTTTTTTTTGTTCTCTTCATTTTTCCCTTGATACGTCATAAAATAGAAAGATTGATAATCTTTTTATTTTTGAGCGAGTTGAAGCGCTGGGGAACCAAAAAAAATCTTTTTCTCTTTACCTTCATTTTTGTCTTGACACAGGATAAAGCATTGCTTTATGCCAGTCTAAAGCGATGGAAAGCAAAAAAGTCAAGACTGATTTTAAAACCATAAAAAAATACTACGGTAACCCCTGCCACAGATAAAAAGAACTCGCCTTTCAGGCTCAAACAGCTTTTTATCTTTGAGCTATCTACTGCTACCTTGATTTTCAATAATTTTAAAATAGGTCGAATAAGTAATTATCAAGCATTCGCTTATCGAAAAATATCCAGATTTCATGGGGATGACAAATCAAATTAAAATTTACAAATATTATTGAAACTTGTTTTCCCTTCTTACGCAGAATGGGCGAACAAAAGCTCGAAAATCCAGGAGAACGAAGTTCGACGCTGAGTTTTGGAGGCGGTTTTGCAAAGCAAAAATTCCTCGGAAGAAGCGTCTTTTTTTGTTTCTTTTTTGGACGAGCAAAAAAGGAAAAGAAAGAAAAGAAATATGTATCTTTTTAGTTCCTAACCACTACCCTTTCTTTCATTTTTATATAAAATCATTATGATTTAAAAAAAAATTGCAATAAAAATATACCCCTGACATCCTACGACACTTCTGCTGATATCTTTGTAGCATGTTTAACAATTTAAATCTATTTAAAAATGAAAAATGCAATTAACTGGTTTGAAATTCCAGTAAGTAATTACGAAAGAGCAAAAAAATTCTATGCCACTATTCTAAATCTAGAGATTACCGATTTTCATATGCCGGAAAAAAACATGAAATATGGAATGTTTCCTTACGATATGCAAAATAAAGGTGTTGGCGGAGCCATCGTTCAAATGAATGAAATGAAACCTTCTACTGATGGCTCTACAGTCTATTTAAATGGTGGAGATGATCTGAATGTAGCTCTATCAAAAGTAGAAGCAGCCGGAGGGCAAGTTTTTATGCCTAAAACAGATATTCAAGAAAATGGTTTTATTGCACAATTTATAGACACTGAAGGCAATCGCGTAGCACTACATTCTATGGGATAAAATTTTAGATAGTGGATTGTAAACCGGTTCACTATCTTTGTTTATATGTCTCAATTATCCAGGCTCATATCAATATTGACGTTGTTAAAGTCTAAACGGCTTTTAACAGCTACTGAACTTGCTCAAAAGTTTGAAGTGAGCGTTCGAACTATTTATAGAGATATTAGAAAGCTTGAAGACGCAGGTGTACCTGTTATTACCATTGAAGGAAGAGGATATTCATTAATGGATGGCTATACAGTTGCTCCTGTACAGTTTACCGAAAAGCAGGCCAATGCTTTAATTACAGCACAACATTTAGTAAATCAAACAAATGATTCTTCATTTGTAGAAGATTTTAAAGATGCTTTGACCAAGATTAAATCGGTATTTAGAACATCAGTTCAAGAAAAAAGTGAATTGCTACATAGTAAAATTCATATTTTTGATACTAATTATGAAAATATATCCAGCAATGCACTTTCAGAAATTCAGTTAGCTATCACTAATTTTAGCTATGTCGAGATTAATTACCGAAAGGCTAATGATACCAACATTTCATTTAGAAAAATTGAACCTTATGCTTTCTATGCAACAAATTACAAATGGATACTCATAGCCTGGTGTCACTTACGAAAAGAATATCGCGCCTTTAGATTAGATAGAATTCAACACTTTAAAATTCTTCAGGAAAAATTTGAAGACCGAAAATTTAATTTGCAGACTTATTTTCAAACATGCCCATATAACGATAAATAAAACCACTTAACAGCATAATTTTACCATAAGTTTAAGTCATGAATAATTTACAAATTAATAGTAAGCCCGAGGTTGAACAGGTTTTTGGTAAATACCCTAAATCTGTTCTCAATAAAATGTTACAGCTTCGAAAACTTATTATAGAAACTGCAGACGGAATAGAAGAAATAAAAGCACTTGAAGAAACATTAAAATGGGGTGAACCAAGTTATTTAGTAAAAAAAGGAAGTACAATAAGAATTGATTGGAAGAAAAACTCCCCGGATCAGTATGCTGTATATTTTAATTGTTTAACAAAATTAGTACCTACCTTTAAAATTGTTTATAAAGATATATTTAGGTTTGAAGGAAATCGAGCTATCATTTTTCAGCTAGATGATAAACTACCGGTAACTGAACTAAAAAAATGTATATCAATTGCGCTTACGTATCACAAAGTAAAACACTTGCCTTTCTTGGGGCTTTGATTAGATAAAAAACAGTATAATCAATCACAAAAATTCCATATCTTTATTGAACCAAATCTCGACCAATACAAACCTAAATATTGTATTATGAGAAAACTAAGATTTAAAAACGGTCACGCTATGCCCGCTTTGGGATTAGGTACCTGGAAATCAGAACAAGGAGAAGTATATAGCGCAGTAAAAACTGCAATTGAACTCGGTTATAGACATATAGATTGTGCACCCATTTATGGTAATGAACAGGAAATAGGTGTTGCCATAGCAGAATGTATTCATGAAAATATCATAACCCGCGAAGACCTTTGGATAACCTCAAAACTATGGAATGACTCTCATGCCAGAACAGATGTAATTCCTGCCCTTCAAAAAACACTGGAAGATCTACAATTAGACTATCTTGATCTATACCTTATTCATTGGCCCGTAGCCATTAAAAAAGGTATTGATTTTCCTACAACTGCGAATGATTTTGTGTCACTTAATGAAATACCAACCACAGAAACCTGGGAAGGTATGGAAGAAGCTGCTAAACTTGGCTTAGCGAAGCATATTGGAGTTTCTAATTTCGGAATTAAAGCCCTGCAAAATCTATTAGCACATTGTACCATACGCCCTGAAATGAATCAGGTAGAATGCCATCCCTATTTTCAACAAGGAGCTTTATTATCATTTTGTAAAGCCAATGATATTCATTTTACAGCCTATTCACCTTTAGGATCCGGTGACAGACCCGATGCTTTTAAAGCTAGTGATGAGCCTGCCTTATTGGAAGATCCTGTTTTAATTAAACTAGCAGAAAAACATAATTGCTCGGTTGCCCAGATTATTATTAGTTGGAATTTACATAGGAGCACATCAGTAATTCCAAAATCGGTTAATGCAGGGAGAATACAGGAAAACCTGGAATCAGAAGATATTAGCCTTTCAAGTGAGGAATTACAAAGCATTGCCAATATTGATAAAGATTATCGCTTAGTAAATGGTAAGTTTTGGGTTGTTGAAGGAGGGCCTTATACTTTAGAAGGGTTGTGGTCTTAAGGGGTAACTTTTACTAACGTCATTGCGAGACTTTGTAAAAGTCGTGGCAATCTCATGAATTGAACTTACAACCAACAGATTGCTTCAACCTAAAAGTCTCGCAATGATGTTCAGAAATAAAAGTCTGGATCCCGCATCTAGTGCGGGATGACAAGCTCATGAAACTTACCTGAATCCAATTCTATATCTTCATGTTCGATTTACATGATCAACAGATTGCTTCAACCTAAAGGTCTCGCAATGATGCTTGGAAATGAAAGCCTGGATCCCTGCCTTGCTCCTCCGCTAAAGCTTCGGCGGCACGCGGACGCAGGGATGACAAGCCCGCGAAACTTATCTAAATCTATGCGTTCATGTTCGATTTACATGATGGACAGATTGCTTCAACCTAAAGGTCTCGCAATGACGCTTGGAAATGAAAGCTTGGATCCCGCATCCCCGCCTGCGTCGGGCAGGAAGTGCGGGATGACAAAGAAAGAAGGAAAAAATTATTCCTGTTCTGCAAAAATAACAGGAATCTCACCATTCATACCATTATGTTGTATAAATGCGACAGCTTTTAGTCCCGTAGTAACCTTATCAATACTTTTACTAACGGCTTTATAGTTATCAGAATTTTTTGCAAGACCTAAAAATACTAAATCGGCGTTTTTACTTTTTTGAAGTAATTGATCTAATACATTTTTTCCCTCCTGAAGATATATGTTTATATCTGCTTCTATTCGGGCTTCTTTAATAGAATATGCTATATGGCGGTTTAGTGCAGTTTTTTGCTCTTCATCTGTAGCAATTGATAGAATGCTAATCTTTGACTTTTTCCATTTTCGATTCAGCTTTATCAAATATGACAGCAATAACATTAAATCTCCGTTGCTATCGCGGCCTCTCCACCAGATATGAATATTTTTATTAGGGCTTTTAGTAAACTCTTTATTTAGATGTACGACCATACAATTCTTACCTGTAGTGGCCAGTTGGTCAATGATCTGTAACTCTTGTATTTTACCTTCTCGCTTAGCAGACCAACCAAAAACAACTGTATTGGTTTTAAGGCCTGCAATACCATGAGCCGCTGCTACGGTAAACATGCCACTTTTAAAATCAGAAACTACATTTACCTCCGTAAAGGCTTGCAAACCAGCAGCTTCCAGATCTTTTTGCATTTCATAGGCAATTTCATTGCGTTGTTCATATTCAATAAGGTCGTCTATAGTAACCAGCTTTGAGATCGTTAAAATACCAGAATTCTGCCCTAGCATTTCCGTAAATTTTACGATATCTAAATGCTCTTTTAAATTATTGACAAATAAAATAATGATAGGCCTCCAGTTTCGTGGATGAATCCTTTTTGAATTGAGTTTTAATAAGGTATATCGGCTAAGCTGCATCCAAACACCTGTTGCAGCATCTCCCCATTTTTGTTCGTACTTTTTATTGAACAGATATAATAAAATGACAACCTCCAATCCGAAAGCAAATACAGAGGCCAAGGGATTAATTAGCAACATGACTAAGAAAGCGGCGGCAGCTCCTATTAAGGAAACAAACCAAGGTACATGTATAGTTGGTCTATAGGAAGGCTCTTTAATGAATTTTTCTATAGCTGCACTAACATTTACTGCTACGTAAAGTGTTAAAAACAATACTGATACATATTGTGCCAAGGTATTTAAACTCCCCAGAAAAACGGCTGCCAGGGCTATAATACCACTTATATAGGTGGCAATTGTAGGTTGCCCTGAAGGGGAAAGCTTTGAAAAATATTTAGGTGCCAGTCCGTCCATTGACAAAGCTTGTAAAATTCTTGGGCCTCCTAAGATACTACCAAATGCAGATGAGAGTACAGCGCCCCAAACAGCTGGATACACCAGCCACGGTCCTAAAATAGCTAGGCGGGTCCACACAGTAACACCAGCCTCCGGATCTGATAATTGCTCAATGCTTAAGGCCGCAGTAATTGCTAAAAATAAAGGTATGATCAAGTAAATAAGAGCTCCTGAAACAACGGCTCCCAGTGTACCTTTAGGTATTGATTTTTGAGGGTCTTTCAAATCACCACTCATACCAACACCAGCCGTAAACCCTGTTACTGCCGGAAAAAAAACTGCGAACACATACCAAAAACCTTCAGGTGCAGTACTGTAAGTAGCTTCTACAATTGGTGCTTGTACAGGTTTAGTCAATATCCCAAAAATCAAGGCCAAAATGGAGAGACCCACTATGATCATGATAGGTATTTGCGATTTTAATACAAGCTTCGCACTTTTCCCCGAAAGGGCAGTTACAATAATGATAAAAAATGCCGTGAGAATTTGTAGGCTATATCTTGGTATTGCTCCATTAGCTTCCGGCCATAAAATTAAAATGGCCTCTGCCAGCCCGTAACAATAAAAGGTTACACTTAAAGTTCTACATAAATATAATGGGATACCAATAGCACCACCGGGTTCGAGTCCCAGACTACGAGAGATCATATAATATTCACCACCGACACCTACCTTAATATTAGTGGAAATAGCTGAGGCACTTAAACCAGTAATAAAAGTTATAGAGCTGGCCATCAGAACAATACCAATAGTTTTATATAAACCTACATTACCAACTACCCAACCAAAACGTAAGTACATGATGAGTCCCAAAATTGTAAGGATACTCGGGGTATAAACCCCTAAGAATGTCCCAAATTTTGCAGGTTTAGTGGTGGTTTTGGCAGTAGACATTTTTAATTCATGTTGCTTCCTGTTAAAGATAGTTTTCTTTTTTTGAATTAAAAAGTATAAATATAATTTGGAGTTTTAGTAACGTCGCGGCAATCCCATAATGTGAACACACAACCAACAGATTGCTCCAATCTTTAGCCAATCGCGCCACCTAGTTCTTTCACTAAATAAGTCTACTAGACTTATTTTTTACGCTCAGCCCCACAATGACATAAGAAAATGAACTTATGGGTCCCGCATCGAGTGCGGGATGACAATTAACACTCTCTAATGTCTCGCCATGCAAGTCAAATTAATAACAATTAAAATTTCAAAAATCTATGTAGAAAATTTTCGAGATGTTGAAAACTAAAACAATAATCTGCAGTTTATAATTTAAGAGAATGGATTTTCAATTTCTAAAATTTCAGCAATTGCATTGATAGTAATCTTTTCATTTTTAACGAATTCGTCGTCAGCATAGGCAATTATGACTAGATCTGCTAATAGGTGTTTTGCAAATCTTTTATTGAGGAATTTTTGCTGTTTTAAATAATTGGCCATTTTATACACTTCGTTCATGATATATGCGTCCATTTTACCTTGTGGAGCTTCTTCACCAATAGTATTGTAATAATCAAAGACCTTATTAAATTTTTGGTTTACATCTTCCTGAGTAAAAAACACACCATTTTCTCCTGGAAATGATTTAGCCAACACAGTTGCCCGATCCAGAATTGTAGTTATTTCATCTTCGGTTAATAAGTGATCCGTACATTCTGAATTTGCAATCATTAAAAATATACTGCACTCGAGCCAGTCAAATTTCTTTTCTTCCATTATACCATTTCAAATGAGCTACAAAATTAGCATTTTTACTTCGTTTTCAACAAGTTATTTTGTTCTTCCATTAAGTCTGTTAACTTTGTGAGTAGTTCTATATCTTTTGGAGTCACTACTGTAGTATCTTTAGTATCTTGCGCCTTATGCCGTAAACGATTCATAGCTTTTACTACAATAAATACGGTCATACCTACAATTAAAAAGTCTAAAAAAACTTCAAATAAAGTACCGTATTCTATAGCAACTTCTGGAGTAGTTATTGTACCATCAGATGCTAGTATACCATCACGCAATACATATTTTTTATCCTGAAAATTAAGTCCGGAGGTCAATAATGATAGCGGAGGCATGATAATTTTTTTGACAAGGACATCAATTACTTTATTAAAGGCTGCACCGATAATAATACCAATTGCCATATCCATCATATTCCCTTTTACTGCAAATTCTTTAAATTCTTTTATAAGTTTCATTTTTAGTTTTTTTGAGACGACAAATATCGGGTAAAATGAATTGTGTTTTTCTCTTTATATGTTCATTTTTTTAGTTACCAAATGTTTTTAGAAGCTTTTCCGGCACCTAGGAAAATACTTAAAAAATATTAATTTGACTTGTCATTCTCGCCTTTCGACTACTCTCAAGATAAACTCCAGACGGGATCCAGAATTTTATCTCCGAACGTCATTGCGAAGCAAATTGTCATCCTGAGCCTGTCGAAGGATAATTTGCTGTGGCAATCTGTTGGCTTTGAGCTCATATCATGAGATTGCCATGTCGTTCGATTATAATCGAAACTCCTCGCAATGACGTAAAGCTTCGAATAACTGGATTCCGCATCAATCCTGATAGGTATCGGGACGGGATGATAAATATTATTTCGCCCCTAGCCACGCCCCTCTTTTGGCCTCAATTTTTTTCTTTACTTTCTCCATTAAAGAAGTTGAATACGAAGCATTAGCATCAAAAGTCAATGCTGTTTCTTTTTGTACACCAAAACGTTTATAAATCACTATTACTGTTTGTAATGGTTTGAATTGAGCAAGATATTCAGATGGTTTTATTTCTGGGGTAATAACAATACCATCTATAGAAATAATTTCATCACCTTTTTCGAGTCCGGCTTTATAGGCGGCACTTCCTTTAAACGGATTTGATTTTATCACAAATTTATCATTTAAACCTGTACCTAAAGAAGCCTCTTCTTGTTTCGTTTGGTCAAAATTCACCCCAACAGAAGCCAATAAAGTTTTATAGTCAGGTATTTGACTATCAAATATATAGCTATTAAAAAAATCTGTACTAAAATCCGCCCCAGAGTAATTACTCAACACATTTTGTAAGTCTCGAATGGTATAGGGAATTTCATTTTTACCATAACTTTCCCAAACCAATTTCATATAATCATCCAAATTTTTATCGCCTTCTAAATTCCGTAATGACAGATCTAATGCTAAACCTAAGACAGAACCATAGGTATAATAAGAAATAAAGGTGTTTTCTCTATTTACAGGATCTACAGATTTTGCTGCATCTACAAAAGGTGCCTGATAACTCATCTCAATGGGATTGAAATAGGCTCTCGCCGGCGAATTCCATACATAATTGAGTCCACCAGACAAACGCTTTATATAATTTTCGTGTGAAAGTAGTCCGGCTCTTACTAAGATCAAACCTGTATAATAACTGGTAAAACCTTCGGCAAACCATAATTCACCTGACATATTCGCTTCCTCATAATCAAAAGGTTCCAAACTCTTAGGGCGAATACGTTCAACATTCCACGCATGGAAAAATTCATGAGATACCGTACCCATATTCCGCTGCATTCCTCCATTCGCCAAACTACGTGTACTTGTTAAAATTGTAGAATTACGATGTTCCATTCCGTCACCGGAGGCATTGGGAATATAGCAGGCTAAAAAAGTATAGTCACCAAAATCAAAATTTGGTAATTCGCCATAAACGGCTTTTTGTTGCAATACTACTTTTTTGACACCTTCAAAATATTGATCAAGTTCTGCCTCTGTACCATTATGATGTAGTACAAATTTGACAGTTTGTTCTTTACCATTCTCAGCGACTTTAAAACTCCGAAGGGAATGATTACTTATTTCGGTGGGAGAATCCATAAAATAGTGTAAATCAGGAGCATAATATGAATTACCCTCGGTATGTTTGAGCTGAGTAGCTATTTTCCATTCAAGATCTTTGCGGACATTAAATTTTACTTTTATAGGTCGCTGATTATAATCAGGGGCATACATAAATGTTGCCGGAATATTTAAATGTGCATGTGTTTCATCAACTTGTGAATAGGTACCTCCTCCTCTATTAGCATATAAAATATAACTAACTTTTACTGTACCGTCATGATTTGAGACATTCCATTGATATGGACTTGGTCTTGTTACCGGTAATATATTTCCTTTACTGTCTACTGCTTTTAGATCATACACATTCTTTGCGAATTCATGTAAGGCATAACGACCCGGTGAAGTTCTGCTCATACGAAGTTCTAAGACTTTCGATTCTAAATTGCTAAAGGTTGCCTCTACAAACGCCTCGTGATGAACGGCATTTTCAAAAGAAATGTTATAAGTGTTATGGGTTTGACTGGTTGCAAGGATACTTGCGACTAAGAAAAAGCTTGTTAATATGTGTTTCATTTAGTTTAATTTTTAGATTCTCATCATTTTTTTCTTGATAAAAAAACGAAGCAAAAAAATCAAGGCGGCCCAAGGAAATTACTTCGTACCACTCTCTCCCAAAATTCCATGCGTCACGCCATGCGTCGCACTTCCATTTTTTCGTTCATTATTTCTGCGTCCCGCCGACCTACGAGAATTTGACAATCGAGCTAGTCTGATACTTCCGCTAATTCAATTCCTTTTATTTCTTAACATTCCGCACTTCCTGCCCGACGCAGGCGGGGATTCGGAATCCATAAAATTCTGAAAATAGCTTTAACCCAAGTTCAGTATAGGACTCCTTAACTTATTAAATTACCTTCATCATCCCACTTCGCAATATCTGTACGTGTGTTTTGATCTACACATTTTGCTAACCAGGCAGGATCATAAGACATACCAAGTTCGTCAAGCACATCTTGAGGAACACCATCCCAGACATTTGGCGTATTGCCTTTATAACCCAGATCTTCAATTCCCATTTTTGAAGTATAATAACCTGTTAATGTTAAATTACGCATTCTACTAAAGAATTTTGCCCCTTGTTTTAAATCCGTAACAACTTCTTGAGGATATGCAATCTGGTCACAACTAGCCAATTGTTCCTCATTAGTACAATCTATAAAATCTTTACTATAGTTTTTCCTGGAAAAATTATCGAGCCACATGAGTCCGCCTCGAATTGGTGTTTGATGATCTGGTAAATCTTTGACAATAAACTCTATAAAGTCATGTACTTTAGCATCGGTAGCTGAACCGAAAGTATCATTTGCCGGTAAAATAATATCACACAACACGGCAATGGTAGCTACTTCATGCTCATTTAAAAACGCTGAAGCCATCACTTTTCTATCATGCTCTTTTTCTTCGGGAGTTCTTCCATAAAAAGGTAAGTCGGCTATTTCTGCTTTTGCATCTTTAGCTGCAGGTGCGCAACCTTTTACTACAAGTCCTGCTGCTACAGAACCTAATAAGATGGATTTAATAGTATCTCTTCTATTCATCATATTCAATTTAAATGTTCTGTTTTTTTAACTGATCGATAATATAGTCACAGGTTCTCCATGACAAGGCAAGAATCGTCCAAGTTGGATTCTTATCGGCCTGCGAAACGAACGGGCCTCCGTCGACTATAAATACATTATTTGCGTCATGCAATTGTTGATTACTATTACATACAGACGTTTTTGGATCGTCGCCCATACGTGTAGTACCTACTTCATGTATAATACGCCCAGGTGCTAACAATCCATATTCAGAATCTGCTCCTGGTTTCTCTCCGAGAACCTTTCCGCCAAGGCCTCCTAAAATATTTTCAAAAGTTTCATGCATGTGTTTAGATTGTTGTACTTCATGATCAGACCATGTATAATTAAAACGCAACACCGGAATACCCCATTCATCAACAACATCTGGATCTATCTCACAATAATTATCTTCTCTGGCAATACACTCTCCTCTCCCTGATATACCTATAAAGGCACCATAGAATTTTTTTACGTCATCGCGTAACTTATTACCATAACCACCAATCTGTCCGCCAACAAATTCATTCATGGCATTTACGTTAAAACCAAATCCGTATGAGGGCATTCCCATTCCGCCCCAAACTTCCAGGTGATAACCTCTCGGAAAATTAAGCTTACTATGATCACCCCACCAAGGTGAATACACGTGCAAACTACCTACACCATCTTCATTATAAATTTTTCTATTCATCAATTCAGGCACAAAAGCCATTCGGCTTGTACCTGTAGAATCATGTAAATATTTACCGACTACACCACTACTATTTCCTAATCCGTCTGGATGTGCCTTACTCTTAGAATTTAATAAGATTCTGGCAGAACTACATGCAGAGGCAGCTAAGACGACAACTTTGGCATTGAGTTGGTATTCTTTTCTGTCTTTTTTATTGATATAGATAATTCCTGTTGCCTTTCCGCCTTCGTCCGTGAGGACTTCGCGTACCATTGAATCGGTAAATAATGTTATTTGTCCACCAGCCTTCTGTGCAGGAAAGATCAAACAAGTCCCTGCAGAAAAATCGGCATAAACGCTACATCCTCTATTACATTGATTGCAATAAAAACAAACTCCTCTTTCTTCATTGATAGGCTTAGTAAGAATGGATAAACGCGAAGGAATTACAGGTACATTTGCTTTTTTAGCTCCTTTTATATAAAACAATTCATGCAAACGCGGTTTTGGTGCGGGTAAAAAGAAACCATCAGGTTCATTTTCCATTCCTTCCTTACTTCCAAAAACACCAATAAGCTTATCAACCTTATCATAATAGGGTTTTATATCATCATAAGAAATGGGCCAATCTTCACCTAAACCATCTACACTTTTATGCTTAAAATCTTTAGGTCCGAATCGTAATGATATTCTACCCCAGTGGTTTGTTCTTCCGCCGAGCATGCGAGAGCGAAACCAGTCAAAACGAGTTCCTACTTTTCTGGTATAAGGCTCCCCATCAATTTCCCAACCACCATATGCTGCATCAAATTCTCCAAAAACTCTTTTGGTACCGGAGCCTCTACGTGGAGATTCCCAAGGCCATTTTAATTGTGTGCGTTGCTCTTCATTGGCCGGATCAAAAAAAGGTCCCGCCTCAACCACAGCAACATTTAATCCTGCCTCAGAAAGTATTTTAGTGGCCATACCACCACCTGCCCCTGAGCCAACTATGATTGCGTCGAACTGCTGGGATGCTTCTTTTATTTGCATAATACATTAAAGGTTTAGTAGATTCCCTCAAATATAATAAAACTATCTATGAATATTCTTAGGCAGAAAAATAAAATAATTGTGAATATGTATTATCTTGCCACTTGTTAAAAAAGGATTGCATGAACTATATATTATTTGACGGATCTGTTAGAAATAGTCTTTTACCTTTTACTTATACAAGGCCGGTGGCTGATATAAGAATAGGCATTTTAACGATTCGCGAAAAGTGGGAGAAATACTTAAGTTTTACGATCACTACCTTAACGGAAGAGTATTTAGAAGAAAAATACCCTATGGTAGAAATGGAACAGAACATATTATTAAATGCTTCGTTTTTACCAACTGATGTACTTGTTGAGCAGGTAAAAAGTTTACAAGAAAATCAGGCAATTTTAAAAGATGATGAAATTGTTGCTTTTTATACAACAGATGTTCAGGATAAAGTTGATTTTGATACTTATGAAATCATACAATGTGAAGAAGATCTACTACAAATTAAGAACACCTGGGATATTTTTTCATTAAATGATAAGGCTATTGAAGCCGATTTTAAATTAATCACTGAAGGTAGAAAATCTGAGCCTATACCAGAAACAGTAAACTGTATCAATCCGTCTCAAATTTTTTTAGAAGAAGGTGTTGATATTACTTATTCTACTTTAAATGCCAGTAAAGGACCTATTTATTTAGGTAAAAATTCTATTGTAATGGAAGGTTGTCTGGTACGTGGGCCCTTTTCTTTAGGTGATGATTCAATTTTAAAAATGGGCGCGAAAATTTATGGTGCTACAACTATTGGTCCGATGGCTAAAGTTGGTGGTGAAGTAAATAATGTTGTTATTTTTGGTTATTCCAGTAAAGGACATGAAGGATATTTAGGAAATGCTGTAATTGGCGAATGGTGTAATTTAGGAGCAGACACCAATAACTCAAATTTAAAAAATAATTATGCCGAAATAAGAATGTGGAGTTATGAAACTGAGCGATTTGCAGAAACGGGCTTACAATTTTGTGGATTGATGATGGGTGATCACTCTAAGTGTGGTATTAATACTATGTTTAATACAGGGACCGTTGTTGGAGTTAGTACTAATGTTTTTGGAGGCAATTTTCCAAGAAACTTTATTCCTTCATTTGCATGGGGTGGCTCGGCAGGTTTTACAACATTTAAAATGAACAAAGTAAAAGAAGTTGTGACTGCAGTTATGAAAAGAAAGCATTTAGATTATAATGAGCAAGATGAAAAAATACTTCAGCATATATTTGAGCTTACAGAAAAGTATAGAAAAAATTTTAACTAAGATAATATATAATGCAAAAACGGGCTTTCAAATTTGAAAGCCCATCTTGTTCGTAATTAAGTTAAATTTATTTAGATGGAAATGCTATATACAGTTTAAAAAATTTGCAGCTTCAGTTTGATGAAAATTTACATAAGCATCAAAAGTACTTGGTAAATAATCATTCGTATTAAAATCGAATGGTTCATCTTCTTCAATAATTTCTATTTCAACTATTTCTTCAAGTACATTATAAACTTTAAAACCTACAGGCAAATAATCAGCCGTATTAAAATCAAAGGGTTCGTCTGCTTCTACTGTAGCAATTTCCGTGATATTCGATAAATATGTTGCATCGGCCTTAAAACCTACTGGTAAGTATTCTGTAGTATCAAACTCAAATGCTTCATCTTCGTCTTCTATTGCAATTTCTGTAATTTCTGATAGATATGTTTCATTTGCATTAAAACCAACAGGCAAGTACGTTGATGTATCAAAGTCGAAAGCTTCATCTTCTTCTTCCTGTACCAACTCATGTGCTTCAAATAATCCTGCGTAAGCATTGAAGTTTGCCGGTAGATACTCTGCTGTATCGAATTCGAAAGATTCGTCAGTCATATCATCTTGGTTAACCTTAAATAATGCATCCAATTCACAATCTGGTGCTTTGGTACTATTTCTCTCGATATCATTAATATTTAAAGAATGAATGTGAAAATCTACAGGTGATGCCTGGCTACTAAATCCGATCAGTAAACAAAGGCCGTAAAATAAATTTTTCATTGGTGGGGTGATTTATTTAATAGTTTAAATTAAGTTTTTAGTCTTTATTATATAACGCTTTAGACAGGCAATCGTTACACTATTTTTGAACAGTTATGAATACTTTAACACTTGCCGGTGTCAATCGTTAAAATTCTGTGAAGGAATTTATTTAGACATTAAAATGTACCAACTAAAAATAAAAAAGACCTATCAATAGACAGGTCTCTCTTTATATATATAATCAATCAAATCTATATAGAAGTGAATGCAATACAACTTACATAATACAGGTTTTTTGCAAAATCCTCAGTTGCATTAGCATCAAAGTTAATTGGCAGATAATCATTCGTATTAAAATCGAAAGGTTCGTCGGCCTCTTCTAATTCTATTTCTATAATATCTGCTAAATATCTTGCTTCTGCATTAAAACCAACAGGTAAATAATCTGCTGTATCAAAACCTAAAGGCTCATCCTCTTCAATTATATCTATTTCAGTAATATCTGATAGGTATCTTGCTTCTGCATAAAAACCTACTGGTAAATACTCAGCTGTATCAAACTCAAATGCTTCATCTTCTTCTTCTATTGCAATTTCTGTGATATCAGCTAAATATGTAGCATTTGCATTAAAACCTACAGGTAAATAATCTGCTGTATCAAAATCGAAAGCTTCATCTTCCTCTTCTGTAGCAACTTCAAAGGCGTCAAATAATCCTGCGAAAGCATTGAAATTTGCTGGTAAATACTTTTTAATGTCAAAATCAAAAGCTTCATCTTGCTCTTCTACATCCTCATTATTAGCATTAAAAATTAAGTTTGTAAGATAATCAGTTGTTATAGAAAATACCTTTTGGCTAACGTTTGTGTTGGTCGTGTTAATTTGATAATCAATGGACTGTGCCTGGCTGCTGAACCCTATCAGTAAACAAAGGCTGTAAAATAAATTTTTCATTGGTGGGGTGTATTTTTTTATTAGTTTTAATAGTTTTAGTCTTTTATTATAAAACGCCTTTCTAGGGTAATCGTTACAGTATTTTTGAATAGTTATGAATACTTTAACAGTTGTTTAAAAAAAATAGATTTCTGTGAATTTTCAATTCGTTTAAAAGAACCTCGGTCTTACCCGAGGTGTTTTTTTTAGGATTAAAGTTCACTAGTTATGATCACTTTTTTTAAAGCATTAAATCCTATTGGTAAATACTTTTTAGTATCGAAATCAAATGCTTCATCTTCTTCCTCAACTGTGTTCTCTACAATTGAATTTAATATGTTTTCATTTAAATTAAAACCAACTGGTAAATAATCTGCTGTATTGAAATCAAATGCTTCATCGGCTTCTTCAAGATTGATTTCGTAAACGATATTATACTTTTCTTCGAAGGTCATATTTGCATCAAAACCTAATGGTAAATAATCTGCTATGATAAAATCAAATGCTTCATCAGCTTCTTCTACTACTTCTACAAATTCAATCGAAGGAATTTTTGATTCTTCTATAATGATTGTATCATTTAAACTATTTAAAGAACTAGT
>Ga0209344_10002879_pt1 | contig 18096 bp, 18 predicted proteins | sample Cruoilmetagenom6_FD_187293 | JGI IMG/M metagenome (GOLD analysis project Ga0209344, IMG submission 187293) | Oil polluted marine microbial communities from Coal Oil Point, Santa Barbara, California, USA - Santa Barbara Oil Seep Sample 6 (SPAdes)... | ecosystem: Environmental > Aquatic > Marine... | reverse complement strand
CCACCTCGATATTGCCGGGGTCGCCAGCGTGAAAGAAGATACGGCATACGCGCCCAAAGGCGCAACAGGTTGGGGTGTGATGGCCCTTAACCGCCTTGTCGCGGACACCTACGAGCAAGGGTAATGGGCGCTGCGTTTTTCTATCACCTGACACGCGCACCCGTCGAGGTGACCTTGCCGATGTTACTTGGTAAGGCACAGGGTGCAGGATGGCGCGTGGTGGTACGCGGCACGGATGACACTCGCATGGATTGGCTTGATGAAAAACTGTGGTTGGGTCCCGACGACAGTTTTCAGCCGCATGGGCGGGCAGGGCGCCCCTATGAAGCCGATCAACCAATTGTGTTGACAACCCAAGCCGGAAATCCAAACAAAGCACAGTGCCTGATGTCTGTAGATGGGGCAGATGTCACTGTTGACGAAGTCGGCGCACTGGATCGGGTTTGTATTCTGTTTGACGGAAATGATCCGACCGCCGTGGACGCAGCAAGAGGGCAATGGAAATCCCTGACGGATGCAGGGTGTGCCGCTCAATATTGGTCTGAAGAAGGCGGTCGATGGGAGAAAAAGGCAGAAAAATAAGTATCTTAGCGGGTCAAGATCATCTTGCCACCAGAGATTTCCATGCTGCTGAAGCGCTGCAGATAAGTCATTCCAAGAAGGGATTCATCTAAATCACCTTCATTGACGACTGCGCGAAGGCCTGTGTCCCGTAATGCACCCACTTCGAAACTGTTGAGCGATACGGGTGCGGTTCTGACAACGCCATTTGCGGTGTTTGCGGACCCGAGAAATACCAAATCTTCGGGTGTAAAACCGGCGGTGCGAGCATCAGCCATGGACAGCACAATGCCGGTTGCGCCGGTGTCGACGACAAACTTTATCGGCGCGCCGTTTACATTTGCTTCAAGGTAATAATGCCCGTCTGGTGCCCGGGGTAATTCGATACGGTTTCCGTTTGAAAAAACAGATTGCGTGGGGGTTACTGTCTGACGGATGTCATCCCAAAGCCCCACTGCGGCAATCACCCCAATGAATATTAACCCCCAGATCATAGCCTGCTGTGTGACCTTTCCCAAACTTTCCTTGTTGGTTGCTACGAACCATGACACCACGGCCAGTCCAAGCACGATCAGGTAGACTAGGTGGGCTGTGTCAAAGCCATTCATCAAACAAGTCCTCTCATGTCTTCAGGGATATATGTTCTTAAATGATTGGTTTTAAGGCTAACCAAGCAATCCGGTTCCCCGCAGGCCGTCGATGACAAATTGCACTGCAAGTGCGGCAAGAAGCATGCCCAAAAGACGAGTCATAACGTTGATGCCGGTTTTTCCGATTATGCGCTCCATAAAACTGGCACCAAGGAAACACACGTAAACCAACGACAAATCCAGGACTAAAACTCCAATCACGCCGCCCAATCCGACCGCTCCGGGCATTTGCCCCGTTAAAAGAATGACGGACGCAATGGCTCCGGGCCCGGCGATGATGGGGATGGCCAGTGGGAAAACAGACGGGTCTGGGTGTTCCTCCAGTTCGGCCCGGTCTTCCCGCCGCTTGGTACGGCGTTCAAACAACATGTCGAGGGCTGTTAAAAACAACAACATGCCGCCAGCAATACGAAAAGCAGGAATTGAAATGCCGATGACGCCCATTAGTGCCTCGCCGAACAAGGCAAAAGCAGTCAGCACGCCTGCACCGGTCAAACAGGCGCGTAACGCGATCTTACGGCGCGTTTTTGCATCTAAACCTTGTGTCATCGCTAAAAACATCGGCGTTAACGCGATTGGGTCGATGACAACAAACATCGTAATGAAGGCCGTTATCAGAAATGCTGTATCCATGGGGATCCCTCTGTATGCGCTTTCTTTGCATCATGGATGACAATCAAAGCCAAGAGAAGTTTCATGGTTCATGTCCGGATACCTTGCGTTTTATACCTGTCGATAATAGACAACTAGATAACAATTACACCTACCGGAGCTTGTTTTATGAAACTTATCTGGATGTCTGATTTGCATGTGGCCGAGGAAAAGGACGTGATCGGCCATGACACGCACGCGCGTCTGCAAATGGCTTGTGACTACATCAACAAGTACCATTCCGATGCAGAGATCTGTGTCATATCCGGGGATCTCGTAGATCGTGGCACAAAGACGGGATACGAAGTTGTTCGTAACCATTTGGAAGGGTTGGTAATTCCATACATGCCAATGGTTGGAAACCACGATCGTCGTTCTTTGTTTTGCGAAATGTTTCAAATTCCGACAACTGCGAAGGCACCCTTTGTTCAATCCACAAGGAATATTGGGGATGCCCGGATAATTTGCCTGGATACGTTGGATGAAGGGCAGGATTCTGGTGCATTTTGTCAGGCACGCCGAGATTGGTTGAAATCTGAATTGTTGGATGCCGCTGATCGCTCGGTTTATCTTTTTATGCATCATCCACCGATGCCTTTGGGTCTTCCCATGCAAGATCAGGATCGAATGGTTTACGGCGATGCTTTTTTGGATGTGTTGGTCGAATATTCAAACATTCGTCACATGTTCATTGGCCATGTGCACAGGCCAATCTGCGGCACGGTGCGGGGTATTCCGTTTGCAACGTTACCGGCAGTATCCTATCAAGCGCCGGCGCCTTGGCCAGCGTGGGATTGGAAAAGCTTTTCACCGGCCCCTGAAGCACCGAAGATGGCGGTCATCGCGGTGAACGGGGGCGATGCACAGGTCCATTATGTGGAATTTTGTGATTATGAAAATGGTATGGTGCATGCTTAAGTTTCAGCGCGCTCCAGTTTTTCCAAGGCTTTCATCCAAAGCGCTTCGGCGCGCTCAAGCGCGACCATCACTTCCGAATATTTCTTCTGCCAGACGGTTGCCTCGTCTTTCTTGTCTTCGTCGTACATCGCCGGATCGGCCAGTTTTTTGGCCAATTTGTCACGCATTTCATTAAGTTTACCAACACGTTCTTCGCATTTCTTAACGTCTTTACGTAGATTTATCACGGCTTCACGAGAGGGGCGTTTTGGTTTGGCAGCTTTCGGTTTTGACGCCGGTTTGTCGACCTTCAAAAGCATCTCTCGATAACTTTCAAGATCCCCCTCGTAAGGGGCAACCGCGCCGCCTTTAACCAACCAAAGACGGTCAGCCACGAGACTCAAAAGGTGCATGTCGTGACTAACCAGAATGACGGCGCCCGTGTAAGCGGTCAGAGCTTCGACCAATGCTTCGCGGCTTTCGATGTCCAAGTGGTTTGTTGGTTCGTCGAGGATCAACATATGTGGCGCATCAATAGTGGCCAACATCAGACTTAAGCGCGCTTTTTGACCACCCGATAAGCTACCGACAAGGGTTTCCGCCTGTTCTGAACCGATACCAAACCCGCCAAGGCGTGCGCGCAACCGTGATGGTGTTTCCCCGGGACGTACACGCCGGATGTGATCAATGGGGGTTTCGTCGACATGTAACTCTTCGACCTGATGCTGTGCGAAAAATCCGACCCGCAATTTCGACGCACCGGTCATTTGCCCACTCAGAAGGGGAAGCTTGCGTGCCAGCAACTTGGAAAGGGTGGATTTGCCTTCGCCGTTTTTGCCCAACAGCGCGATCCGGTCGTCTTGGTCGATACGCAGGTTCATTCGCGACAAAACTGCTTTCCCATCATAACCCACAGATGCGGCTTCAAGGGCAATGATGGGTGGTGACAGTTCTTCGGGCGAAGGGAAGCTGAATTTCTTCAGTGCAGCTTCTTGTGGGGATGTAATCGGTTTCAGTTTCGCGATCATCTTCAAACGCGATTGCGCTTGAACGGCCTTGCTGGCCTTGGCGCGAAACCGATCTACAAAGCTTTGTAAATGGGCGCGGCGTGCATCTTGTTTGCGCGCCTCGGACTCTGCAGCCGCCAAACGCGCCGCGCGAGTTTCAGCAAACGTGTCGTAGGCACCCTGATACAGCGTCAATTTTTTGTCTTCCAGATGCAGGATGGACCCGACAGCCCGGTTTAATAACCCACGGTCGTGGCTGACAATCAAAACCGTATGCGGATATCGTGCCAGATAAGTTTCCAGCCACAACGCCCCTTCCAGATCAAGGTAGTTTGTCGGTTCATCCAGCAGCAACAGATCAGGTTGCGAAAAAAGAACAGCTGCCAAAGCCACACGCATCCGCCAACCACCCGAAAATGCCGAACACGGCATCAATTGATCGTTGTGAGAGAATCCTAGACCACGCAGGATTGCGGCAGCCCGTGCTTCGGCACCCCATGCATCAATATCGCTGAGGCGTGTCTGGATTTCGGCAATCCGCCCAGCTTCAGTTGCAGTTTCGGCTTCGGCAAACAATTCGGCACGTTCTGTGTCCGCGGCCAGAACCGTATTGATCAGAGACACCTCGTTTCCGGGAACCTCTTGGGCCACACCACCAATGCGCGCACGGTTTGGCAGGCTGATGTCACCTGTTTCCAAAGCCAGTTCACCGCGGATCAAGCGAAACAGCGTGGTTTTACCGGTGCCATTGCGTCCGACAATGCCAACTTTGTGGCCATCAGGAATGGAAACCGAAGCGTTTTCGATCAACGGCCGTCCAGCGACGGAATATGAGATGTCTTTGATACGTAACATGCGCCCCTCGTGCAGCATTCGTGCGCGGGCGTCAATCGTGGCTTTTCAAGAGATAACACCCGTGGTATCGGAGCCGCGATATATGAGGCGCGGGGATGTGGACCGGGCCAGAGATCGAAACTGACATTAATATTGGAAAGAGGCTGACATGGCGACTGAACGCACGCTGAGCATCATTAAACCCGACGCAACCAAACGCAACCTGACTGGTAAAATCAACGCCAAGTTCGAAGACGCTGGCCTGCGCATTGTAGCGCAAAAGCGTATTCACCTGACACCGGCACAAGCCGGCGTGTTTTATTCGGTCCACGCTGAACGCCCGTTCTACGGCGAATTGTGTGACTTCATGGCGTCAGAGCCCGTTGTTGTTCAGGTTCTAGAAGGCGAAGGCGCCATTGCCAAAAACCGCGAAGTCATGGGTGCAACAAACCCCGCTGACGCGGCACCTGGTACAGTGCGCGCCGAATTCGCTGAATCAGTTGGTGAAAACTCTGTTCACGGCTCAGACGCGCCAGAAACCGCAGCCGAAGAAATCGCATATTTCTTCAGCGGTCTGGAGCTGGTGGGTTAACCTACGCTTGAACGATTGTGATTTAGAGGTCGTGCCCACAAAGGCGCGGCCTTTTTTTGTAGATACACAACAATGAACGGTTGCGGGAATTTTTTGGATTGATCTGGTAGGCCACGCCTGACATCTGTTCTGATCCCGCGCTACGGAATGCTGCATTTGGGCCGAATGCCCGCTTCTATTGCGCTGCTGCGTTCGCTAGGGTTTTTCTCAAACGAAATACGCTCGACGGGGGAAACGATTATGGAAAGGCGCGATTTTCTGGTGGGTGCAGGGACTTTGGGCATGGCAAACTTGATGGGACATTCAAACGCAATCGCCGGAACGGGGTATTTTGTTCCGCCTGAAGAAGGTCCACATCAGCGCACATTTATGCAATGGCCGATCAATCGCCGGGTGCATCCTGATCCTGTATTCTTGGATATGTCACAGCAGACAATTGCAGATATCGCCAATATAATCGCCGACTTTGAACCCGTCACAATGCTCGCGGCGGCGCAAGATCATCGCAGCGCGCGTGCAAAGCTGTCTGCCGATGTCGAGCTTTGGGACATTCCGACCGAGGATTTGTGGTGTCGCGATGCGGGCCCGATTTTTGTCGTTGATGGCGCGGGTAAAATGGCGATCAGCCATATCCAGTTCAACGGGTGGGGTGAAAAGCAAATCAATCGCCGCGACAGCCAAGTCGCAAAACGTGTTGCGGAACACTTGGGTCTGGATTTGTTGCGAACGGGTTTGCACGGGGAAGCAGGCGGCATTGAACAGGACGGGCACGGGCTATTGATGGCCCATGAAAGCAGTTGGGTTAACGACAACCGAAACCCGGGCATGTCACGGGCGCAGATTGAGCAACGACTGTTGAGCGCTTATGGCGCTGATCGCATGATCTGGACAGACGGTGTGCGGGGTGAAGATATCACCGACTATCATATCGACAGCCTTGCACGTTTCACCGGGCCGAGTCGTGTCCTCATCAACCTGCCCGATTTGCCTGACATGACTGATCCGTTTCACGCGGCCGCAATTGAAACCCACGACAAGCTTATTGAGGAAGGGCTGAATGTGGAAGTTATCCCCGAGCCGCATTTCCGCCGGGTCAAAAGCTTCGACTTCGTGGCGTCTTACGCAAACTATTATGTATGCAACGGCGCTGTGTTAGCGGCGGAATTCGGTGACCGGGAAACAGACCAGATCGCCCGTGATGCGCTATCACGGCACTATCCGGGCCGCGAAATTGTCACGTTGAATGTGGATCTGTTAGGCGAGATGGGTGGCGGCATTCACTGTGCCACGCAACAGATGCCCGCCTTATGAGTTGGCTTTTCCTAAATGCCTCCGCATTGGAGGCCTGATCGGCGGCTGTTACCGCGCTGGTGACGGTCTCAGGACTGGTTGGAATCAAAGTTCAGCTTGATAAGAAGGCGCAATGGCAGCCGTCCTCAAGAAAGACTCCAACGACACCATTGTCCGCATGGCGGCTATGGACTGCATGGAGAAAGATGCAATGAGACTGAGACGCTGCAGATCAAATGCTGGCGAAATCTGTAAAGACGAATTGCATTGGTTTCTTAGGCTTGGGCAAGCGTGGCCTTATACCTGATTTGATGATCGTGATGTGCACTCTGGAACCTTGGTCCGGAGGGTGGTGTGGTACGTGTGCCATTTGACTGCTCCTGTTTATCAGCAGCCAGCTGGAATGCGCCCAGCTGGCGCTTTATTATCGGAACAGGCTTGCATGTGAAAAAGGCGCTCTGCGGGGGGCAAAAAGGTAAGTTCTGGGCTCTTTAAGGGCAGGGGACGAGGGTACAGAACGTAAAATCGCCGACAGCGAGGGACCTCTCTGTCGGCGATTGAGTTTTCGAACGGGCCCGTGACACGCGGACCCTGAAGTGCGGATTACCCGGCCATCATTGCCTCGACTACTTCGCCAAAGGCGGAAGGCGTTGGAACGATTGTTACGCCACACCCTTTAAGGATTTCGACCTTTTCCTGGGCGGATTCACCGAAGGCATTCACGATGGCACCTGCGTGACCCATTGTGCGACCCTTGGGGGCTGACAAGCCCGCGATATAGGCTGCGACAGGTTTTTTCATGTGGTCACGAATGTAAGCTGCGGCCTCGGCTTCTTGTGGGCCACCGATTTCCCCGACAAGTACAACGGCATCTGTATCCGGGTCATTCTCAAAGAGTTCAAGAATGTCGCGGAACGATGAACCGTTGATCGGATCGCCGCCGATACCAATCGATGATGATACACCAATACCTTTGGATTTCATTTGGCTTGCGGCCTCGTAACCCAATGTGCCTGAGCGGCCAATGATGCCAACGCGGCCCGGCAGGTAGATGTGCGGGGGCATGAGGCCCGCAAACCCCTGGCCGGGTGTAATGATGCCGGCACAGTTCGGTCCAATCAGGCGCATACGCCTCTCTGCCTTGTAGCGGCGCATATAACGTTTAACCCGGATCATATCCTGTGCGGGAATACCATCAGCAATGCAAACACAGGTTTTAATCCCCGCGTCTGCCGATTCCATAATGGAATCGGCTGCGAAAGGTGGTGGGACAAACGCGATAACCATGTCGGCACCAGTTTCGGCAACCGCACCTTTTACAGTGTTGAAAACAGGAAGGCCGTTATGTGTGGTACCACCTTTGCCCGGCGTCACACCGCCGACAACCTGTGTTCCATATGCGCGCATTTCTTCGGCATGAAAGCTACCGATGCGGCCGGTGAAACCAGTTACCAGAACTTTGGTGTCCTTGTTGATCAGAATAGCCATCAGACGGCTCCCGCGTTATTGGTTGTTGCTGATTTCCAGGCGGATACTACTCGATCAGCAGCTTCGGCCAGAGTTTCAGCTGTAGTGATGTTCAATCCACTTTCATCAAGGATCTTGCGACCTTCTTCAAAGTTCGTGCCCGACAAGCGAACCACCAGAGGAATTTTAAGGTCAAGTTCCTGAACTGCGCGAACAACGCCTTCCGCGATCCAGTCACATCGATTGATACCGGCAAAGATGTTCACAAGGATCGATTCGACGTTAGGATCGTTCAACACCGCTTTGAATGACATCAAAACACGTTCCGGAGACGCACCACCACCAACATCTAGGAAGTTGGCTGGCTCTCCACCTGCCATTTTGATCATATCAAGTGTTGCCATCGCAAGGCCGGCGCCGTTTACGATGCACCCGATTTCTCCTTCCAGGCCGATGTAGTTCAATCCGCGGTCACCTGCATAAGTTTCGCGGCTGTCTTCCTGGCTTTTGTCACGCAACTCTGAGATTTCCGGGTGACGGAACAATGCGTTTTCATCAAAGCTGACTTTGCAATCTAAGGCAACGATCTCACCGCCGCCAGTGACCACAAGCGGGTTGATTTCCAACATGCTTGCATCCAGCTCATCCATCATTTTGTAACACCCGGTGATGGTTTTGGATGCCTGAGTGATCAATGATGGGTCAAGGCCCAATTGGAAGGCAATTTCCCGCGCTTGAAATGCCTGCATTCCGACAGCGGGATCAACAACCGAACGAATAATCGAATCTGGCTCATTCGCCGAAATGTCTTCGATTTCCATTCCACCTTGGGCCGAGGCGACAACAACAACGCGTTCTTCTGTTCGGTCCATTACGAAGGCGAGGTAGATTTCTTGTTTAATATCAGTCGCTTCTTCAACATATAAGCGCCCAACAAGCTTGCCTTGTGGTCCTGTTTGGTGTGTTACCAATTTTCGACCCAGCATCCATGAGGCTGCGTCTGAAATCTCATCATCCGTATTACATATGCGGACACCGCCAGCTTTGCCGCGCGCACCGGAATGAATTTGTGCTTTCACAACACATTTTTCACCCGACAATTCCTGGCTGCGATACACAGCCTGTTCCGGGCTATAAGCGATGCCGCCGCGCGGTACGTTGACCCCGAACCGCTTGAGCAACTCTTTGGCTTGATATTCGTGAATATCCATTTCTTCCTCCCTTAGCCGTTTTGCGCGGCAATGGCGTCTGCCACAGTTATAACGTTGTTGGCCATACGCTCGGACGCGGCATCAATCAGTTTTCCGTCAAGTGACGCGGCCCCTTTGCCTTGGGCTTCGGCTTCGCGCAAGGCTGTAATGATTCCGCGGGCACGCGTGACTTCGGCCTCAGGTGGGGAAAAGACGTCATTTGCCATGTCAATCTGGCTCGGGTGGATGGCCCATTTACCTTCCAGACCAAGGGCAGCGGCGCGCTTTGCCGCCAAAACGTAACCATCGGGATCGTTGAAATCACCAAACGGGCCGTCAATGGCGCGCAAACCATAGGCACGGCACGCGACTGTCATGCGTGACAAGGCAAAGTGCCACTGATCGCCCGGGTAGTCGGGGTTCAGGCCGCCGATTACGACGGTACGTGCACGGTTTGACGCGGCGTAATCTGCCACCCCAAAATGCATTGCTTCTAGGCGACCAGGGGCTGCGGCGATTGCTTCTACATTGGCCATGCCAAGAGCCGTTTCAATTAGCGCCTCGAGACCGATTTGTTTCTTGAGGCCCATGGCTTCTTCGATCTGGGAAACCATGGTTTCAACAGTGTACATATCGCCCGGAACCCCAACTTTGGGGACTAGGATGGTGTCAACCTTGTCACCTGCTTGTTCCAGAATATCGACAACATCGCGATACATATAGTGCGTGTCCAAGCCGTTGATCCGGATCGACATTGTTTTGCCTTTCCAGTCAATGTCGTTCAGCGCTTCGATGATATTCTTACGCGCCTGAACTTTGTCAGGTGGGGCTACTGCGTCTTCGAGGTCGAGAAAAATGTAGTCAACGTTACTTGCGGCGGCTTTTTCGAACATGGATGTGTTCGAACCAGGTACGGCCAACTCTGAACGTTGAAGGCGTTGTTTTTTCAGGGGGTGAAGTGTGTAGCTCATTTTGCGTATCTCCCAAATGCGATTTGTGCCGAGCTAAAAGCCCGAACGATTAAACTGTGATCAAGGATGCCCGAGAGGTACCTGGATCAGTAACTTTCGCTTGGGTAGCAATGCATCACCGAGGTAGGTCTTATTTGTCTGCTGGGTAGTTGGGACTACCCACGAGCCGTGGTTTGGAATTCAATGGGATGCAAAGGGATGCAAAAAAAAGGCCATTTGAATTTTCATTCAAATGGCCAGTCGGGGAGGTAAATGTTAATCTAAGCGTCAGGTTTTTCAGCAAAAAACTAATAAACAATGGGTTACGACGTGTTTCCCAAGTTTACTTGGAGCGATAGTGTTCCTGCGCAGCTGCTACACCGGAACCGGCTTTGATTTTGGCACCGGAATCCCGTAGCGCCATTTCAGCAGCCGAAATCGCGCCACACAACATAACGGGGTTCAGCGATCCCAGGTGGCCGATGCGAAAGGCTTTGCCCATCAATTTGTTCAATCCAGTACCCAGAGAAGTTTGATATTTGTTGTAGGCTGTACCGATCACGTCACGCGCATCTACACCTTCAGGGGCATAGATTGCCGAAACCGTGTCGGATGCCCATTCCGGTCCGCGGGCCACCAATTCACATCCATCCCAGGCGTCTACCGCTTTGCGGACGCCTTCAGCCAGGAAAGTGTGACGTGACCAGATGTTTTCCATTCCCGCGTCCAACATCATGTCCAAAGATACGCGTAACCCGCGCAACAGTTGTGTCGCCGGAGTGTAGGGGAAGTACCCGGTGTCGTTCAGGGCGATCATATCCTCAAAGCTGAAATAGCACCGGTTCATTTTTTGGTTGTTGGATGCGTTTGCGGCCAACGCTTTTTCGCTGACACCCAAAAACCCGAGGCCGGCAGGAAGCATGAATCCTTTTTGCGATCCTGATACCGCCAGATCAACACCCCATTTTTCCATTTCGAATTCAATTGAACCAATTGAACTTACACCGTCCACAAACAACATAGCAGGGTGATTTGCGGCATCCAAAGCCGCGCGAACACCAGCGATGTCCGACGAAACACCCGTCGCCGTTTCATTATGAGTCGCAAAAACTGCCTTGATTTTGTGGTCTTTATCTGCGGCCAGTTTGGCGGCGTATTCTTCGACAGGGACCCCTTTACCCCATTCTACTTCGCATAGGTCTACGTTCAACCCAAGGCGCTCACACATGTCAACCCACAGCAGCGAAAATTGACCGAACCGGGACATCAAAACGCTATCGCCTTCACTCAATGTATTTGTGATGGCAGATTCCCATGCACCTGTTCCTGAGGACGGAAAAATAAAAACACGGCCATTTTCCAATCGATAGGCTTTCTTCATGTCATCCAATAGGTCGGACACAAAGGCACCAAAGTCTGGTGCACGCATATCTTCCATTGGGATGTTCATGGCCTGTCGTACTTGTTCAGGTACGTTTGTTGGACCAGGGATAAAAAGGTGTTTGTTGCCGTGCATAAGAATTCTCCAATTTTCTTTATTATTCACCACGTGCAATTTGTTCGTAACGCCCGACTGAATGGTTAGGGAGATCAGTGGCAGACTGGAGCTATCAAATGGGTAGTCTGGACCTACCCCATAGAGTAGGGAAAAAACCCCAAAGAGCACGGCATGCAAACGCATACAAATTTTTCTTTTAGATTCATCGGTTTCTGCCACTCCCGTGTCGGGAATCGTGTGACAATTAATGTGATGATGTGGTCCAAGTGTTTTATGGAAAAGCCCGTGAATTCACCTTCCCGCGTGATTGTCGCAGACCGTCAACTGATTGTTTGTCAGGGGATTGGTTCACTTTTGGGTCAGATAGATGGCGTGGAATTAGGAAGCTTTGCAACGGACATTTCAGGTCTTCGTACTCTGATTTCTGCCGAAAAAGGCCGGGTAATCGTGATCCTCGGAGTGCGCCTTGCAGATGCGGATCTGGCACAGGCGTTAGATATGGTTCGCAAAGAGTTTTCCGATGCAATGGTTGTTGTGGTAGCGGACGAAACCGAATTTGCATTTATACGCGCGGCGATAAAGTCGGGCGCGAATTCAGTTTGCATGATGAGTCAAATCTTGACCAGTCTCCCCAAAATTTTAGGAAAACTGGTAGAAGGTCATAGTATTGTTCCAACTGAAATCCTGCGGCGTTTGACCAATGAAACATCGGATACGTTGTCGCGCCGCGAGCACGAAATTCTTGGATTGCTTGTAGATGGCCTGACCAATTTCCAAATCTCTGCAAGGCTCGGGTTATCGGAAAACACTGTAAAATATTACCTGAAGGCGATTTACCAAAAACTGGAAGTAAGTTCACGGGGTGGGGCAATCGCGAAATACGTGGCTGGAAACTACTGATTCACTTCAACAAGGTGCCATCGAACAGCATCATTTTTGACCGGGTCCAGGTTTCGCACACGCGATGTCAAACCAACCAATTGTGTGACGTGGTAGGGGATCAAAGTACCTGAATTTTCCCATAGCCGCATTTGCGCTGCCTGATACAGCGCTTTACGGGTCGAGAAATCCAACTCTACCCGCGCATCCGACAACATCTGATCGAATTCCGGGTCACTATAAAAAGTTTCATTCCATTTGGCGCCGCTGCGAAACGCTTCGTTCATCGCCTGATCTGCGGGGCGTTCGTTCCACCTTGTCGTGACCGCGTCCTTTTTCATCCAGACCTGAGACCAATACCCGTCAGTCGATTCCTTTTTAATTGTTACGCGAATGCCCGCTTCGGATACCTGTTCCTGAAACACCACCGCCATAGTTGGCCAGCTTGGATCAAGAGTTGATATATGAATTTCGATATCAATTCCGTCAGGATATCCGGCCTCAGACAACAAGGCTCGTGCGGCTTCTATGTTTTGGGGACATTCCATTTGAATGCGGTACTGATCGTGCGGCGCAACTGGCGTATCACAGGCAGTGACGCCGCGCCCGTCCAACACCAGCTTGAGCAGGTCTTCTCGATCCACAGCCAACCGTAAAGCGCGACGAACACGGACATCGTCGAATGGTGCTACATCCGTTCGAAATGCCATCCCGATCCAGTTACCTGTTGGCACCTGTTGCACGGTGTAGCGATCTGAACTGTCTAAAACGATGCCCAACTGTGGGGTGATGCCGCGTTCCATGTCAATCTGGCCGCCCAACAAAGCCTGCAATCGCGCCTGTGCGTCAGGGATAGCGATGACTTCCATTGCGGCGACACCGGGTGACCCTTCCCAATAGTCGGGATTGGCGCGTAGAACCGATATGCCGTCAGGGTCAAACCTTTCGACAATAAAAGGTCCCGTTCCAATGCCCGTTTGTCCGATGGTATCGCCAGTACCTTCCGGAATGATCCGCAACCGAAAGTCCATTAATTGCAGCGGAAGGTCCGCAAAAGGTTCATCTAAGATCATGCGGACAACATGTGGCTCCACGGCCTGAACCGTGTGAACCATTTTTATTGTAGCGCTCGCGGACGTGTCGTTTTCAGGATCAAGAACACGGTTGAACGAATATACAACGTCGGCGGCGTCAAAGTCACTGCCGTCATGGAACCGTACATTTTCGCGCAGATTAAATGTCCAAATGGTTCCGTCTTCGTTTGGATACCATGATGTCGCCAGGACCGGGGCAGGAGTGCCGTCCTGGCCCGGGCGAACCAAGCGGTTCATCGTTTTCTCGGTGATTTGTAAAACCCGCCCGTTTGACATCGGGTCGAGGTTGGACAAAGCACCATAGCCCAATTCATGAGCTTGGCGAAAAGTACCGGTCGGCTCGGATGCAGCAGGCAGTTTCACTACATAAGTTGCAATCGCTAAGGCGTGCAGAAACCTAATCACATCTGTGCTCCCGAGATTGCGTCCTCTTACCTGAGGCGGTTTTCCGGATGCTAAACTGATAACGGTCGGATTGCCAAGAATTGTAGAAGTGAATTAGCCGCGCCGCCGTCTGCGCCGCCCGCTACCTTCGCCACCATCACCGCCGCCGGTGTTGAAGTTAACTTGTGGCAACGTGACGATGCTGTCCAGAATTGGAAAAGGTTCCGCAGAGTTGGGGATTGCCGACGCATTGACAAAATGTTCCTGAAACCGGGGTTCCACCGCAGTTTCAATCTTTTCAATCTGTCGTACAGTTTCCTCAATTTCCCGGCGCGCTTCAGTGTTCAGCAGTGCAATCCGTGCGCCCGTACCGGCCGCATTACCCGCGGAAGTAACTTTTTCAAGTTGGCAATCGGGGATCATACCCAATACCATGGCGTGCTTTGCACTGATGTGGGCACCAAATGCACCCGCTAAAACGACGCGGTCCACGGTCTCGACGCCAAACTTGTCCATCAACAGCCGCGCCCCAGAATAAAGCGCCGCCTTTGCCATTTGAATGGCCCGAATGTCCGGATTGGTGACGGTGATTTTTGGCCCACCTTCTGCCGAACCATCCCACAGAACATAAGAATTTGTACGCCCATCGAGGATACAGCGCGCTGTCCCGGTTTGTTCGGCCGACCCGATCAGGCCTGAGGCATCCAAAATTCCCGCCATTCTCATCTCGGCGATTGCTTCGATGATGCCTGATCCGCAAATCCCTGTGATGCCAGTGGTTGCAATGTCCTGGGCGAATCCGTCTTCGTCTGACCAAACCTCAGAACCAATCACGCGAAAGCGCGGCTCTTTGGTTTCCGGGTTGATCTCAACCCGTTCTATTGCGCCGGGCGCCGCACGTTGGCCGCTAGAAATTTGGGCGCCTTCAAAGGCGGGGCCAGTTGGTGATGAACAGGCCAGCACTTTTTCCGTGTTGCCCAGAAGAATTTCGGCATTTGTGCCAACATCAACCACCAATGCGAGGTCTTCGGATTTGTCTGGTGCTTCAGACAAGGCCACAGCAGCTGCATCCGCCCCAACATGACCGGCAATGCAAGGTAACAGATAGACGCGTGCGGCGGGGTGGATATTGAGATCAAGCTCGACGGCGCGCATCGATAGTGAATTTGAGGTGGCCAAGGCAAACGGGGCCTGACCCAGTTCAAACGGATCAATACCCAGAAACAGGTGATGCATCACCGGGTTGCATACAAACACCGCGTCAACGATCAGCTTTTTGTCAATTTCGGCCTCGGCTGCGATTTGCGTGAAAAGGGCATTCATGCCTTCACGCACGGCGTTCGTCATTTCCTGATCGCCGCCCTTGTTCATCATTGAATAGCTGACCCGGCTCATCAGGTCTTCGCCAAAGCGAATTTGTGGGTTCATAATGCCCGACGACGCAACAACTTCGCCGGTTTTCAAATCACAGAGGTGTGCGGCGATGGTGGTTGATCCCAGATCAACGGCCAGTCCATAAACAGTGCCTTCAAAGTAACCGGGCCAGATGTGCATAACTTTGGGCGGGTGTGTTTCATCGCCCAAATGGATAGCAACCGTGACCTTCCAGCCACCTTTGCGCAGGATGGGTTGCATGCATTGCAGGATATGCAGGTCGGTTTGCACCCCTTTGAGGTCCCACTGCGTTTCCAATGCTTCGATAAGGCGTTCCATATCACCCGATGGTTTGTGCATGTCGGGTTCTTCGACCTCGACGTAAAACAGCCGGGTGGATGGGTTCATCGTAATGTCGCGCGCTTCGGCGCGTTTGCGGACCACCTGGCGGTGAACCTGACTTTCCGGCGGCACATCGATGACAATGTCGCCTTCGATTTTCGCCTGACACCCAAGGCGCCGCCCTTTTGTCAAACCACGCTTGTCATCGTAACGCTGTTCAACTGAGTTCCATTCCGAAAGCGCATCATTCGAGACGGTGACGCCGTGTTTTGGAAATTCACCATAGGACGGCGTGATCTGGCATTTCGAACAAATACCGCGCCCGCCACAAACGGAATCGAGATCAACCCCCAATTGCCGTGCGGCAGTCAGGACGGGCGTGCCTTTGGGAAAATGACCACGTTTGCCAGAAGGCGTGAAAACGACAAGTGGGTCGGACATGATATGAAAATTCCTCGCGCGAATATTTTTATGTAGTCATCATATCGTTTGGCAATATTAGCAAGAGGATACAAACGTCAATTCCGTGTCCGACAGCGGCATGCGCGCGCGCCAGCACCAGAAAATGTTGGGTTGGTGATCATTTTTGAAGATTAAGTGTACCAGCCTCTTGGTTTACTGATACCTAGGATAAAAAGAAAAGGAGCCGGGGATGAAACACGTACCAAAAGAAACCACCGACGAGGCACTGATCAAAGAGTTTCTGGAAAAAGGTGGCAGCGTCAGCAAGGGCAAAACCAAGCCCATGCCCTACGACCTTGGGATCAGCAAAAATGTGTGGAACAACAAGCTGACCAAAGAAGAAAAATCCGCTAAAACGGGGAAGTGACCGCGTTTTTGATTGTGCGGTCAATGTCCCCGATTCTGCACTATTTTTTTCCACGTTCGTGGAAAATAAACCCAAGCGTATTGAGCAATAGCTGCGCCGCCAAAATAGACGTGCCATCGGTGGGGTCATAAGCCGGGGCCACTTCGACCAGATCAATACCAACGATGTCATGGGCGCGGGCCACGCGTTGCATCAATTCCAACACTTCGTAATAGAGAAACCCACCATGGCTTGGCGTGCCGGTGCCGGGCGCTATTGATGGGCAAAAGGCATCGATGTCGATGGTCACGTAAAGGCGTGCACCCGCCGGTATGCGGCTGGCCAATGTTTTGACGCCCATGTTTCGAGCCTGACGCACGGAAATGATATCTGATCCCATGGCGCGTGCGGCGTCGTATCCTTCCTTTGCGGTGGAGCTTACGTTGCGGATGCCCACTTGGGTCAAACCCGTCACATAGTCCTTTTCGGCCGCGCGACGCATTGGGTTGCCGTGACCAAAACGAACGCCATGGCGTTCGTCGACAAAATCGAGGTGCGCGTCGATTTGCAGAATATGAATGTCGCCATGCCCGTCGAACGCGTTCACACATGGAATGTTGATGGAGTGATCACCACCGATGGTGACGGGTAGGGCGCCTGCGTCCAGAATCGCACGAACACCGGTTTCAATGTTTGCGTGACTGTTCATCGTGTCGGTGTGAATGATATCGGCGTCACCAATGTCGACGATACGCACATCACCCGGAAGATACGTGGCGTCGTCTTCGTGATCATAGGCCCCGGCATGTCCGAAGCTGAACAAAGTTGATGCCTCGCGCACGGAACGAGGGCCAAACCGGGCACCTGATCGCCACTGTGTTCCGGCATCAAAAGGTGCGCCAAGAATGGCGACATCCGCATCAATATCGTTCCAATCCGAGATATAAGGGCGTTTGCCAAACGTTGAGATTCCAACGAAAGGCAAATCCAACCGCCCACTTTCATACCCGTGTCCGCTCATGACATGTCCTTTGCATCTAGTGATTGCTTTCAACCTGTCTTGAAAAACACCACCTGACAAGGAACGAATTGGTCTTTCCCCTCAGACAAATCCATGAAATAGGGAGGCGTCAAACGATCTGTTCATGGAGAAACGTGATGAAGATTCGTGAGGCATTGACCTTCGATGATGTTCTACTTGTACCTGCTGCATCCAGCGTGCTGCCCAGCACCGCCGACACGCGCACACGTGTAACGCAGTCCATTTCCCTAAATATACCCTTGCTCAGTTCGGCCATGGATACCGTGACCGAAGCGCGCATGGCAATTTGTATGGCGCAGGCGGGTGGTATGGGTGTTATTCACCGCAATCTGAATGTGGAAGAACAGGCCCGCGAAGTTCGCCGGGTCAAGCGCTTTGAAAGTGGAATCGTTTACAACCCCATCACATTGACTGCGGATCAGACGCTTGCCGACGCCAAAGCGTTACAGGAACGGTATCGCGTGACCGGATTTCCGGTCGTGGACAATGACGAACGTGTTGTTGGCATCGTAACCAACCGGGACATGCGTTTTGCCGAAGACGATAAAACGCCAGTACGTGTTATGATGACCTCTGATGACCTGGC
>Ga0209344_10002878_pt1 | contig 18098 bp, 17 predicted proteins | sample Cruoilmetagenom6_FD_187293 | JGI IMG/M metagenome (GOLD analysis project Ga0209344, IMG submission 187293) | Oil polluted marine microbial communities from Coal Oil Point, Santa Barbara, California, USA - Santa Barbara Oil Seep Sample 6 (SPAdes)... | ecosystem: Environmental > Aquatic > Marine... | reverse complement strand
GTATCCGCTCAAAGACGGCTCGCTTTTACAACTTCAACTCACCCTTTTTAAAGAATTCCTGTTGAGTTTACCAAAAATTAGTATTAATGTAGGCAGTAACCTTATTTAATTTAAAGAACGTTATGACAATTGCTCTTGCAATAAGCGGTCCAAAGCCTTAAGCTTTGCCTCGGTTTCTTGCGTATCGCTAGAATTATCAATTTGCTTTTGCTCTACCTGGGCTGCAAACTGGAGGGCACACATGGCCAAAACATCCTGTTTGTCGCGTACGGCATAACTTTGCTCGAATTTCTTAATCATTTCTTCTATCTTTTTTGAAGCCAATCTTAATCCTTCTTCCTGTGAAGGATTAATTGTTAAGGGATACACCCTGTCTGCAATTGATAGTTTTATTTTTAATGGTTCGGCCATTGTTATATTTTTATTCGGAAAGTTGGTTTATACAATGGTCAATTTCCCGAATGAGAGCGTTTATCTTGAGTTTAGTTTCTCGTTTGTGCTGGTCGCTGCCGAGCATTGAATTTGCCAATTTTAATGAGTTACATTTTTCGGCCCAAGCTTCAATTTCCTTTTCAAATTGTTGCCCATTTGACTGTAAAACCTTGAGTTCTTCTTCTAATGCTGCATTGGCCTTATTTAATTTTTCGTGCCTTATTAGCAGCTCGCCAATTCTACTTTCAAGAGAATCAACTATTTCAGAAAGATTACTCATTAAAATCTGTGTTCAATACTTCTTTCACAAAGTTAGCATACCATCGTTAATAAGCAAACAGTTTTCTATTATTTTTTGTATTATTGAAAAATATACACAATAAATCAATTCTCTTCCCTTTTAACTATAGCGTATTCTTATTTTTACACTATGAAAAAGATTTTATCACTATTCCTGTTTTTGGGCGTGTTTGCTTATGGCCAAGACGATTTTCCTACAGATTATTTCTCCAATCCCTTGGATATAAATTTAGTGCTCGCCGGAAATTTTGGCGAAATGCGCGCAAATCACTTCCATAGCGGTCTGGACCTTAAAACGGAACAGCGTGAAGGCTTGCCCGTTTATGCACCTGCCGATGGATACGTAAGCCGAATTAATGTACAGCATTACGGCTACGGAAAGGCGCTCTACGTGCTGCATCCAAACGGTTACACAACTGTTTATGGCCATTTGCGAAGCTTTGCCGGTGATATTGAAAAGTATGTAAAAGATACCCAATACAGCAAGGAAACTTTTGAAGTAGAGCTTTTTCCGGATAAAACCCTCTTGCCGGTAAAAAAAGGAGATATCATTGCCTATACCGGAAATACCGGAGGAAGTGGCGGGCCACATTTGCATTATGAAATACGCGATTCCTCGCAGCGACCCTTGAACCCGTTGTTGTTCGGTGTAGAAATTCCAGATTCAAAAGAACCGATAGTCAGTGCCATATTTGCCTATCCCATAGGTGAAGATGCGCATATAAACCAAAGCCAGAACCGCACAAAATTGCGAATGATAAAACAAAAGGATGGCAATTATAAAACGGAAGATATTAAAGCTTTTGGGAAAATAGGCTTCGGAATAACCACTTATGACCAGCAAGATGGTGCGTCCAATAAAAATGGTTCGTATAGAATTGAAGCCCGATTAAACGGCACTGAAAAATTTGTGGTGCTTTTCAATAGATTTTCCTTTTCGGAAACGCGATATTTAAACCGTTATACCGATTATAATTATTACGAAACGAACAAAAGTATGGTTCAGAAACTATTTCGTGAAACCAACAACCCATTGAGCATTATTACTGCAGAGGAAGATAATGGATTTGTAACCGTTCAAGACAGTCTTCAGTCCATTTACACGATTGAGGTAAATGATTTTAAAGGAAACCGTATGTACATTTCCGTTCCTATTGAAGGTGCAAAACAGGAAATTTTGGAGCCCAAAAACGTTGAAAAAACCGATGATTATATTTATTCAGATCACGCCACTTCAATCACAAAAGGAAAATGGAGTATTTACATTCCGGCAAATAGTTTATATGAAGACACTTATTTAAATATAAAAGATGAAGGTGATGTTCTGAAATTTCACGAGGATTTGATCCCGATACACAGCAATATTTCAATAACGGCAGATATTTCATCCTACAATGAAGTTGACCGAGACAAACTTTATATTGGAAGATTAAATTATCGCGGCCTGCCCTATTACACTTCAACCACACGAAATGGTGATAAGCTTACGGCCAAGACCAGAACTTTTGGAAACTACACTGTTGCTTCAGATACAAATCCGCCAAAAATTAAGCCGGTCAATTTTTCCGAAGGAAAATGGGTCAGCAGCCAAAATTTTCTGAAATTAAAGATAACCGACGACCTTAGCGGGATTAGCTCCTATCGTGCCACCATCAACGATAAATTTATTTTGATGGAATATGATTACAAAAAAGACGTTCTAACTTATAATTTTAATGATAACGTAAATCTGGAAACAGAAAATAATTTGAAAGTTATTGTAATAGATAATGTGGGAAATAGTGCTACATTTGAGGCAAAATTTTTCAGAAAACAACCCTAACCCTTGCTTTTGAAAACAATCAAACTACCGCTTACACTCCTATTCTTTTTTTTCGCAACCGTTGTATTTGCCCAAAAGGCAACTATAAGAGGAGTCATTTTGGATGAAAACAATACACCGCTTTCCGGTGTGAATGTAACCTATGAAACCAACGGAACTATTTCAGATCTAAATGGTTTTTATCTTTTGGAAATTCCATCCAATCAAGAAGTTATTGTTACCTTTTCACACGTTGGCCATAAAAATGTTAAACTTCGCTTCAATTTAAGTCCGAATGAGGATTATGAATTGAATCCAGTCATAAAAACGGATGTTGAGCAAATTCCCGAAGTAGTTATTTCTGGTCGTGAAAACAAACGCGTGGAAGGTGTTACCACCATTTCACCAGAAGTAATCCGGAAAATGGTGGGCGCAAATGCCGGAGTAGAAAACCTTTTGAAATCACTTCCCGGCGTTAACGGCAACGATGAATTGAGCACACAGTATGCAGTACGCGGGGGTAATTATGATGAAAACCTTGTGTATGTAAATGAGATTGAAGTTTACAGACCCTTTCTCATCAGAAGCGGGCAACAAGAAGGATTAAGCTTTGTAAACAGCGAACTAACCAGTAATGTGGAATTTTCCGCAGGGGGTTTTCAAGCAAAATATGGCGACAAGCTTTCCTCCGTATTGGATATCACATACCGAAGACCCGTAGATTTTGGTGCTTCGGTAGATTTGAGTCTTTTGGGCGCAAGCGGTTCCGTGGAAGGAATTTCAAAAAATGGCCGTCTCTCAGGAATTTTGGGAATTCGATATCGCGATAATAGTTTGCTCGTTAATGCAAAAGAAACCGAAACCAATTACCGTCCAAAATTTGCAGATGCACAGACATATTTAACGTATAAATTCACAAATAAATTTGAACTGAGCTTTTTGGGCAACGTGTCACTAAACGAATACAATTACCGACCGTTAACAAGGCAGACAAACTTTGGAACAATCACAGATCCCATTGCATTGCTCGTGTTTTACGAAGGTCGTGAAGAAGACCGTTACAATACTTATTTTGGCGCCTTGAAATCTACTTGGGTAGTTTCAGATAATTACACCGCAAAATTCATTGGTTCCCTTTACCAAACCACTGAACAGGAATATTATGATATTCTGGCGAAATATCGTTTAGGGGAAGTAAACACTGAAATCGGCAGCGAAGATTTGGGTACGGTAGAATTTACCCGTGGCATTGGCGGTCAACTTACACACGCCCGGAATGATTTGGATGCGTTAATAGCTAACGTTGAGCACAAAGGAAATATTTCTCTTGAAGAAAACAATATAGAGTACGGAATAAAATACACACACGAAGACATTCGCGATCGTGTTCAGGAATATGAGATTATTGATTCGGCAGGTTTTTCCATTCGCCCGCCTATCTTTCCTCCAAACAACCAGCCATACGAAGCAGATACTTCTCCCATTGTTCCTTATACCAATATACGCGCACAAAACGACACGCAAATTGATAGAATATCGGGCTATGCACAATGGAGCAGAAAGACGAGTTTGGGCCATAGCGAACTTTGGCTAAATGCGGGTGTTCGCGCACATAACTGGACCGTTAGCGGGAAGGATATTACCAGCACAACCCAAACGGTTTTCAGCCCACGGGCTCAGGTTGCCCTAAAACCCGATTGGGAAATGGACATGCTTTTCCGACTATCAGGAGGGGTTTACCACCAACCTCCTTTTTACAGGGAACTGCGTGATTCATCCGGAACAGTTCGGCCAGATGTAAAAGCTCAAAAATCCATTCATATTGTCTTCGGAAATGATTACAGCTTTAAAATGTGGGACCGTGCTTTTAGACTGAATTCTGAAATTTATTACAAGCACCTAACCGATGTAAACCCATACACTTTGGAAAATGTACGCATCCGCTATCGCGCCAATAACAGTGCAGTAGCATACGCTTACGGTCTCGATTTGCGTTTGGCCGGTGAGTTTGTTCCCGGTACTGAAAGCTGGTTGAGTTTTGGATATTTAAAAACCGAGGAAAACATTAACGATCGCGGGTACATATTTCGCCCTACAGACCAACGTTTGAAGTTTGGAATGCTGTTCCAGGATTATGTAAAAGTAATTCCTTCCCTAAAAATGTACTTAAACCTTACTTATAACACTGGTCTTCCCGGTGGTTCGCCAAGTTATGCCGACCCTTATGATTACCAAGTTAGGCTTCCAGATTATAAACGTGCAGATCTTGGGGTAAGCTACGTTATTGTGGACGATACAAAACTGAGGGAAAGTGGATGGTTAAAGCCTTTTCAGGAATTTACAATAGGCGCGGAAATATTCAATATTTTTGATGTGCAGAACTCCATAACAAACACTTTTGTTAGGGATGTTTATACAAAGGTTCAGTATTCAATCCCAAATTATTTAACGCCGCGTGTTTTTAACGTTAGGCTTACAGCGAAGTTTTAGGAAAATTTTTTTAATGGGAATTTTCACGTTTAGGTTATATCCCATCTGAAATAAATTCCTTTAAAACATCAACCACATAATCCACTTCTTCTTTTTTATTGAAACTGGAGAAGGAAAATCGAATGGAAGGTTTGCCTAAATCCTCTTCGGAAAGTATGGCGTTCAAAACGTGCGAACCGCCTTCTGCCCCACTTTGGCAGGCACTTCCTTTGCTGCAGGCTATTCCCTTTAAATCCAATTGAAACAATAAAAGCATTGCCTTTTCTGCAGTAATCGGCAAACATACGTTCAATAAGGTATAAGTGCTGCGCTCATTATCGTCACAACCGCCATTAAATTTTACTCCGGCAATGTTTTTTGAAAGTTGCTCCTTAAAATAATCCTTTAAATCGCTAATGTATTTCCGCTCTTTTTGAAGTTTATGATAAGATAATTTTAGCGCTTCTGCCATTCCAGCAATAGCATAAACAGCTTCGGTACCGGCGCGAAGACCCCGTTCCTGTTCGCCTCCATGTATTAATGATCGCAATCCTGAATTTTTTCTGATAAAGGCAAAACCAGCGCCTTTAGGACCGTGAAATTTATGCGCAGCGGCGGTTGCAAAATCAATTGGGATTTCCTTAAAATCAAGTTCAAAATGCCCTACGGATTGTACGGTATCACTGTGAAAAAGTGCATTGGATTCTTTACAGAGCAAGGCTACTTTCTTTAAATCCAAAAGGTTTCCAACCTCATTGTTGACGTGCATCAAGCTTACCAAAGTTTTTTCTGAGGGAGCTGCCAAAAGATTTTCCAAATGTGCGTAATCCACATGACCGCATTCATCCAATTTTACGAAATCAAGCTGAATCTTGTATTCCTTTTCTAGCCATTCCAACGTATGCAAAACAGCATGATGTTCAATTTTGCTGGATATAATTCTTTTCACTCCTAGATCGCGAACGGCACTGCAAAGAATTAAATTATCTGCCTCAGTCCCGCCCGATGTAAATATAATTTCGCTCGCAGAAACATTAAATAGCTTCGCAATTTCCTTTCGAGCATTTTCAAGTAATGATTTTGATGATCTACCGTAAGAATGTGTAGATGAAGGATTTCCGTATTCAGTTTTTAAGACTTCTGTAATGCAGCTTATCACATCGTCCCGCAATTGGGTAGTGGCTGCGCTATCAAAATATACTTTCTTCATTGGTTGTTTTTTATAAAAGCCGGCAAGTGCCTAGTTTTATTCAAGCAGGATTTGTACCTGTTTTCGGTTCGTAAAAATACATATTAAAACAGTTTTGTCAGCATTTCAGTTAAAAAGAAATGCTTTACTTTGTAACCGATGTTGACATTTAAATTTCAGATGAAAAAAATTCTTTTTCTTTTTATAGCTTCGTTTTTCCTACAAAGCTGCGATGACGGCGATATTATAATTACTACCTTCAATTTTGACGATGCCAAGCTGGAGGTCTGTGGCGAATTGGGCGACTATGTTTTTTACAAAGTGAATCCAGACGCCCAGGAAAGCCTTTCATTGAAATTAGGAGTTACGGATAGTCTATATAAAACAGCTGGAACAAAATCATACAACATAAATGGCACTGCCAATTTTGTAAATTACAGAACCTACGACGGTACGGTGGGCAATGATTATTTTTGCAGAAGCGTTCCGCCCACTTCGCCAAATGTTACAGTGAATTATACAGGAAGCGATGGAACAGCTGAATTTACTACGGTTTTTGAATTTGACGATAATGATGGGGTACCTATTTCTAAGGAATTGGACATAGATGACGAAGATGGTGACGATAATCCATATACAAATCCTCTGGACACCGATGGCGACGGTCTTCCAAATTTTTACGATGTGGATGATGATGGCGACAATGTGCCCACTGCATTGGAACTGGATATCCAAAATTTAGATGGTGACAATGATCCGCTCACAAACCCCCTAGATACTGATAAAGATGGCATACCGGATTATCTTGACGACGATGATGATAATGATGGGGTATTGACCCGGGATGAAGATGAAAATATGGATTTGGACCCAAGAAATGATGTAACAGACCCAAGTATTGGAGCAGATTATTTAAATGATTCCGTAGCAATTGATTATGGTGTAAATTTATATCGCGAGCACAAATATACCATCTCCAAAAGTGTGGAAATCGTGCTTAAAAATGTGGTGCTGATTAGTGGTGAAGAAACCCTTATTCAAGAATCACTGGATATGGGAACCCTTCTGGATGTAGAGGATATAAACAAAACTACAACGCCAGAGTTTTGATCCGTTAATCGCTATTTAGAGTTTTGAAAAATATATACTTCGGTAGCTCCACGACCGTACTTTTTATAGTCGGCATCGTAAAATTTCACATTATCGTAGCGGTTAAAAAGAAATTCAAGTTCCGTGCGCAGCACCCCTTCACCTACCCCGTGAATAAAAACCACTTTCTGTATTCGTTTTGAAATGGCAAATTCCAATTGCCGTTTAGCAGTTTCAAGTTGAATATTAAGCATTTCATAATTGTCCATTCCGCGGGTTTTTGGCACCAATTGGTTTATGTGCAGATCTACTTCCATGGGCGGTAAACTTCGCTCTTTTGGCTTTATTCGCTGTGTCTTTCCTGGTTTTTTGTAATTTTTTTCTGACACTATGGAAGAAACATCCATTTGCGACAGTTCTTTTTTTGAAATGGAACCATCAATAACAATAAGCTCCTCCTTCAAAAAATCCAATTCAAAACCATCGGTAGTCATTACTGTTACATTATTTCCGTTAATGCTAGTAACCACGCCAGAAATGGCATCATCAAGCACTGAAATTTTGTCTCCTTTTTTCATTTTGAATTCATTTTTTTACAGCTTAATTTAACCTCCCGAAACACCTACTTTAATGTAGATAAATGCCTTAAAAAGAAAATTTTACGTAAATTGTAGTAAACATCACAATATATTGAATATTATTTTTAAATTTAAACCGACAAAAAAAGGCTTTTTCTGCCCCAGAATGAAGCTTTTTAAAAACCGTAAAAATATGAAAAACCTACTACTTTTTTCAACAATCCTATTTACCGTTGCCAGTACTTTTGCACAGTTAACCGTAAAGCCCACCACAGCTGGTACAGATAGTTATGTGTATGTAAAGGATCAGATTTTGTTTGTACAGGAAGATGTAAACCTAAGCAGAAATACCTCTCTTGCAACTACTACAGAAGCTAGTATATACCTTCGCGATAATGGGCAATTAATTCAAGGAAATCCCTTAGCGCTCAACAGTGGTAATGGCCAGCTGTCAGTACAGCAAAATACAGATCCTACCAATGCTTATGCCTATTATTTATGGTGTTCCCCAATAGGGAATCCCGGAACTCTGGGTTCTCCAAACCCTCCTGGAAACAGGAACTTTGGTGTTAACTTTTTTTATGAGCCGGACGGTTCCAGTCTAACTGCAGCAACTAAAGTTTTGACGACAACAGGACGTGATGGTCTAAACACTACAACTCCTATTACCGTTTCCACCCGTTGGCTTTATACATTCATGACCCCCGGAACCGAAATTGAAAGTAATTATGTAAGAATGAATGGCGGAAACAATGCTCCTGCTGGCTTTGGTTTTACCATGAAAGGCGTTGGATTAATCACTCCTGGTAGCGACCAAGTATATGATTTTAGAGGCAGACCCAACAACGGTAATTTTTCAATTCCTGTAGATACAGATTTAATGACATTGGCAGGAAATCCTTATCCTTCTTCAATGGATTTAAACAAATTGTTTTATGACTTACCTGATAATAATGAAATTGGCACTTTTTGGTATTATGATGAAGACCGTACGGTAGCGTCACACTTATATTCTCAAAAACCTTTTGGTTATGGGGTTTATACTGTAGGCCTTGAGGATACTGATGGTGATCCACATGATGGAGATAATTTAGGTACATATGCGGCAGCTCCATTTTATTATTATAATTCTGGAGGAGGGCATGGAGGCCTAATTGGATCAGGGGCTAACGACCAAAACAAACGTTTCGCCCCCATTGGGCAAGGTATCATGTTTGTGGGTGATGCAACTGGCAATGTTGAAATCAAAAACTCCTACAGGGTATTTTTTAAGGAAGGAATAGCGGGTTCCATTTTTCAAAGACCCGAAGGCAATGCAGAAGAAGGCCAAAATGAGGGCGTTAATAAAAGCGTGACCAGTACAGACCCAGCTACTACACTTCCAGATTACCGCACCCCAAGCATCCGCATTTGGTCTATTTTTGATGAAGCCGTTACCAGAGACATGGTCATAGCTTTTTACGACCAAGCTACTGATGGTTACGACCGCGGACTGGATGGACAAAGTGCACAAGATTTGCAGACCGATGCTTATTTTCCAATAGGTAATGACAATAACCGTAAACCTTATGTTATTAATGGTATAAAATATAGACTTACCCAACAGGTACCAATTGCTTTCAAAATAAAGAACCAAACAAAGGTCGATATAAAAGCAGTTGAGGAAATTAAAAAACCATACGACAATGCATATTTGTTTGACCGTATCGAAAATACCTACCAACAGATAACTGGCGGCCAAAGTGCTACACTAAATTTAGCTGCTGGCAAATATGAACATAGGTTTTTTATTGTTTTCCGCAATCCGAACCTACGACGGGATATTCCTGAAAATGAAGTGAACGCTAAAAATATTGTTTTGGAAAATGTAACTCTTTTTCAAAACAACCCAATACAGCAGCTTGAAGTTAGAAATCCTGAAGGCTATACCATTAAAACTGCCTCAGTATACGATATGAGCGGAAAACTTGTTATTTCTGAAACAAATCTGGGCGATAGTAATAAATTCAGTTTTTATACAGGAAATTTAAGTGATGGAGTTTATTTGGTAAAACTTATGACTTCAGATAACATTGCTATTGATTATAAAGCAATCGTTCATAATAAATAAAATATTCCCTTTATGTTTTTAAAGGGCGTTGAAGAGTACATGATTCCTTGTTTAAACAAGAAAATCTTCGGCGTAGAATGTTTGGGCTGTGGCATGCAACGTGCAACAGCCCTTCTTTTTTCCGGTGAGTTTGAAGCTGCCTTCAAAATATATCCTGCCATTTATTCTATTTTTTTACTATTGGCTGTAGTTCTATTCAATTTCTTTGTAAAATTTAAATTCGACTATCACTTAAAATTGGGACTCATTCTTCTGAATGCCATAGTAATGATAGTGAGTTATTTCATAAAAATGAATCATTTTATGTAGCTTGTTGAAAGGCTATTTTAAAATTTTTGGTACATTTAACTTCACAACTAAATTATTGGAAATTATGGAACAACAAAAATTACCCAATGCAACCTTAATTCTTGTTTTCGGAATTGTCTCTATTGTAACCTGTTGTTGCTACGGACTCGGTATAATCTTCGGAATTATTGCCCTTGTAATGGCCGGCAAAGCGACAAAAGTTTATATGGAAAACCCAGAAATTTACACTGGCTATCAAAATGTGAAAACAGGAAAAATACTTTCTATTATAGGTGTGATTCTCAATGCTATTTATTTGGTATATGTAATCTATCTCTTCTCTACTTTGGGAATGGAAGGCATTATGAACATGAACGAAGAAATGATGGGAGAATACGGTTTTTAGCCATATTCTATATATAATAAAAAGCGGCCAATTAGGCCGCTTTTTTTATTCAATAGGATTTATTTAATACTCAAATTCTTTTAGCGTTTCAATAATTATGGATACACAGTCCATCAATTGGGTTTCGTTCATCACTAATGGTGGTGCAAAACGAATAATGTTACCGTGCGTAGGTTTTGCCAACAAACCATTATCGCGTAGCTTAAGGCAGATGTTCCAAGCGGTATCGCTATTCTCAGAATCATTGATCAATATTGCGTTCAGCAAACCTTTTCCGCGTACTAGCTTTGCGATATTGCTGGTTTCGATATATTTGGTTAATTCACTTCGGAATATTTTCCCCAGCCTTTCCGCATTTTCTGCAAGTTTTTCATCTTTTACTACACTTAGCGCGGCTATTGCAACAGCGGCTGCCACAGGATTTCCGCCGAAGGTAGAACCGTGGTTGCCAGGCTTTATAACGCCCATAATTGCATCATCTGCCAAAACTGCCGAAACTGGATAAGCTCCCCCGCTCAATGCTTTTCCTAAAATTAAAATATCTGGCTTAACATTTTCGTGATCAACGGCAAGCATTTTACCGGTACGGGCAATACCCGTTTGTACTTCATCGGCAATAAATAGTACGTTATGTTTTTCGCACAACGCCTTTGCTTCGCTTAAATATCCTTCCGAAGGGACATAAACGCCCGCTTCCCCTTGAATGGGTTCCACCAAAAAGCCCGCAATATTTTTATTGTTTTCTAAATGATTTTTAAGTTGCTCAATATTATCGTATTCAATTTTGATAAAACCTTTGGTGTATGGCCCAAAATTTTTACGCGCCACGGGATCATTACTGAAAGAAATAATTGTGGTGGTTCTTCCGTGAAAATTGTTTTCGCAAACTATAATTTCGGCTTCATTTTCATCAATTCCCTTTTTCTCGTAGGCCCATTTTCTACAAATTTTCAGTGCGGTTTCTACAGCTTCGGCACCCGTATTCATTGGTAACATTTTGTCAAAACCGAAAGTTTCACAAGTAAATTTTTCATATTTCCCCAGCATATCATTGTAAAAGGCACGCGATGTAAGGGTTAATGTTTTCGCCTGCTCTGTCATTGCGCCCACTATTTTTGGATGGCAATGCCCCTGGTTTACTGCAGAATAGGCCGAAAGAAAATCGTAATATTTCTTTCCATCCACATCCCACACATACACACCTTCGCCCCTGCTCAAAACCACTGGCAATGGATGATAGTTATGGGCTCCGTACTTGTTCTCTAAATCGATAGCTTTTTGTGAAGCTGTTTGCTCTAAAACTGACATAAAAATGTAATAATTTGAAGTAAAAAAGTTTTGATTCCTACTTAATGGAGAGAAATCATCCTTGGGGTGCAAATTACTAAAATAATCCCACATTTTTTGAAGCTCCAAAAGGTTTTAAAAGTTCCATTTATACTATTTTTGCGCCTATGGCGAGAAGAAACAACAGAGTGGTTTTTGAGAATCTTGAAGTAATTGATGCTGGGGCAAAAGGAAAAGCCGTTGCAAAGGCACCCGACGGAAAGATAGTTTTTATTGACAATGCAGTGCCGGGCGATACGGTGACCGTACAGACCCATAAAAAACGAAAAGCATATTACGAAGGCTCCGCTATTGCAGTTACAAAATATTCCGAAAAAAGAGTCGACCCCGTATGTCCGCACTTCGGAACTTGCGGTGGTTGCAAATGGCAAAATATGGGCTACGAACATCAACTTTTTTTTAAGCAAAAAGAGATTGAACAAAATTTGAAGCGCATCGGTAAAGTTGAATTGCCAGAGATTCAGCCAATTTTGGGCTCCGAAAGGAATTATTTCTACCGCAACAAAATGGAGTTTTCCTTTAGTGACAACAAATGGCTAACGCTTGAACAGATAAAAAGCGAGGAAATTATAGAAAACCGAAATGCCCTAGGCTTTCACATTCCCGGAATGTGGGACAAGATTTTGGACCTCGACATCTGTTATCTGCAGGCTGACCCAAGCAACGCCATCCGAGATTTTATAAAGGCCAAAGCACAAGAATTAAATCTTTCGTTTTTCAACACCCGAAACCAAGAAGGATTTTTAAGAACGTTGATGATACGTACTTCTTCAACAGGAGAGATAATGGTATTACTGCAATTTTTCCATGAAGATGAAGAAAATAGAAAACTGCTTTTAAATGCCGTTGCAGCGGAATTTCCGCAGATTACTTCTCTTTTATACGTAATCAATTCCAAAGGAAACGATACGCTGTACGATCAGGAAATAGAACTTTTACACGGAAGGGACCATATTTTTGAGGAAATGGAAGGTTTAAAGTTTAAGATAAATGCCAAATCCTTTTACCAAACCAACAGCGAACAAGCGTATGAGCTATACAAAATAACTCGTGATTTTGCTGGCTTGAGCGGCAATGAACTGGTTTACGATCTTTATACCGGAACGGGCACCATCGCACAGTTTGTTGCGAAAGAAGCAAAGAAAGTAATAGGTGTTGAAGCCGTTCCAGACGCAATAGAAGCCGCAAAAGCAAATGCAAAATTGAACAATATCGAAAATGTTGAGTTTTACGTTGGCGATATGAAAAAGGTATTCAACGAGGAATTTATCAATAAGTACGGAAAACCAGACGTTGTTATTACAGATCCGCCACGGGACGGCATGCATGCCGATGTTGTTGCACAGTTATTGAATTTAGGTGCCCAAAAAATAGTGTACGTAAGTTGTAACAGTGCAACACAAGCGCGCGACTTGGCGCTATTGGACACAAAATATAAAGTTGCCAGAGTGCAACCTGTTGATATGTTTCCGCAAACGCATCACGTAGAAAATGTTGTACTTTTGGAAAAACGATAATCAAACCCATGATTAAAAAAATTATTCTATTCGTTCTTATTATCCTTGCTTTTAAAAGCTGTACAAAAGATGATATTTGTCCGCCAGATACTGCAACTACTGCAAAACTGGTTATCGCTTTCAATGATATTGCAAATCCGAACAATACTAAAAATGTGGAAGTTTTGAGCGTGATAACAGATAATGAGGATTCGTTAGAAATAATTTCCTTTGAAGTCACAAACGAAATTGCCATTCCGCTCAGCACTACTTCAGATACCACGAATTACCTTTTTAAAAGAAGTATTATTTCCTCGTCTGACACAATAAATAATATCGATAAATTATCATTCATATATCAAAGAAACGAAGAGTACGTAACTCGTGCATGTGGCTTTAAGATTGAATATTTCAATTTAGAAGCAGATTTGGAAAATGAAGGAACTGAAAATTGGATACAGGAAATTATCGTAACTCGAGATACCGTTAATGATGAAAATAGCGCCCATATTACTTTGTTGCATTAGTCTTTTTTGCGGCACACATTTAATGGTGGCGCAAAACAATAATGAAATCGCAACCGATACCGTTCCAAGAATTGAAAAATTCGGAATTCGAGTGGGCGTGGATCTCGCAAAACCATTGCGCACATTAATTGAAGATGGCTATTCCGGATTTGAATTAATGGGCGATTTCAGGGTGACCAAAAAGTTTTACGCCGCTGTGGAATTGGGAAATGAAAAGAAGGATTGGGATGAGCCGTACATTTCATCAAAAACCAGCGGAAGCTATGCAAAAATTGGCTTTGATTACAATGCCTATGAAAATTGGCTGGGAATGGAGAATGCAATTACACTTGGCCTACGTTATGGCTTTTCTAGTTTTAAACAAGAATTGCTGAGCTATAGAATCTATACGGACAATCCTGCGTTTCCTACTGAAACCATCTATGATCCTCAGGAATTTAGCGGTTTAAATGCACATTGGGCAGAATTTATTCTGGGAATTAAAACTGAAATAGTAAACAATCTTTACTTATCTATAAATGTTCAGCTAAAAAGAAAAATTTCAGAAACGGAACCTGAAAATTTCGCAAACCTTTATATTCCCGGATTCAATAGAACGTATGATTATAGTGAGTTTGGCGTAGGTTATGGCTATTCAATTTCGTATTTAATTCCTATTTTCAAAAAAACAGAGGTTTCCCAAGAAAAACCCGAATAGCAAAAACCCTTAATAGCGATTGATCATTGTTAATTGCTAATTGTCAATTGTTCACTGTTTACTGGCTTTCCTACTCCCTTCGTACATTTCATAACGAACCAGTTTTGATTCCAGTTTTCCGTTGAACAGTTTTATCTTTTTGGAAGGTCGAAGCCCAACAAATTTAAGTGCTTCCATATTTGAAGTAATCATCCAAGCCTGTGTTCCTGGGTAACCGCGTTTCAAGGTATTACCGATAGAACTGTAAAAATTTTCTATATCATTAACAGAAATTCGTTCATCGTACGGCGGATTGAAAACAATGTAAAGCGGTTTATCATTTTCCTTTTCACTTTCAAAGAAATCCTGTTGCTTTACTTCAATAAAGTCTTGAAGATTGGCGCTTTTAATATTCTCCTTGGCTTTTTTAATGGCGACCGGATCAGTGTCAAAACCATAAATTTTATGCGGAAAATCGCGTACTTTCTTTAGTGCGGCCTCTTCAATCTTTTCGTAAAGGTCCACATCAAAATCTGGCCAAGTCTCAAAACCGAATTCTTCCCGGTTCAAGTTTGGCGGGATATTGCAAGCTATCATGGCGGCTTCGGTTAAGATTGTTCCACCGCCGCACATGGGGTCAAGAAAATTACATTGCCCCTGAAAACCCGAAAGCATAATGATTCCAGCAGCAAGCACTTCATTTATGGGAGCCAAAGTACTTTCAACCTTATAGCCCCGTTTGTGCAACGATTCTCCGGAACTATCTAAAGAAACGGTACAAATATTTCTATCAATATGAATATTTATACGAAGTGTGGGGTGGTCTAAATCAACATCAGGACGCGCTCCTTCCCTATCGCGGAATCTATCTACAATGGCATCTTTCGTTTTTAAGGCAATATATTGCGAATGGGTAAAAACATCTGAAAAAACGGTTGCATTTACAGCCAATGTCCCTTTTACATCCATATAATTTTCCCAAGGCATTTCATAAACCTTTTTATACAAATCCTCTTCCGTAAAAATATTGAAAGCGGTAATAGGTTTTAATATTTTAATGGCTGTACGGCAACAAAGATTGGCTTTATACATAAACCCCGTATCTCCTTCAAAGGAAACGTTTCGTGTCCCAATCTCTATTTCAGAAGCTCCCAGTTGACGAAGTTCCTGGGCAAGTAGTTCTTCCATCCCAAAAAGGGTTTTGGCAACCATTTTAAAATTCTTTGTCATAATATTTAAACAGATTTCCTGCAAAAATACAGTATTTTAGCAGCGCGAAACGACAACTATGCAAAAAGAAAACGACAATTGGTACGCTTCGTGGTTCAATACTCCTTATTACCACATACTTTACAAAGACAGAGACCATCGGGAAGCGGCACTTTTCATGAACCAGCTTACCGAATTCTTAAATTTAAAACCGAAGGATAGCATACTAGATCTTGCCTGTGGCAAAGGAAGGCATGCAAAATATCTTTACAAACAGGGATTTAATGTTACAGGTGTGGATTTATCTGAAAAGAGTATTGAACATGCACAACAATACGAAAAACCCGGACTTCACTTTGAAGTTCATGATATGTGCTTGCCCTATCCAAAAAAATTTGATGCCGTTTTCAATCTTTTTACCAGTTTTGGTTACTTCGAACAAGAAATTGACAATCTCAGAACCATCAAAGCAATTAAAACCGAGCTAAAACCGGAAGGTTTTGGCGTAATCGATTTTTTAAATATGGAACTGGCCATTAAAAAAATGATTCCTTTGGAAAAAAAGAAAATAGGTGACATTGTATTTCATATTGAGAAATATTTGGAGGACGGATATATCTTGAAAAACATACGTTTCAGTGATAAGGGAAAAGATTATATCTACACAGAACGAGTAAAAGCTTTGACCTTGGAAGATTTTAAAAAATATTTTAAAGAAGCCAATGTAGAATTAAAACAGGTTTTTGGTAATTATCAGCTTGATAATTTTGATAAAAATACTTCTGAAAGATTAATCTTAATTTTCAATTGATGAATTATTTAATGCTCTTTTTGGCTGTAGCCGTAGGTTATTTTATTGCATTATTCCTGAAGAAAAAAGAATTACGCAATATGGAGGTTTTCCTAGCTTTCAGTGGAGCTTTCCTTTTATCTATTACTGTATTCGAACTTTTACCCGAGGTTTTTGAAATACCTTCTAAAAGTATTGGTGTTTATATAATGATTGGTATTTTATTGCAGATCTTTCTTGAATTCTTTTCCAAAGGAGCCGAACATGGGCACGTTCATTTGCATTCCGAAACAAAGCATTTTCCTTGGGTTTTATTTGTGAGCCTCAGTATTCACGCTTTTATGGAAGGTTTTCCTATTTCTGAAGAAAATAATTTGTTGCTTGCTATTATAATCCATAAAATTCCGGTAGCAATAATTTTATCTTTCTTTTTTATCACAGCCGGCTATCGTAGGTCAACCACGCTTTTGTTTTTGTTCTTTTTTGCTTTAATGACTCCATTGGGCAGTTTTATTTCTACAAACTACCAAATAGTTCATCACTATGAAACTGAAATCACCTCAATTGTTATTGGTATATTTCTTCACGTTTCAACAACGATTCTTTTTGAAAGTTCAAAAAACCACAAATTTAATCTTTCCAAAATGACAGCTGTAGCAGTGGCAGTTCTTTTAGCTTATTTTTTATAATTTTAAGTACGCCAGTATTTCCTATAAAAAAGGAGATTGTAATTTTTTGAAATTTTGAATTAATACCGTTTGCCAACCTTTCTAAAACGAATAATAAAAAAGCTGGTGATTTGTGGCAGACTTTTTAATAATTACGAATTATTTTCTGTCGAAATATATTATTGATTGCAATTCTGAAAGAGTCCTAAGTTTTAGAATCAATTTATCATATGTTGGATATGAATAATAAATGCTGCAAAAATTAATTGTAATGAAGGGTTCTGGTTTTTACGATTATAGATTTTAGTATATGTTCCAATAAGTTATTTTAATTTTCCTATAGACGTTCGTACCGTTCCTGACTAATAAGAAATTTCGATTTTCCTCATAAAAAAAGTCACTCACATTCGTAAAGGGCCTTTAAAGGAATGCGGCTATGGTATGGAAGGACGTCGTATACCGACCACTTTCAGGTAGCCGATATATGCCACCACGCTCTGGGAACGCAAGTTTTCAGTTAATTCCATAAAAAAAGCCTTCACCAAATAAATGGTGAAGGCTTTAAAGGAAGGCGGCGACCTACTCTCCCACAGGAATGCAGTACCATCGGCGCAAACGGGCTTAACTTCTCTGTTCGGAAAGGTAAGAGGTGAGCCCCGTCGCTATAACCACCTTAGTTTTATGACATTGCAGCGCAAAAGCTGCTCGGTCATCCCGCGCTGG
>Ga0209344_10002877_pt1 | contig 18099 bp, 16 predicted proteins | sample Cruoilmetagenom6_FD_187293 | JGI IMG/M metagenome (GOLD analysis project Ga0209344, IMG submission 187293) | Oil polluted marine microbial communities from Coal Oil Point, Santa Barbara, California, USA - Santa Barbara Oil Seep Sample 6 (SPAdes)... | ecosystem: Environmental > Aquatic > Marine... | reverse complement strand
CTTCCGATCTCCTTCGCCCAGTCGCATGCCAAGTGACAGCAGGGGATCTTTTTTCAGCGATTTTAACACCGTGATATGCGCGGCCTCGGCGCTTGCGTGGCCGGCAACGCAGTGATCCAATACACCGGGCTGTGCCGCATCAAGACAGGCCGCCGCCGCCGTGCAGATAAACCCGTCAAGAATGACCGGGATATTCAATGTTCGCGCGCGCGTGATCGCACCGGCCATTGCGGCCAATTCACGCCCCCCCAAACATCGTAACGCTTGCAATCCGTTGCCCTTGGCGGCGCTGTGCCGCGCGACCCCTTCGCCAACAACACGGGTCTTTATCGCAAGTCCTTCTGCGTCCACGCCGGTACCCTGCCCGGTCCAGTCCGCGGCGACACCGCCAAACAACGCAAGCGCGATGGCCGATGCGCTGGTCGTGTTACCGATGCCCATTTCGCCCACGACCAACAGATCGGCCTGTGTGTCAACGGCGTGCCAGCCGGTGTTGAGGGCTTCGGTCAATTCGTCCTCGGTCATCGCCGGGCTCTGCGTGAAATCGGCGGTCGGCGTGTCCAGCGACAGCGCATGCACATCCATGCGCGCACCAAACGTTTTGGCCAATTGATTTACGGCCGCGCCGCCATGTTGAAAGTTGGCGACCATCTGCGCGGTCACTTCCGCAGGAAAGGCTGAAACGCCTTGGGCGGTTACGCCGTGGTTTCCGGCGAAAACGATGACTTGGGGAGTGGTCACAGTTGCGCGGGCATCACCGCGCCAGCCGCAATACCAGATTGCCAGATCTTCCAGTCGCCCCAGGGCCCCCGGGGGTTTTGTCAGTTGCCCGTTCCGGTCCCGAGCCGCAGCAATCGCGGTCACGTCGGACACTGGCAAGTTGCCGAGAATGGTTTGAAATTCGGCAAGTGACGTGAAATTCTGGTTCATGGACGCACCCGTTGCATGTTGGTTGTCGCATGTGTATCGCAGGCAGATGTCCAAGAGCAGCCGAAAAAGGTCCCGCACATGACAAAAAGCGACTTGGGAGCGAACATTGCAGCAGATGTCACCACGGCATTGCAATTGTTAAGCCGCCTGCCCGTGACCGGACCTTCAACTCACGCCACGGGCCGTTCGGCATGGGCTTACCCGGTGGCCGGGCTTGTGGTCGGATCCTGTGCAGGATTGGCCGTACATGTGGCCCTTTGGGTTGGCTTGCCGTCTGCCTTATCTGCGATTGTTGGTTTGGCCGCTCTTGTGGTTTTGACAGGCGCTATGCACGAGGACGGTTTAGCCGACACGGTTGACGGTTTGTGGGGTGGATGGGATCGAACGCGCCGGTTGGAGATCATGAAAGACAGCCGCATCGGCGCTTATGGCGTTATTGCGTTGGTTTTATCCCTGCTTGCCAGGTGGGGGGCGATCTGGATGTTGATTGACACCGGCCAGGGGTTTGCCGCCCTGATCGTGGCCGGTTGTGTATCACGCGCCGTCATGCCGCCCCTCATGTGGGGTCTGCCACATGCGCGGGATACCGGGTTGTCACACAGCGTTGGGGGTGTGGATCGCCAGATGGCGCTATTCGCTTTGGCCATCGCGACCCTGGTAGCCCTGATTGGATTTGGAACAGCCGGGTTCAGCGCAATGATCTGGGCAGTATTGGGCGCTTTTGGCTTAGGGCTGATCGCGCGGGCAAAAATCGGCGGTCAAACCGGTGATATTCTGGGCGCCGCGCAACAGGTCGCGGAAATTGCAGTCCTGTTTGCACTCATTGCGTAAATCGACCAGTTCGCCCTAAACACAAAAGGGCCGCACCCATAACAGGCGCGGCCCCAAATATAATACTCAAACGATTTAAGCTGCAGCAGGAGGTGCGCGCGAAATAAGCACATCACCAACTTGTTTGGCGGCGATCACTTCGCCTTCACCGCTTACGGCAGCGACTTCGCGGGTCAATCGTTCAAGTGCCGCTTCGTACAACTGACGTTCGGAATAGCTTTGTTCGCGTTGATCATCGGTGCGGTGCAGATCGCGAACAACTTCGGCGATTGCAATCAGGTCGCCCGAGTTGATTTTTTGCTCATATTCCTGAGCGCGGCGCGACCACATCGCGCGTTTTGCCTTGGCTTTACCTTTCAGCGTGACCATGGCGCGTGCGACCGTGTCCGGGCTGGCAAGCGATCGCATGCCAATTTCGACGGCCTTGTGGGTCGGAACCCGCAGTGTCATTTTGTCTTTCTCGAAAGAAATAACAAACAATTCCAATTCAATCCCGGCAATTTCCTGTTTTTCGATCGATATGACCTTGCCGACGCCATGCGCCGGATAAACAACAAATTGATTTGGACTAAAATCAGGTTTCTTGGCCTTACTCATTCAGGTCTTCCTCGTGCGTGGCGGCCCAACCTTTAGCGCACAAAACACACCCGCAGGGCAATCGCCCAGTAGGACAGGTCATGCATCAGGCGCAAAGAAATCCATCCCCGTGCGGCAGCATGGGCAGATGGATATTGGGCAATAAACTACATTTGTGATGGTAATATAACACATTTTTAGCCTCTTCGAAAGAGAGGTTACTCAGAGATTCAGGTTTCCTGTAGGATTTCAGCCGATTTCGCCCGGTTTTCGGCCAAATCAGCACCGTCAAGAAATCAGGGATATCCGAATCAAATCGGTTTGGTTATCCGCCCTCGCCGGGTGTTTCCGAGAAATACTTTTCCATCTTGCCTTCTTCGCCGTCACGTTCTTCGGCGTCGGGCAAGGGGTCTTTCTTGGTGATGATCACCGGCCACATTTCGGAATACTTTCGGTTGAATTCAACCCATTTTTCCATGTCTGGCTCTGTGTCCGGACGGATCGCGTCGGCGGGGCATTCTGGTTCGCAGACGCCGCAATCGATGCATTCGTCCGGGTGGATCACCAGCATGTTTTCACCCTCATAGAAGCAATCCACAGGGCACACTTCGACACAGTCGGTGTATTTGCAGGCGATGCAACTATCATTGACGATATAGGTCATGGCGGTCTCTCAAAATTGGCGTCTTGGCGCTGTCCTAATCCAAGGGATCAGATCAATCAAGCAGGGTCGAGCGTTTGTGATCGAGAATGCGGCGATCCCGTTTTGTGGGACGCCCTTTTCCCTCATACTTAGGGCTTTGTGGCTGAATGGGTTCGTCGCGCCGCTCTGGTATGGGCGACAAATCTTCGAAAAGCGTCTGGGCCTCGCTGGCGGGGCCGCGCCGTGTTCCCAATGCCTGTACACGCACGACCCGGATTTCCTTGGCTTGCGCAAAGGTCAACACGTCATCGATGCGCACGGCGTGTGCGGGTTTGGTCACCCGATTGCTGTTAATCCGCACATGTCCGGCGCTGACAACTTTGGCAGCGAGCGATCTTGTCTTGAAGAACCGCCCATGCCAAAGCCATTTATCAAGTCTGATTTTTTGTTCTTTATCAGAATCTTGCAAGGCGAACCTTAAGTCTTGTTCTTCAATCCCATTAACGCCGCGGCAAATGGATTGTCCGGATCGATCTTGTCCGCCTTGGCCGGCTTGGCAGAATACTGTTTGGTCGCTTTGGGATCTTTTCCACGAGGCTTGCCGCGGGGTTTGGATTGCTTGGCCTTGTTCCCTTGTGGGGCACCTGTGCGACGTGGGCGGCTGGCCCAGGTGAACGTGAAGAAGGTTTCGATCTCTGGCGCGTCTGCCTCTGGTGCATCTGTGGATTGAGCTTCGACAGGTGCCGCACTGACAGCTGCCTGATCCGTGCTTTCTGGTGTAGCTTCAACATTCGCGTCGGACGCAGCGGCATCTGCCCCATCTGTTTCCGGTGCGGGTGTCTGTGGGGTCGCTTTGACCTTTTCACGCTCACCGCGTTCGGCCTTGTATCCCAAGCCCTGCATCAGATCAGCAAACTGTTCCAGTGTCATGCCAGTGATCGACAGCATGTCGGCGTTCGCTTCGAAACCGGCGCGGCTGTTTTGAGTGCGGAGCATATCCGCCAGTCGTTCGAGCATATCAATACGGATGGCACGTTCACCTGCGGCGCGATAGCCAGCCTTGGTGAATTGTTGTTGATCGCCACCTGCGGTTGGCACCGTAACAAGGCCCGGTGGTGGCGCTTCAGGAAACTCGTCCAAATCTTTGGAAAGAGACCATAATACCAATCTCAAACGTGTGGGCGCAGGTTTCAACAGCAGCGGCATGAAGATCGTGAACTGGCCAAAGCGGATACCGTGTTTGCGCAATGTTGCGCGTGCGTCCTGATCCAGAGCTTTGACTTCATCGGCCACATCGGCGCGTGTGATTATGCCCAAGTCTTCGGCCATGCGGAACGCGAATCCGCGTGCCAGACCGTTCAGGGTTTCGTCGCGGCTTAGGGCCAACAGGGGTTCAAACAATGTTGCAATCTTGCGATCGATGTAATGCTGCAGGCGGCGTTCCACCTTTTGCGCAACATCATCGCCCGCTTCGTCATCGACAAATGCTTTGACTTGCGGCTTGAGCGGCTCGGAACCCTTAACAAGACGGCCCACTGCCTGATTGCCCCACATGAGGCCACCCTGTTCAGTGAAATCAATATCCGTGTCCGGCGCGTTGTAAAACCGGTCGGCGCGCAGATGGAAATGCGGCGCCAGCGCCTGAAGGCTGGCCTGGCTAATTGCCTTGGCCTCCGGCCCGCTGGCGGTTTTGTCCTGAATAAACCTAAACCCGTCCAGACGGCCGACGAATTCGCCTTCAACCGTCACTTCACCATTATCATTCACTTCGGCCACGATGGCTTCCTTCTGCTTGAGTCGGCGCAAAAGCACGGATGTGCGCCGATCCACAAATCTTTGGGTCAAACGCTCGTGCAGCGCATCTGACAAGCGGTCTTCTACAGCGCGAGTCGCCCCGCGCCAATGGCTTTCGTCATTTACCCAACCTTTACGTTGGGCAACATAGGTCCAGGTGCGGATATAGGCGAGCCTTTTAGACAATGTATCAATATCGCCATCCGTTCGATCAATGCGCCGAATTTGCCGCGCCAACCAGTCATCTGAGATTTTACCATGCTCATGTAGGTCAAGGAAAACCGTTTCCAACAAGTTGGCATGTTCCAGCTGACTGATGCCGCGGAAATCCGGAGTGCGGCAAACATCCCACAACAATTTGATCGAATTACCGTCTGTCGCGCGGGCCTGAATGTCAGGATCCGCAGCCAAGGTGCGTAAAGCCGTCAAATCGTCAGCCTCGCGGGCGCGCACCAGCAGGTCGTCGTCGGGTTTGGCCTCCAGCGCATTGATCAGCGCGGGAATGGTTCCGAATGACAGGTGCGGATTGCGCCATTCCAGTTTCTGAATGGGGGTAAAACGGTGATCCATGATCGCATCGGCCACTTCACCCGGAAGTTCAGGCGCCTCGCCTGTCACCCCAAAGGTGCCGTGGCTCATACCGCGCCCTGCCCGCCCGGCGATTTGGGCAAGCTCATTTGGTGCCAGTGGGCGCATTCTGCGGCCGTCAAACTTAGTCAGAGATGAAAACGCGACGTGGTCAATATCGAGGTTGAGACCCATTCCGATGGCATCCGTCGCAACCAGATAATCAACATCGCCGTTTTGATAGAGCGCCACTTGTGCATTACGTGTTCGGGGGCTGAGCGCGCCCATAACAACCGCAGCGCCGCCTTTTTGACGGCGAAGCAATTCGGCGATGGCATACACATTATCGACCGAAAACCCGACAATCGCACTGCGCCCCGGCATTTTGCTGATCTTTTTCGGACCGGAATAGGAAAGCTGGGACATCCGTGTGCGTGGGATGAATTCCACGTCGGGGACAAGGTCGACAATTATGTTGCGCATCGTGTGTGCGCCCAGAAACTGGGTTTCGCGCAATCCACGCATGTGTAGCAACCGGTCGGTAAACACATGACCGCGTTCAGGATCAGCACAAAGCTGAATTTCATCTATCGCGACGAAATCGGCGCCGATGCCTTCCGGCATCGCCTCGACGGTACAAACCCAATACTTGGTCCGGTCTGGCACGATGCGTTCTTCGCCGGTGACAAGCGCCACCACGGACGGACCACGAATGGCAACGATTTTATCGTAGACTTCACGCGCCAACAGGCGAAGCGGCAAGCCAATCACACCCGTCGGATACCCGAGCATCCGGTCGATGGCATAGTGCGTCTTGCCGGTATTTGTAGGCCCCAGAACCGCGAGGGTTCTTGACTGATCGGCCATCGGCCTACTCCGTTAAAGTGAATCGCCCAGCGTTATTTTTCAGAGGTCAGACCCGCCAATTTCGGCGTCCAGACGATCCATCGCTGTGACTACGTCTTCGAAATAGGGATGTATAGCGCGAACTTGGCTATATGCGTCGTATGCAAGTTCTGGCTGCCCGACTTCTTCTAACAGGGCTGCAAGGCTGTAGATGGCCACAAAATGCCGGGGGCGAATCGACAGCGCTTGTTCTAAATCTGCCAATGCTGGGCCGTAAAGGCCTGCGTTGGCATAGGCCACAGATCGTGCGTGCCAGCCTTCGGCAAATTCAGGCGAATGGTCGGTCAGGGCCGTGAAGTGCTCTATCGCTTGTCCGAAATCCGACGACGCCATCGAATCACGCCCGCGTTTGAGCAACAAATCCATTGCCGGAGAGCCGGTTTTTGACAATTCCAGCTGAATTTCTTCGCCGATGCGATGTGCCTCGGACGGGTTGGCGTCTTTGAGCTTGGTAAAAAGCGTGTTCAGATCACCGCTCTCCTGTGCCACAGAGGGCAGAGAAAATGCGACTATCGCGACAAATGCCGCAAAGGTGATGTTGAGATTGTGTCGGGTTCTGCTCATAACAGTTTTAAGTTTAGCGTGGATCGCAGGGATTCAAACCCCCTGACAGATCAAATTTTGAGGATGAGCGGATGAGTGATGATATTGAAAAAGTGGTAGAAGCCCTGAACAACAAGATTGGCGATGATAGTTTTGACGGTACGGCAAAGTTTGTGATCGAAGGTAAAGGCGCAATTGTCATCGACGGCGACGGCGCGCGTGCCAGCGATGACGACACGGATGTCACCCTGACCGCCGATGAGGATACGTTCCGTGCAATCATGGAGGGTGATCTGAACCCCACAACAGCATTTATGACCGGCAAGTTGGCGGTTGATGGTGACATGGGCACGGCCATGAAGTTGGGCAGTGTTCTGAGCTGATGGAGCCAGCGCCCCTGTTTAAAGACATATCCGGCGGCCCAGGAGGCGGCCGCGCCTTTTGGCTGACGTGCGAGGACGGCGTGCGTGTGCGCGCAGCCGCTTGGGCATCGGGCAAGCAAAAGGGCACGGTGATCTTGTTTCCCGGACGCACGGAATACATCGAAAAATACGGGCATGTGGCGCAGGATTTTGCCAAGCGCGGGTTCGCAACAATGGTCATCGACTGGCGCGGCCAAGGGTTGGCAGATCGCTTGATTGCCAACAAAATGACCGGACATGTGCATAAGTTCAGCGACTATCAGATGGATGTCGATGCCGCGTTCCAAGCCGCCGAGGCGTTGAGTTTACCCCGCCCGTGGCATGTTCTGGGACATTCGATGGGCGGCGCCATCGGGTTACGCGCGGCGATGCGAGGGTTGCCGATTGTATCCTGTGCCTTTTCCGGGCCGATGTGGGGGGTCGAATTGTCCCTGACAATGCGACCGGTTGCGTGGACCTTGTCCTGGATCAGCCGTTACGTTGGCCTGGGCCACTACATGACGCCCACCACGTCGCCGCAGAGCTATGTTTTTAAAGAACCCTTTGTCACCAACAAGCTTTCCAGCGATTCCGACATGTACCTTTACATGATCAATCAGGTCCGGGCGCACCCTGAATTGGGTTTGGGTGGTCCAAGCCTTCGGTGGTTGTATGAAGCACTGAATGAATGCCGGGTTTTGTCGAAAATGCCATCCCCCAACCTGCCCTGCTATACCTTTGTGGGATCGGAAGAAGACATCGTTGATTCGACACGCATCCATCAACGCATGGCATCCTGGCCCGGGGGAACACTGGACATTATTCAGGACGGGATGCACGAAATTATGATGGATACGCCTGACATGCGGCGGGATATTTTTGACCGGATGTGCCGGTTTTTCGAACAGGAAAACGCACGTAAAGCGTAACTACGGGCAGATCCCACTTTGTTCGCCGCGCGATATTTCAGACAACAATCGCGTGCGAGGAAACGAAATCTTGAAAAGATTTCGAACCGATTTCTTTTCAAGAAATCGGCCCTGATCGACAGATCACCATTGCCATGCAGGCGTTCCACCTCAAACCTTTCTATCCGTCACGCGCAACGGTTTGACGTTGCGTGCCAAGTCCCGCGACCTCAAGCTCCATCACATCGCCCTCGACCAAGAACCGTGGCGGTTTTTGCCCCATGCCAACGCCCGGCGGGGTGCCGGTGGCGATGACATCACCGGGATGCAATGACATCATTTCGCTGAGATATGAGATGACCTTAGCCACACCAAATATCATCGATGCCGTGGTGCCGGTTTGTACCCGTGTGCCGTTCAAGTCGAGCGAAAGAGCCAGATCTTGCGGATCGCCGGCCTCGTCCGGGGTGACGATCCATGGCCCGATCGGGCCAAATGTATCGCAGCCCTTTCCTTTGGTCCATTGTCCGGACCGTTCGATTTGAAACGCGCGTTCCGAGATGTCGTTGACCACGCAATACCCCGCCACGGCGGACAGCGCATCCGCCTCGCTGATGTATTTAGTGTGTTTGCCGATCACGACACCGAGTTCGACTTCCCAATCCGATTTCTCGGACCCGCGTGGCAACAGAACCGTGTCGTTGGGCCCGCAGATAGAAGATGTGGCTTTCATGAACACAATCGGTTCGCTGGGTGGTTTCATGCCCGCTTCTTTGGCGTGATCAGAATAGTTGAGGCCAATTCCGATGAATTTCCCAACATGCCCAACAGGTGGGCCAAGGCGCGGGTTACCGGCAACCAGGGGCAACCCTTCGGGATTGATGTTGGGCAGGTTTCCCAACACGTCGCCTGTTATGTCTGGCACAACTCCGGACAAGTCTCGCAGGCGCCCGTCAGCATCCACCATTGCCGGGCGTTCCGCACCCGGTGCACCATATCTTGCAAATCGCATTGTCATCCCCCTGTTCGCGCTGAGTGCACATTATCCGCGTCGTATGAAATGACAAGCGGCACCTCTTGCCGTGCCGGGGGTGGCGGCATATGTCTGTGGCCAAACATAAACATGAGGTTCGAGATGCTGAATTTGCCCACGCCTGTTATGGATGCGAACGCCGATGTTGGCGCTGGTGATCTGGGCGCGTTGCCGGAATGGGACCTGAGCGATCTTTACGCAGGTGAGGATGCGCCTGAACTGACCCGTGATATGGAGTGGCTGCAAGAGGCTTGTACGAATTTTGCCAATGATTACGAAGGTAAGCTAGCCGATCTTAACGCCAGCGGATTGTTGGAATGCATTCAGCGCGATGAGGAAATTTCAAACGTTGCCGGGCGCATTATGTCATATGCAGGCCTGCGGTATTACCAGCTGACCACCGATGGGGACCGCACGAAATTTCTGTCTGATTGTCAGGAAAAAGTCACCAATCACACCACTCCATTGGTGTTCTTCACGCTGGAACTGAACCGTCTGGACGAAGATGCCTTGGCGAAAATGTGTGACGAGAACACTGATCTGGGGCGGTATAAGCCGGTTCTGGACCGCATTCGGGCAATGCAACCTTATCAGCTGAGCGATGAATTAGAGAAGTTCCTGCATGATTTAGGTGTGGTTGGTGACGCGTGGGAACGGTTGTTTGACGAAACCATTGCCGGTCTCAGCTTTGAGATTGACGGTGAGACCCTCAATATCGAAGGCACGCTGAACCTGTTAACAGAACAGGACCGCACCAAGCGCGAGGCCGCCAGCCGGGAATTGGCGCGTGTGTTTGGTGAAAATATCCGCACTTTCGCCCGGGTTCACAACACCTCTGCCAAGGAAAAAGAAATCGTAGACCGTTGGCGCGGCATGCCAACGGCCCAGACGGGTCGCCACCTGAGCAATGATGTGGAACCCGAAGTGGTCGAAGCGTTGCGCGATGCGGTTGTGGCCGCCTACCCCAAGCTGAGCCATCGGTATTACGAGCTGAAGCGCAAGTGGCTGGGTCTGGATGTGATGCAGGTTTGGGACCGCAACGCGCCCCTGCCGATTGAAGACACCAAGATTGTGGACTGGCCCGCCGCCGAGGCGACCGTCATGGACGCCTATACGGCGTTTGACCCACGCATGGGCGAATTGGCCAAGCCGTTTTTTTCCAAAGGCTGGATCGACGCGGGCGTGAAACCCGGCAAGGCGCCCGGCGCGTTTGCACATCCGACCGTGACCAACGTGCATCCCTATGTGATGTTGAACTATCTCGGCAAACCACGCGACGTGATGACCTTGGCGCATGAGCTGGGCCACGGTGTGCATCAGGTTCTGGCGGCGGATCAGGGTGAATTGTTAAGTTCAACGCCTCTGACGCTGGCCGAGACGGCATCGGTGTTCGGGGAAATGTTGACCTTCCGCAAGATGTTGGACGGCGCTGAGACACAACAGGAACGCAAGGTTCTGTTGGCTGGCAAAGTCGAGGACATGATCAACACGGTTGTCCGCCAGATCGCGTTTTACAATTTTGAATGCAAATTGCATGCCGCGCGTCGTGAAGGTGAGTTGACCCCGGATGACATCAACGCCCTATGGATGTCAGTGCAGGCAGAATCGTTGGGGCCCGCATTTGAATACATGGAAGGCTACGAAACCTTCTGGGCCTACATCCCGCACTTCGTACATTCGCCGTTTTATGTCTATGCCTACGCCTTTGGTGATGGTTTGGTGAACGCGCTATATGCGGTGTATCAGGAAGGCGGCGACGGGTTCGAAGACAAATACTTCGACATGCTGCGCGCCGGTGGATCCAAGCACCACAAGGAATTGTTGGCCCCCTTCGGCTTGGACGCCAGCGACCCAACATTCTGGGACAAAGGCCTGAGCATGATTTCCGGCATGATTGACGAACTGGAAGCCATGGAAAGCTAAAGAATTTAGAGGGATGGTTCTGCCGTTCCTCTAAACTATAAATTCTTGCTACTTTGCATCAAGTGATCGGGCGCTCTCGAAGCGGCAACATGGGCTTTCCCTTCGTTGGCCACAAAAGGGACCGCCCGACCGAGAGTGGGTGCACTGACCATTCCATTTGCCCGTTTTTGGTGCATTCCAAACCCAGCGATGCACCACATTTTCAACCGTTGCGAAAAACGTCCGCCCATGTTGCGGTCGGGCGCTGCCAGGACCACTGCTCGGCTGTTCCGGGTAGAGACGAACAGCTTGTGAATTGGGTTGTTGGATAGGGAACGCCTTCAAAATGTATAGAGACGCAGTGACTGCAAACTAATTGCCTACGAAGTCCGATTTATCAAACGGCAACGGCTCGAATGGTATCACCCCAATCGACCGCAACCTTTGACTAACATTTTCTGCGAACGAATGAGCAAAGACTTCACGTTCTGAAGCCGGTCTTGAAAAGTAGAATTCGTTTGCAACTTCTTGATCCGGGTTGAGGGCGGTTCGGTCGTCGAGGACTTTCTGGCGGTAATCAGCCAAATGGCCCATTTCATGCAAAAATGTGCGATACAGTTTCGTATTACGTATCGCATCTTCGCACATTGATGCCTGAAAGTGTCGCTTCTTCTCGATGAATTTGTGCCCGTCATCAACAAGGCGTTTGTATTCGGATCGGGCTTCCAAAGTCATGCGCTTGGATATCTTCAACAATCCGCCCAACTTCTGGGCTTCGATAACAATCGCTGTTCCCTGATGTTTGCCAAAGTCAGAAGCGTAAATAAACCGACCCCACACGGGTGTCTGCTGCAACTGTTTTCGGGTTGGCTGTCGAAAAACAATAATATCGGGAAAGGCAGGACAAAACTCTGCCGCCAATGTAAGCAGATAAATGACATCGGCAGGAGAACATCCGTAGGTAAAACCGTCAAGTGGCGACTCATACAGCAGTCTCAATTGGAAACCTGCTATTGTAACCTCTGTTTCGTGTGATTGCCCCAGACGTTCATAGTAAAATGAACAAACTCCATGCTTGTCCAACCAGCTTTCTGGGATGCGCATGTCATTTGATTTCGAATAACCAGAAACCTTAGTGCCGGTATTCTTGTTCCGTCGCTCCGGACGCCAAACTCCGCTCAATTGTAGAACTCCAATCTTTTGAGATCAGAGATTTAACCCAAGAGTGTAGATATGAAAATGGGTTCAGGTTGCACGACACCCGGCCCCACCCCCTCAAAACGCGGCGGGTTGAGCCTCGCGGGCCATGTGGTCGAGAACAGCGTTGACGAACTTGGGTTCGCGTCCTTCGGGGAAAAAGCTTTTGGCGACGTCGACGTATTCCATGATCACCACCTTGGGTGGTGTGTCGGACCCGGTCAGTTCGGCCCCGGCCGCACGGAACAGCGCGCGGATGGTGGGGTCGATCCGGTCGATTGGCCATTTGGCGACCAAAGCGCGATCTGTCATCTGGTCGATTGTACGCTGACGTTCGACAGCGCCGTCCAGAAGGGTGCGAAACAGGTCAGCATCGCCTTCGAGCATATCGGTGTCATCGTCCACTTCTGCGCCAAACCGATGGTCCAGAAATTCGATGTAAACCCCATCGAGGCCCAAATCCGAATGTTCCATCTGAAACAGCGCCTGAACGGCATAAAGCCGTGCGGCGGAACGCATTTTGCGTTTTTGGTTGCCGGAAAGCGGTGTGGCGGCGGCGTCGGTCATGCGGTTGGGGTGTCCTTGGTGGTGCCTGCGATCTTAAGCTCGTCAGCATCGGGGATGAACCCGACGCCTTTGCGCGAAGCGCCCCATTTACGGGTGAGTGCCACCAGATGCAAGGCCGCAGCGGCCGCCCCTGCCCCTTTATTCATCGCACCTGGATCAGCGCGTACATCAGCCTGCGCGCGGTTCTCAACGGTCAGGATGCCATTGCCCACGCAAAGGCCCTGAAGACCCAGCAAAGTGATCCCCCTAGAACTGTCGTTGCAGACGGTTTCGTAGTGCGTGGTTTCCCCCCGGATCACACACCCAAGGGCGACGTAGCCGTCAAAATTGCTCAGCCGTTCGGCGATCCCGATGGCGGTTGGCACTTCGAGAGCGCCGGGCACTTCGATCAGGTCCCATGTGCCGCCGGAGGCCTCGATTTCGGCCTTGGCACCGTCGATCAGGTTGTCGGCGATATCGCGATAAAACGGCGCGACAACAATCAACAGTTTGACCGGCTTATCAAATTCGGCGCGTGGAAGGGTGTATTCGGTGCCTGCCATGGGATTTAGCCTTCGCTCAGGGGGTGGGTTCCGGTGATGGATATACCATAAGCATCCAGACCAAGGTAGCGCGTGTCCGGGCTATCTGTGATCAGGATCAGGTCCTGAAGGCCCATGGTCGACATAATTTGCGCGCCAAGGCCGGTTTGCTTGATTGTCCGGGGCGTGTCGTCATCGTCAATTTCCGAGGCCAGTTTCGGACGTGGTTGACGGAACAGGAATATCGCACCGCGACCCGCGTCGGCAATGATCTGCATTGCGCGTGGCAGTTTGCCTGACGGGTGGCCGCCAATTCCAAGCACATCCTCAAGCGCGTTCAGCGCGTGCGCACGGGCAAGAACAGGTTTGCCATCCGCGACATCGCCCATGGTCAGCACAACATGTTCCGTGCCGCTGATCTGATCCGCGAAAATCCGCATCTCCCAATCGCCGCCAAACTGTGACGAAACCGTTTCGCGCCGTGTTTCCCGCACAAGGTTATCGTGTTTGTGGCGATAGGCGATCAGATCGCTGATTGTACCGATTTTCAGGCCGTGTTTCGCGGCGATTTCGATAAGATCCGGCAGACGGGCCATTGTGCCGTCTTCTTTCATGATCTCGCAAATCATACCCGACGGATGCAGGCCCGCGAGCCGCGAGATATCCACGGCCGCCTCTGTGTGGCCGGCGCGGACCAACACGCCACCGTTGCGCGCGCGCAACGGAAAAACATGGCCAGGTGTCGCGATATCGGCAGCGGTGTTTTGATCGTTGATCGCAGTTGCCACGGTCAGGGCACGATCCGCCGCGGAAATACCGGTGCTGACACCTTCACGCGCCTCAATCGAAACCGTAAAGGCGGTTTCGTGGCGCGAGGAATTGTTCACCGCCATCATCGGCAGGCCAAGATGATCAATTCGGTCCGAGGTCATCGGCAGACAAATCAAACCACGCCCATGGGTGGCCATGAAGTTAACCGCCGCCGCATCGGCAAATTCCGCAGGGATTACAAAATCACCTTCGTTTTCGCGGTCCTCATGGTCCACAAGGATGTACATCCGCCCGGCGCGCGCCTCGGCGATAATCTCTTCTGTTGAGGAGATGGACCCACGCAGGTCTGCCTCGACCGGGCCGGGTTTTTCAAACGGAATGTTGTCGGACATAAAAGCCCCCTGAATAATGCCGTTTGCCAGATACCTCAGCCCGTCGCCGATGGCCAGAGCCCAAAGCGCCAAAGGTCAACGGTTATGCGGTCAGGACAGGCCAATCAAAACTTCGGCAATGAAATCATCGCCGCGTTTTTCAAAATTGTCGTATTGATCGAAACTCGCGGCGGCAGGGGCCAGCAACACGGTTTCACCGGGTTGCGCGTCTTCCATCGCCTGTGCAACGGCGCGTTCCATTGTTGTGCAAACTTCAGTATCGATACCGTCCAATTGCATCGCAAAATCCGCGGCCTCGCGCCCGATCACATAGGCCTTGGCGACATTGTCAAAGGCCGGGGCCAATCGGGCCAGCCCGCCCTCTTTTTCAAGGCCACCGCAAATCCAGCGAATGCGTTTAAATGCCTTGAGGGCGTTCAGTGCGCTATCGACATTGGTGGCTTTGCTGTCGTTGACGTAGGTCACATCGCCGGATTCGGCGATGACCTGACTGCGGTGTGGCAGACCTTTGAAGCTTTCGAAAGCCTGGGCAATCACCTTGGGAGCCAGTCCCAGCGTGCGACAGACCGCGTAAGCGGCGCAGGCATTTTGGTGGTTATGGCTGCCCGGAAGACCCTTGATGTTGCGCAGGTCGATTGACCCGGCCTGTCGCCCTTTGCGATATTCGGACAGGAATCCCTTGCGTGCGAACACCTGCCATCCCGGCCCGGTCAATTTGCGATTGACGGACACGCGAATGACCCGATCATCAACCGGCCCTTCGGACAGTTGACCGGCCAGATGAGCGCCTTCGGCCTCGTCCACGCCAATGACGGCCCGGTCTGGTCCACCTTCGGCAAACAACCGGCGTTTGGCCGCGAAATACCCACCAAGGCCGGCATGACGATCCAGATGATCGGGCGACAGGTTGGTGAACACCGCCACATCAGGCGTCAGCGCGCGCGCCAGATCAGTTTGATAGCTGCTGAGTTCCAGCACGACGATGCCACCGTCCTGAGGTGGGTCGATGTCCAGAACGCCCCGGCCAATGTTCCCCGCCAATTGGCTATCACGCCCCACAACGGTGAGAACATGATCGATCAGGGCGGAAGTGGTGGATTTACCATTTGATCCGGTGATTGCGACAACCTTGGGCGGGTTATCAAATTCTTCCCAGGCCAGCGTCGCGAAGGAGCGGAAAAACAAGCCAATGTCGTTGTCGACCGGCACACCGGCCTCAAGCGCGGCAGCGACCACTTTGTTTGGAGTTGGGTAAAGATGGGGAATGCCGGGGCTGACGATCAACGATGCGATGCCGTCAAACGCACCGTGTCGGGTGAGGTCAATAACGTCGAACCCTTCGGCAGAGGCGGCGTCGCGGGCCGACGGGTTATCATCCCAACAGATCGGGACAGCGCCGCCTTCGGCCAATGCACGCGCCGCGGACAGGCCCGTGCGGCCAAGCCCAAGAACAGCAACTTTGGCCCCTTCATATCCGCGCACTGGTATCATCAGTTACTCCGACTTTGACTGGTTTATCGCTACCCGATCCGGCCTTGGTTGGCCAGAGTTACAAGGTTGTACATTCCTGAAAAAACTCGTCTTCACCGGATCTTTAGCGACGCCAGTCCGATCATTGCGAGGATCAGGGAGATGATCCAGAACCGGATCACTATCTGTGGTTCGGCCCAACCCTTTTTCTCGTAGTGGTGGTGGATCGGGGCCATCAGGAACACACGTTTACCGGTGCGTTTGAAATAAAGCACCTGAATGATCACGCTCATCGCTTCGACCACGAAAAGGCCGCCGACGATTGCGAGTACGATTTCGTGTTTGGTTGCCACGGCAATGGCGCCAAGTGCGCCGCCCAAGGCAAGGCTGCCTGTGTCGCCCATGAACACCGCCGCGGGGGGCGCGTTGTACCAGAGGAACCCGAGACCGCCGCCGACCAATCCGGCGACAAACACCAATATTTCGCCCGTACCCGGCACGTAGTGCACATCCAGATATTCAGTAAAATCGACTCGTCCCACCGCATAGGCAATGATGCCCAAAGTGGCCGATGCGATCATCACCGGCATGATTGCCAATCCGTCAAGACCATCGGTCAGGTTCACGGCATTTGCCGAACCCACGATAACGATCGTGGCAAAGGGGACAAAAAAGTAACTGAGGTTAAGTAGCGTATCTTTGAAGACGGGCAAGGCCAGTTGGTTCTGCAAGTCTGCGGGATGATACATCGTTGCCCAATACGCCGCGATCGCCGAAATCATGAACCCGAGCCCAAGACGTATTTTCCCCGGGACCCCAGACGTGTTTTGTTTGGACACTTTGGCATAGTCGTCCGCAAATCCAATGGCGCCAAACGCCATGGTGACAAACAGGACCAGCCAAACAAATGGATTGTCCAGTCGCGCCCACAGCAAGGTTGACGTCAACAATGCACCCACAATAAGCAATCCACCCATTGTTGGGGTGCCGGCCTTGGAAAAATGGCTTTCCGGGCCATCATCACGAATGGGTTGGCCTTTGCCCTGACGTTTGCGCAAAACATTGATCAACGGGCGGCCAAAAATGAATCCAAACAGCAATGCCGTCATGAATGCGCCACCTGTACGGAACGTGATGTAGCGGAAAAGGTTAAAGGCATCGCCACCATCCGAGAGAGCGGTCAACCAGTACAGCATTTAATCTTCCCTTTTCTGCGAACGGATATTCCGCCCTGTTTCGCGCAGAGCATCAACAACCAAACTTACCCGGCTGCCTTTTGAACCCTTAACGAGTACAACATCACCCGCATCGACCAATTCATGTGCCCGTGCGGCGAGATCTTCGGCCGATTCGGCCCACATACCCTTTTGCGCATCCGGCAGCGAGTCCCATAGATGCTTCATCCGTGATCCGACACAATGCATGCGATCCAGTTGTGCAACATAGGGTAGTTCAGCAATTGCCTGATGCATTTCAATTTCATCTGGACCAAGTTCCAGCATATCCCCCAATATGGCGATACGTTGCCCTTTGGAAATACGGCCAACACCGTCACGAGGTGTGCTAGCCGACAGCACCTCCAACGCGGCCTGCATAGACGTCGGGTTGGCGTTGAACGCGTCATCAATCAGGTCGATTGTCCAATCAACCTCGCCACTGTCGAGTTGGACGGTCTCACGCGTACCGCGCCCTGCGGGGGGCACCCATTGTGCCAAATCCGGTGCCGCCAGCCCGATATCGCCACCCAGTGCATCAACGACGGCCAGAACCCCAAGGCCATTCATTGCGAAATGACGGCCTGCGCTGTTGACTTTGAAAACGACCGGAGCCTCCTTCAGGGTGGCCTGAACAACAGTAAGGTCGTTGCTCAGAAGGACGTCCGTCAGGTGGTAATCCTGGCTCGCCTCACCAAATGTCACGATCTGTGCGCCATGGTCATGGGCCAGTTTGAGCAAAATATGCGCGGTTTCGATGTCGGCATTGATCACGGCGGTGCCGCCAGATTCCAGACCTTCAAAAATCGCGCCCTTTTCGCGTGCGATGCCTTCGATGTTTTCAAACGCTTCCAGATGTGCGGCCGCGACAGTTGTAATCATAGCAACGTGGGGGCGTGTCATTTTGCTGAGCGGGGCAATTTCACCGGGATG
>Ga0209344_10002876_pt1 | contig 18101 bp, 16 predicted proteins | sample Cruoilmetagenom6_FD_187293 | JGI IMG/M metagenome (GOLD analysis project Ga0209344, IMG submission 187293) | Oil polluted marine microbial communities from Coal Oil Point, Santa Barbara, California, USA - Santa Barbara Oil Seep Sample 6 (SPAdes)... | ecosystem: Environmental > Aquatic > Marine... | reverse complement strand
GATGCAAAAAATGAACAGGACACAAAAATGAGATAGTAGATTATTTCTTTTTCTAATTCACACACAACTTTTGGGATTGATCCTTCCAATAGCCTCACATAGCGCCATAAAAGTGTACAAACTATTCCGTAAAATAGCCAGCCCGGACCTTCGAAAGTCGATTTGGAATTGATATAAAGCCATCAACATCGCAACAAATAATATTTCCCCTAAATGTGCTTTCCCTTTTCCCATCCATATTTTTCAAGATACTGCTCACCACTCTCTATTGCACCCTCCTCCAAGCTGGTAGCCATGGTATCGTTCCAACGATTTAAAAAGCCGAACAAGGAAATAACCCCCAGCATTTCCACAATCTCTCCTTCGTCCCAATACTTATACAGAGCCTTCTCAATTTTCGGATTCATGGTATTAGGTATTTGGGAAGCCGCCAATGCAAAGTCTAGCGCTGCCCGTTCTGCCTCTGAGAATGCAGAATGTGTCCTGTATTCCCATATATTATCCAGTTGTTCCTGTTCCGCCCCATATCGTTCTGCAGCACGTATAGCATGTGCTTGGCAATAACGACATCCGGTGGCGTTACTGCTTACCCAGGCCATCATTCTTTTCAATGCGGAACTAACCCTCCCTTCATTTGTCATCACCGCCATATTCAAATTTATAAAAGCCTTGGAAATAGCAGGCCGATGTTGCATCGTCAATACAGAATTGGGACAGAAACCCAACGTTTCATTAAAAAATTCGGCCAACTTTTTAGTATCGGCATCATGTTCGGAATCTAAGGGAGCTACAAGGGACATGGTTCGTGAATTATGTGTATTTTTGGCCTATAAAAGTAACGAAAAAAACACCTCCATGACAAATCAAATCACTACCAAATGGCTTGGTAATATGGCCTTTGAAAGCAATAATCCCTCAGGGAACAACCTAGTTATAGATGTAGCACCTGAAAATGGGGGAGAAGGTATGGGCTATAGACCAAAAGCACTCATGCTGACCGCTCTAGCCGGTTGTTCGGGACTGGATGTGGCCTCCCTTATTAAAAAAATGAAATTGGAGGTTGAAGAGTTTAAAATTGAAACTATTGCCAACCTAACGGAGGAGGACCCCAAATACTATGATAAGGTGTCAATAGAATATCATTTTAAAGGCATCAACCTGAATGAAAAAAAATTGCAGCGTGCAGTTGACCTTTCCGTTGAAAAATATTGTGGAGTAATGGAAATGTTCCGACACTTCTCAAAATTGGAGATCAAAACATATTTCAATAAAGAATAATTACGCTTACCATTTTCCCATGACCAAAAAAGTACTATTCCTATTAAGTGGTTTCTTATGGCCCCTTCAAAATGTTCAAGCCCAAAATACGGAAAACATTATTTCCCACAATCAGGAAACCATTGTTACCGATCCCTCAAAGGGGGAAAACAGTTATAAGCGATGGACTACCTTTCCTTCCAAGGATAAGGAAATAAGACAAATTTGGCTAAATCTTACTTTTGAGTGCCCGGACAATATGCGCTGCGCGGATTGGGATTATGTGGACCACATTAAAGTGAGACCAAAAAATGACACGATCAGTTATGAGATTGCCAGAATGCTGACCCCATATGGAGGAAGATTTCAAGAAGATTGGCGATTTGACTGGAAGGTGGACATTACCGATTTTAGCCCCATTTTAAGGGATAGCCTAGAAGTAGATTATATACATACAGGCTACGAAGACAATAAAAGCCGCGGATGGAAAGTTACTGTAGATTTTGAAATTACCTACGGAACACCTGTTGCCGAGCAACTGGCCTTACATAAAATCTACGATGGCAATTACAGCTATGGGGATAAAAGCAACCCTATAGAAAATCACCTGCAACCCATATCCCTAAAGGCCCACACCAAATCCACTTTCGGTAAAGTAAAAATTCATCAGACAGGACACGGAATGGATGCCAATGGTTGTGGGGAATTTTGTGACAAATACCGGGAAATTCTGAACAACGGCAATGTGATCGATAGAAAACAATTATGGATGGAATGTGGAGATAATCCTTTATATCCACAAGCCGGAACCTGGATCTTTGACCGCGCCAATTGGTGCCCCGGTTATTTACTACAGCCAGATGAAGTGGAATTTAAGCTAAATGCGGGTAAGGAATATACCATTGATCTCAATATGGAGCCCTATGAAACGGAAAAGCCCAGTGCCAAGGAGCTTTTAGTTGCCTATGTATTGGAATATGGAGAAATAAACGCAGAAAATGACGTTAGTTTAGTGGATATAATATCTCCTTCCAATGAGAAAATCCATAGTAGAAAAAATGAAACGGGAGCTTTAGCGGTTATCCGGATAAAAAATAATGGCAAGGACAATTTGAAATCCTTTGTGGTCAAGTATTACTTGGAAGGGCAAAAGCCTAAAAAATATAATTGGAATGGCAATGTCCCATTTGGGGAAACTGCCTTACTAACATTACCTGAAGAAATAGTCGGTGATAAAGAATCGGACCGCTTTTTTGTGGAATTAAAAAGGCCGAATGGCAAAAGGGATGGATTTATAGCGGATAACACCAAGAGTTCGGTCTACACCAGACCCAATATTTTACCGGAATCCTCTATTATTTATTTTAAGACCAACAACAAACCGGGACAGAATTCCTATTCCGTTTCCAATAGCTTTGGAAAAGAGGTGTTTAAAAGGGATAGTTTGGAACTTAAACCAAATACCGTGTATTTGGACACCCTAACGCTACAGGAGGGTAACTATACATTTAAGGTAACCGACAAGGGAGGAGATGGACTTGAGTTTTGGTTCAAGGCAAAAGATGGTAATGGAAGCGTTAAACTTTTGGATACCTTAGGGCAGGCCATAAAACATTTCAATTCCGACTTCGGGAGCCATATAATTTATAACTTTAGGGTAAAACCCGGTGTTGGCTATCATTTGGACAACGAACCGTCCATTAACATGTTCCCGGCAAGAACCCAGGGCCCGGTAACGTTGGATTATTTTGCCAACCACGAAAAAGATGTACAGGTCATTATTACCCAGCAAGAGGATGAGAGCAAAATAGTGGAGACCCATACTTATTTAGGTTTTAAAAAAGGTATTTTCACTTACGACCTCTCTTATTTGCCCAAAATGCGCTACTATCTCAAAGTTGTTGTTGATGGCCAAGAAGTATTCAAAAATAGAATTAGGCTAAAGGAGTAATTACCATGCGATGGACCATTAAACCAAAACCCGAACAAGCACAAATAGATGCTTTGGCAACTGTGTTAAATGTGGAGGATTTGGTTGCGCAACTATTATTGCAGCGGGGTATAGCCAACTACGATGATGCCAAAAGGTTTTTCAGGCCCCAGCTTTCCCATCTTCATGATCCCTTCCTAATGAAGGATATGGACAAGGCTGTGGAACGGATCGAAAAGGCTATAGCCCAAGAGGAAAATATTTTGATTTATGGGGACTATGACGTGGATGGAACTACAGCGGTAGCCCTGGTATCCTCCTACTTGGAAAGTTCGTACTCCAACATAGCCACCTATATTCCGGATCGCTACAGTGAGGGCTATGGAGTCTCCTTTAAAGGTATTGATTTTGCCGAGGACAATGGATTTTCCTTAATAATTGCTCTGGATTGCGGTGTTAAGGCCATTGACAAGGTTGAATATGCCAAAGAAAAAGGCATCGATTTTATTATATGTGACCACCATAGACCTGGAAATACATTACCCGATGCGGTAGCTGTATTGGATGCCAAAAGAGCTGATTGCTCCTATCCTTATGATGAATTGTGCGGTTGCGGGGTGGGGTTTAAATTGATTCAGGCATTGGGAAGCAGAAAGGGGGAAACTATTGAGGATTTAGTTCCCTATCTCGATTTGGTGGCCACAGCCATAGGTGCGGATATTGTCCCTATTACCGGAGAAAATAGGGTGTTGGCCTATTGGGGACTTCAAGTAATCAATCAAGACCCTAGAGCCGGATTCAAGGCTATCATCAATCAGATAAAAAAACAGGTACTTACCATTACCGATGTAGTTTTTATAATTGCACCACGTATTAATGCAGCAGGAAGAATGGAGCACGGGCAACACGCCGTTAATCTGCTAAAGGAAACCGATTTGGAACGTGCCGAATTTTTTGCCGCCGAAATAGAGAAATACAACACAGACCGAAGAAACCTGGACCAGATCATTGCCCAAGAGGCACTGCTACAGATCCAAGAAAACAAAGAAGAAGAAGGTTTTACTTCGGTCGTATATAATGAAACCTGGCATAAAGGGGTGATAGGAATTGTAGCCTCGCGCCTCATTGAAACCTATTACAGGCCCACTTTGGTCTTTACAAAGAGCGGCAATAAATTAGCGGCCTCGGCCAGATCTATTAAAGGTTTCGACGTTTATGAGGCCTTGGAAGGTTGTTCGGATATCATTGAACAGTTTGGCGGGCATATGTATGCTGCCGGACTCACCTTACTTGAAGAAAATTACGAAGCCTTTAAATCCAAATTTGAGGAGGTGGTTGCCAACACCATGGATCCAAAGCTGATGTCTCCAGAAATTATGGTGGATGCAATTATCGGCTTGGATCAAATTACTCCGAAATTAATGCGCATCATTAAACAATTTGCTCCTTTTGGTCCAGGAAATATGACCCCTGTCTTCATGACAGAAAATCTAAACGATACTGGTTATGCAAAAGTAGTTGGCCAAGAAGGAAAACATTTAAAATGTAAACTTTTTGACAAGAATAATGGCTCCAAGAGGTCGGCAATTGACGCGATCGGATTTAATTTGGGCAAACATTTACCTACAGTATCAAGTAAGACAGTTAGTGCTGTTTTTACATTGGATGAAAACGAATGGCAAGGTAAAATAGCCCTTCAAATGAAGTTAAAGGACCTAAAAGAACACAATAGTTATCATATTTAATTTATTGATGCCTGTTGGGCATCAATAAAAAACAACTTTAACAGGCCCAAACTACAAAATAAAGTAGCCCATTCCTTACTTTTTGAGCGTGCAGTAAGATAGGTTAAAAATATTTTGATCTTTCTGGGGTGTTTTATATAATCCGTTCCGTTTCAGCTCTGGGAAGGATCAAATTTTTTAAGGGACAAGCTAGAACCGTCAAACTCGCCATAGGTGAAATAGGAAATCCAATCCCCCAAATTTACGTAGGTAGATTTTTCGTTTAAAGGTATTTCCAATGGCAGGTGCCGATGTCCAAAAACAAAATAATCATAGTGCTGCTGCTCCAGTTTTCTCCTGCAGTACAATACTAGCCATTCGTTCTCCTCACCCAAAAATTTTATATCCTCATCGCCGGAAATCATTTTGTTCTTCACTGAAAGATACTGGGCCAATTTTACCCCAAAATCTGGATGCAACCAATTGTAAAGCCATTTGGATACTGGGTTGGTGAATACCTTTTTCATCCGTTTGTATCCCTTGTCCCCAGGTCCTAGACCATCCCCATGCCCAATTAAAAACAACTTTCCGTTGAGAAGAAAGGATTGAGGTTGGTGATAAACAGGAATATTCAGCTCCTCTTCAAAATAGCCGTTCATCCATAAATCATGGTTCCCCACAAAATAGTACACCGGAATGCCCGAATCTGTGATTTCCGCCAATTTCCCAAAGGTACGGGTAAAGCCTTTGGGCACTACCGTTTTGTATTCGAACCAAAAATCGAATAGATCCCCTAGGAGAAAAATAGCGGCAGCATCTTCTTTAATAGTATCCAACCACGCTACAAACTTCTTTTCCCTTGGAAAACTAAGCTCCTTGCTAGGAGCCCCCAAATGATTATCACTGGAGAAGTAGATTTTTTTGCCCGCGGGAACATCAATAGTTTTCATCCAGGGCCTTTTTAATTATCTGAAGCATACCATTCCGCAAAAGAAGAGTCGGTTTCTTGAAGCTTTAAAGAATGTAGGCTGATATTTTTTGGCAACCTGGCCCTAATTCTATCTGCAAAATCCAAAACCATATTTTCACTGGTAGGTTGATAGTCGGCCAGTATTACATTGTGCCCCCTATCCATTAGTTCCTGGGCCAATTCCACATGCGGGGTATTTTTATTAAAAACCGTAGCGTGATCAAATTGGTCCACAATCTCCTCCTTCACAATTTTCTTTAAATCGCCAAAATCGATAACCATTCCCAGTTTTACGTGGGCAGTATCGGTAATAGGCCTCCCAATTACCGTTACGGAAAGCTTATAACTATGGCCATGTACATTTCTACATTTACCATCATAACCGAACAAGGCATGTCCAGTTTCAAAATTAAACTGTTTGGTAATACGAATGTTGCCCATATTATTTATTTGGACTGCAAAGGTAATTTATTCTACGAAACTAATCGTTTAGATAAGGCTGGGTCCAAGCAGTTTCGTATTTTATATCCTCTATAGGGTTTTCCTGAAGCTTGGTAGAAGTAATTTTGCTCCTTACAAAGAGTATGTCATCCGTAATCTCAAAATTGGTGGCACTGCCTTCCACAGTCTTTAATTCCTTGACCTCCGTCTCCCCTTTTAGACAGCCAAGAAAGGTTATGGTATAGTTGACCCCTGCTTCCGGTTCCACTTCCACCTTTATATTCTTATCGTCAATGTCCAAGGTTTTAAGGGTAACCCCTGTGGTGGAATAAAAATCGCCCCTTTCCATGGCCTCTATCAATGCCGGAGCCGATAAGGTATCGGACTTCACCACTACCCATCCCCTTCCGGAATTGCTCCATTTTCTGCCCCATTTATGGTAACTATGGGAATCATCGGTCGCCAATCCATACATAAGGGGCTTTTTGGCCGCTATATAGGATATGTTGATCTGATCCCACATTTCCTCAGTAGAAATATGGGTGGAATCTCCCATATTGTGCACCGCGGGATGTCCGTTGTACACTTCAAAAAAGCGCTCTCCCTTCAACGATATCATATCTTCAAGGCTTATGCTGTAATAAAAATTGGGGTGATTAATGTGCGGCATAATAGGAACTCCCGTTTCTTTCCTTTGTTTAAGTACTGCATCCAAGTTGTTTTGCATTACTTCAGAAATACTATTCCCTCCCTGGGGGTCTATCTTTTCCTGAATATTTGTAGCGTTCATATGTACATGCTTACCCTCGAACCTATCCGTTATTTCTTCCGAATGAATAACCAAAAATTCCTCGGGTTTTTCAAAAAGATCCCTATACTCGGCATAGGTCTTTAACTTTACATGTACTTTTCCAGAGTCCGTTTTATAATCTACCCAATCCTCCCCATAGGTTGCCAAATAGTTCTTAAAGCTATTCTGATAAATAGAATCTTCCCTAACCTGTACCCATTTTTCTTCCATAGAAATAGTATTATGGTCCGATAAGGCTATAAATTGGTAATCGTTGGACCTGTACCAATCCAAAATAGTCTCAGGAAACTCATCCCCATCGCTCCAAAAGGAATGGGTATGTAAATTCCCTTTATACCATTTTTTATTTGTAGCTTCTTTGGCACTTTTATTTTTATCACCGCAGCTTCCGATCAAAAAGGTTAAAATCAATACAATACAAGGTAAAATATGTCTCATTTTTAGGTTTGTTTGGAAATTAAAGCACAAAAGTTACTGAAAATGTATTAAAAATCAGGGATTAAGTCAATAATCAACAATAAATATGACAATTATATAATATTTCGGTTCGGGACAATTAAGATCCACTTTACACACTGTGTGAAACCAATTGCATTTTGGTCTATTTTTGTCCGATTTTTAAATTCAAACCAACTTGGCCGAACTATTTGAACAACTGGAGTTTAAGGAGAATCCACTTTTTGAAAAAGTGATAGAGGATATCCTGTTGCAGAAATACAGTATTGTGGACGAATTTTTCTCGCAGGAAGATGTAGCCCAATTGCGGGATTCCCTACTGACCAAATATGAAGAGGACCAGTTTAAAAAAGCAGCGATCGGGAATCGTGCCAACTCATTGATTATAAAGGCCATCCGCGGTGATTTTATCCTATGGATGGATGAAAGCAGTAAGGATGTCCTGGAACAACAATTTTTTCTAAAGATTAATGAATTGGCCAATTATCTGAACAAGACCTGTTTTATGGGAATCCTGTTCAAAGAATTCCACTATGCCATCTATCCTGAAGGTACTTTTTACAAAAGACATTTGGATACCTTTCAAAATGACGATAGGCGTAAACTCTCCATGGTGTGTTATCTAAATGAACCAGACTGGAAGCCGGAAAAAGATGGAGGGGAATTGGTCCTATACTTACCTAGGGAAAATGGTGAAGAGGCAAAACATATTACCCCCTTTCCTGGAAGGGTCGTTATTTTTGAAAGTCAGGAATTGGAGCACGAGGTAAAACCTGCCCATCGCGAACGCCTGAGTATTACTGGCTGGTTAAAGACCAGGTAACCAACTTATCTTTTATATCTTCTATTGTTTCTAATTCGATTTACGAAATATACCACCAATAAAACCAGGGCTAGTAAGGGGAAAACAAAGTTCCCGTTTAAAAACGATAAAATATCCATTGCAAAAGTTTAAAAAAATAAAACGGTGAACCTTGCCAGTTATTGCTTCTTTACAAAAAACGCCACGATCGCCGATGTAACGATTCCCATGGTCAATGCACCAAAAAGACTTTGAAGTATATAGCTTTTCAAATTAAAATAGCTCTCCGCGGCCTCTTGATCCATTTTTCCCGAATCCACCACAAAATTAATGATATTTGTAAAATATTCAGGAGTAATGTAGGTATTGGTAATATATTGGGTTAGCGGACTTATCAAGGCGATGATCACACTTAAAATAATACCACTGATAAATCCCTGTTTCCAATTCATTTTTCCATTATAATCCACTTTTCTTTTGTCCAATAAGGCCAATACATATACTGCAATGGCTATAGCGGCAAAAAAATTGGTATAAATGGCGTGCTTTTCAATTAGTACATCGTGCCACCCCATAGATTTCTCAAAGACCATCCAAAGTAGGGTAGCCAATGCAAAAATAATGGCCCATTTAATTTCAATACGGAACTTGCTCATAATCTATTTATTTTTAAATTTATCCAATGCTTTCTTAGTTTCTTCAGAGATTGCCAAACGCCCTGTAATTTCTGCCCGGTTGGTTAGTAAGGTCTCCCAATGTCCGGTCCCTTCCCAAAGTACTTTTTTCCATTCCTCCAAAGCCTCCGGATTATACTTGGCCAATTTTTCAGTAAATATTTCCAGCTCCCTATCCATTGCTTCCTGTTTATCAAACACCTTGGAAAACAACCCCTTTTCCTGTGCCCAATACGCAGTTTTCCATTCATTGGGAGAAAGCGAGAGTTCAGACAGTGCGGCAACCCCAATTTTTCGTTGAACCGCTGGTGCAATCACCAAGGGTGCAATGCCTATGCTTAGTTCGGATAAGCGCATAGAGGCGGCCTCAACGGCAAATACATAATCGCAGGCAGAAATAATTCCAACCCCGCCACCAACGGCCTTACCCTGCACCCTTCCCACGATAAGCTTTTTACAGGTCCGCATGGCATTGATAAGGTGTGCAAATCCGCTGAAGAATATTTTCCCCTTGGACAAATTGTCCACTTCCATTAATTCATCAAAGGAAGCCCCGGCACAGAAAGCCCTATCCCCTTCAGATTTCAATACAATTACAGATACCTCCGTATTATTGGATAATTCCAACAAAGTATCTGTGAGTCTTTCCAATAGTTCCAATACAAATGAATTACTGGCAGGGTGTCCAAATTCTACCGTGGCAACCCTATTTACAATATTGGTATATAAACTTCCATTTGATCGGGTAGTGCCCATTTTGTTATAGTTTGTTGTTATTATTCCCAAATTTTTTTCCCGTGTTCCACATCTATGGACTAAAAGACTAGATGCCCCAAATACAAAGTCTATCTGTACCTCAGCTTTTTACCCTTTGTAAAATACAAATCTTAGGGTAGTATTTCAAATTTACACGTTTTGAAGAAGCGGGCGAAACTTTCGCCTAAATTTCCATACCAAAGCCCCACCCCTTATTATCATCCAAAGGGTAAAAGCAATCCAGATTCCATAAAGGCCCCATCCCAGGAACTTACCAAGGAAAAGCACAGGAACAAAACCAAGGAAAGTAGCCGTCAATAAGACATTTCTAAGGTATTTCATTTCTCCCAAACCTTTAAAAAGTCCGTCGAACACAAAGGCCACCATATTCATTGGAATTCCAAGAATAAGGATAAAAAATATGGAATAGAAAGCTTGCAATACCGTTATGTCATTTGAAAATATACGCCCTATAGGCCTATAGAACAGGAAACCCATAGAAGCAAGTATCAAACTAATCACAAAACCGTACAACATTATCTTTTTTGCCAATTCCCAGAGTCCGTCGTAATTTTTGGCCCCCAATAGCTTACCGCCCATAATATTCCCGGCGGCACCATAGCCATCAATAAAAAAAGCAGAAAAAAGCCAAAGGTTTATCGCAATGGTATGTGCCCCAATATATCTGTCCCCCAAAGCGGTTGCCTCCCTTACCGCCAAAATCAGGGCAATGTTTAAGGCCAGTGCCCTTACAAAGAGATTCAAACTCATGACCACCAACCTACCCAATTCCGGATGAAGGGGAAATGTAAGGGCCAAACTGATATCTGTTTTCGCAATCAGCAGTACAAATGCCATTAAAGCCATAATACCTTGGGCAATTAAACTGGCCCAAGCCGCCCCTTCCAAATACATAGGGGTAATTATCCCTTCCACGCCATAAACCAAAATAAAATCCAATACTATATTTAAAACAGCCCCCGTAATGGCGATCAACATAGGGTAATAGGTATTCTGTAAACCTCTAAAAATGCCCATAACAGCAAATACAAATAGGGTTAGCGGAAAACCCCAGACCCGTATGGAATAATAAGAAATACAGAGTTCCAGAATTTTGCCGGAGGCGTTGAGCAAAACAAATATTTCCTCCACTACAAAAACCGTGGAAAGGAGGATCACAATACTTAGCAGAATGTTTAAGAATATGGCTTGTGCCGGCAGCGTTTTGACCCTTTCCAACTTCCCAGCACCCAAATATTGGGAAATTATAGCAGAGATGGCACTACGCGTCTGACCTAATATCCAAATCAACATGGACAAAAATGAACCTACTATTCCGGCTGCCGCCAAGGATTCCATCCCATCTTGGGGTATGTTGCCTACAATGGCCGTATCGGTTATGGAAAGAATTGGTTCGGCTATACCAGCAATAGTAGCGGGAATGGCCAGGTTATTAATCGTTTTAAAATTTATTGGGGTCTTCAAAAACAGAATATTTTATAAAATTAATTCATAACAGTAAAAGGGAAACCTACTTTGTTTGGTGAAATAGATATCCCCAACAGCCTTGTAACCCCGTGCCCGATATAATTTATTATTGCGGCCATTTTTACTGAAAGTATCAAGCCTAACAGAAATAAACCCACCTTTACGGGCATAATCCTCTGCGAAATCCATTAATTCCTTGGCATAACCCTTTTTTTGTTCTTGCGGATCCACTGCCAAGCGGTGAATGTAAATATTGTTTTTATTGGGCGTTAACCAGCTAATTGAATCATATTCTTTATCCATGTGCGTAGACACTACGATTGTTCCAATTATTTTATCATTTTCCTCCAAAACATAAAGTTCCTTGCGGGCAACATCCTTTTCAAAGGCTTCCCTTGAAGGATAAAACTCGTTCCATTGATAAATGCCTTGATCAATCATGCTTTTTGAGCAGGCCTGTGTAATAGTAAGAATATCGGGAATTTCCAATAACTTTGCCAATCGAATCATGCACGGTTCAATTTAATTTGTAAATTTATGCTATTCATGAACAATTGAATTATTAATAGGGAAAGAATTACCCCATTTACGATAACCAAAATGTTGAATTTCGCCATGTCTGACCAACAAACAAATAGAGGCGTTTAAAACAATTAATACTGAACTTATGAAATGGGCCATGACAGTTTTGGATGCTTACCGAAATGATTGATATGGCCAATTATTCCCGATAGTTATAGGGATGACCAATAATTAAACAAATTTAAACCGATGAAAAATATCCTAGTTCCAATTGGAACCTCTGAAAATGCCCATGAAACCTTACAGTATGCGGTTGATTTCGCTACCGAATTTAACGCCAATATTTATGTAATGGAAGTATTTAGTGTAAGTTCCAGTGCCAGCAGTTTGGCCAATATTAGGGAAAAACTTGATGAACGTACCAAGGAGCACATGAAAGGGGTTATTGACAAGGTGAATGCGAGGAATATTAATATAAAGATAGCTACCTACAACGGTGACATTGTTGATGGACTTAAAGATATTGATAGGGATTTAGGGATTGATCTGATCATTTTGGCACCAAGAAGTAATGACATCCAAGAAGAATATTATCTAGGAAACACCTCCGGAAAAATTGTAAAACAAACAGATATACCTACCCTTATTGTACCAAAAGGGACTGTTTTTAAACCGTTTAAAACAATATTGACAGCCTTTAAATCGGGAGTATTAAAGCAGAAGAGTATTTTAAACCCCTTGGTTGAAATTAAGAAAAAATTCGAATCCAAAGTGAGTCTTTTATTTGTAAAGACCCCGGGCTATACCAAGGATGATCTTAAAATAAACATGTCTTTAATGGGTCTGAGTTCTGAACTTACCCAATCTGAAAACCCATCTACCTATTTGGGGGTATTACAGCATTTTGAGGCCAAACATCCGGACTTATTATGTGTATTTAGGAGAAAAAGGGGATTCTTTAAAAAATTATGGGAACGGAACACTATTCTTAAATCGGAATTTTATGCCCCGGTACCTGTTTTGGTCCTAAGTGTAAAGAAAGACTAAGAAATTTGGAATTAGCTGAAATTGTGCTTTGATTATGTTGGAAAAAGTATTTTCTTTGCGGCAGCCAAATTTGGGGGATTAGCTCAGCTGGCTAGAGCGCTTGCCTGGCAGGCAAGAGGTCACCGGTTCGACTCCGGTATTCTCCACCAGTAAATACGGAGCTTCAAGAGTTTTTGACTTTTGGAGCTTTTTTTATTTGCACGCAATTTGCACGCAAATTATGCTAGAATTAATTTGACATCAAATGATATTATTTGATGTCAAAATGCAACAAATATGTTTTATAGACTTCTGTTTTTAGCATTCCATCCATGTTTCTTAATCTTTCAGAGTCTGGATTGGGATATGTCATATACCACTCAATCTTAGGATGTTCAATTTACACAACTAATAAATTGAACGCTAACATTAAAGAAGATTGAAATTGTTCCTGAAGATGGCCTTTTTATTAAACCTTTATATTCTTTAATAAATATCAAATATCCTTGATATGTTCCTGGAGTATTTAAAATAAGAAAACCGGATATCCCCATTGGAATCCGGTTTTCAACTAATTAACTTAACCTAAATTGTTTAATATCCTTGAGAATTCAATTATGGAACTGTTAAATGTTTAATATTGCTCTTAATTGTTTTATAGACGTTCATATGTAAATTGAGGATTTCCTCTTTCTCCTTGATTATTCAAATAGGCTGTAAATACCATTTTATAATAATTACCACCAGCGTCCTTTAGGATATAATACCTGTCATCCTTTAGCACTCCTCCAAAAGCGTCACGCCATCCACTGCCAATTACTGTGCGATCATCATAAACAAAGTCAGCTTCGTTAACATCTCCCATGTTGAAATCGGAGTAGGACGGTACATCCAATTCGATCGTATTGCCTTCAGAATCCATTTCATATGTCGTTACCTGGTAAAGCCCCACTCCTCCCAAAGTATTATGTACCACGTAGTCTGAATAGGTTAATCCAGCCAATGTTGGTCCCTGGTAACCATAATATGAAAAAACACCACTTAGATTGATATCCCATTCTGTCATTTGAGGTTCTACACTTACACGCTGCCCAGTGGTCAAACTAAAAGCAGACAGAGAATAAGCATCATCTTTTGAAATGGATACCTCGGTAAAACTATTAGTCTCTTCAAGAGGGGCATATTGAATGGTGTAGTTGTTGCCATCTGTCAACACCCTAACTTTCATAAAGCCTCTATGCGCCCCAGTAGCATTGATACTGCCAGGTTCTGCGGCCTCAGTAGGTATTTCTGTTCCGAGCCCTACAATATAAACATTGTTCTCTTCAGGGGTCGTGGATATTTCTGCAAAAGCGGTCCCATCCAATGATCCTTCACCGTTATCGGTAAAAACCTTGCCCTGTTCAATATTTCCGTATTGTAAATATCCAACAGGTAGCCCGGAGAGCAACTCAGATACGGTCGCAACTTCAATTGGGTCTTGTTGAAAAGTTGCAAAATTAAGTACAAATAGGTCCATAGGTTCCTTTAAAACAGTACTTTGAGTGATGCTTAGCAAATCGGTTTCTCCTGGCAATTCAACTGCAGAAACCAATAATGAAGAATTTAGAAAAACCCTGTTTTCTGTTCCATTGAAAAAAGCAATTTCCCAAGTGTCCCTTTTTGCTGTAGTCTGTGTTCCAGTACTAAAATCGAAATATACTTGGTTTGGCATATTTGAACCACCATTTTCCGAATCAATTACACCACTTAATGCGGGGATGGCTGTAAAACTGACATCTGAAGTAGTAGTAGTACCTATAGCCCATTCTGTATTGTCAAATCCATTGATCGAGAAGGCAACCGATTTGGTAGAACCTTCAATCGCATCCTCTAATTTGGTAAAGGTTATGGTTGAATTAAGGTCACCTGCGGTTACAGGAATTGAAATCGTGCCAGAACTTCCGTCTGGAGAGGTGGTGAAATCGGTACCGTACTCGGCATTATTCCCAACAAAGGTTACTTTAATAATACCTGCTTCAGTTGCCGACCTGGAATAATTCAACATCAATTCTTTGGTTGAATCTGCCTCTCCAAGGCCAACTGTTGCATTGTTAAAGGAAACTGTAAAATCTATAAGATTTTCTTTGTCATCATCGCTACACGCGCTAAATATTAGTAAACATAATAGATAGTTAAATAGATAAGCTTTTTTCATGGTTTTCAATTAAAATTTAAATTATATAGGAGTTTTAAAAAATAGGATCTTCCATTGCCGAACAATCTGCTGACCGATGTGGAGGAACCATGGGTAACTGAAGGAATATTAGTGGCATTGACCCTAACTATGTCAAATATATTTCTGGCCCCCAACGTAATAGATAGATTGTCAGTGATATTTGTTCTTGCCGAGGCATCTAGCCATGTCATTGAATCGGTCTGGCCAAGAACTAGCGAAGAGTCGCTTGCTGTTAAGATGGTTTGGGTGCGCCCTGTATATTTAAATTGGGCCGACACCACCGAATTCAAACTGGGTATAGTATAACCAAGTGAAGTCTGTAGGTTAAAACTCCATAGGTAGTCGGTATTATTTTCTGTCTCATTGATATAAGTGGATTCCCCCATATAAGTGGCCCCTAAACTCGCTTGCCAATTATCGAGTACTATGGAATTTTCCCAAGTGAAACCTAGAATCTCTGAGGAGTCGACATTACCGAATGTGGAAAGATTTCCCTCTTCCTCGTTGGAAACAACCACACTTGTAATTTTATCCTGGATGTCAAAATAGAATGATTTAAGGGCAGATTTCATTAACCCTTTCTCATTCAAGGCAAATCGTTTATCAAAGTTTAACAGTATTGATATCCCATCTTCGGGTTGAAGATTTGGATTACCCTGTACATTGTGATTGGCGTCTACAAAATAAAAAAAGAGTTCCTCAAAATTGGGCGCCCTAAAGGCTGATCCGAATACCGCTTTGGCAGTAAGGGTTTTTGTAATATTATAGTTTGAGGACAAAGACCATATCAACTTATTGCCAAACTGTGAATTATTGGTAAACCTAGCACCAGGATATATGGACCACTTATCGGATAGATTTAAATCAGTCAATCCAAAAAAGTCATAATTCTCCAAAGTGTTTTCAACAACATCGTTAGAATATTCTCCTGTCGCAATGGCATCAAATCCTGTCTGATGGGTGAACTCGTAACCTATTTGAGCGTTAAAAAAATCCGACTTGGGTATTATATTGCTTACGAAACCCTTGGAATACCAAAGGGAGCTAGACTGACTAAGATCATCGGCAACGTAGGATTCTATACCACGCTGTAAAATATTGTATACATATTGTTGGTAATAGCGCTTTTGACGCTGTTGCGAAAAAGAAAAATTATAGACTGTAGCACCTATCAAATGGCCAGAAACATTAAGGTTATTTACCCACCTATTAGTGTCAAAATTTTCATCCAAAGCAGTTGGATTAGGCATTCCTGTATTGCTGTCCAATCGGCCGTTGACAATATGATTGTATACGGATATACCTTCATCAAATAATTGTAATTTGTAAAAAATGTTATGTTTGCCAACAACAAGATTAACATTACCAAATGCAGTAAGCTGTTCTTTTGGATTCCATTCCAAACCTCTTAGACCATCGTTCACCACCTTATTCTCTTGGATGTTGACATAATCTTTACCGAGAAAGTTATTATAAAATCCTGCAAAATCATTACGTGATGCACCAATTGAATAATTGATTTTATCGTTAATACGGTTACTGATCTTAATATTCTGAATATGCCTCCCTTCTTCAAAGACTGCATATTCATTTCCAACGGTTTCCTCCTGAATTGAAGTTTGTATCTGCCAGGCCGCATCACCCTCTAGGCCCCTTTTTGTTACTATATTGATTACCCCTGCAACAGCATTATCGCCATAGAGTACTCCCATGGCTCCTTCTACAATTTCTATCCGTTCCACATCCTCCAAATTAATTTGGGTAACGTCTATATTATTTCCCATACCATTGTCACTAGCAAGTGGAATTCCATCCATTAAAATTTTTACATATTGTCCATCCAATCCAAACATGGATATGGTCGATCTTCCTGTGGCAGCATCCGGTCTTACCGTAATGTTTAGGTTGTAATTAAGCACGTCCGCAAGGTTGTTTCCGGCTACTTTTGCGATATCTTTTTGATTCAATACGCCTACTGCAAATAATTTTTTGCTTAATGACATCACTTGACTCTCTCCCGTAACAACCACTTCATCCAATTTCCTTACTGAAATAGAGTCTTGGATTTGGCTGTCACTTTCTTGGGCAGTAAGAGTTATCCCAAAAAACATAAATAAATAGATCGATATATAATTTTTATTTAGATTCATTAAAAATAAATTATGGGCAAATATATTTTTTATTTTTATTAAATCTAAATAAAAATATTAATTTTGTCCAAAATAGTTCAATCCTAATACTTAGAAAATGAAAAACACCATTTACTTAATGACCATTTTAATGGTAGGAACACTTTCCTCCCAGAATAAGAAAAAACAGGATGCAGAAGCCATCAAAAAAATGTGTGGGTGCTTTGAAGTAACCTTCAATTTTGCAGAAACCTTTAATTATAGTCAGGATTCACTCTACAAACCCTCCGAGACTAAAGTGGACCGAGGACTTGAATGGGCGGAACTGATTACAGATGACAAGAATGAAGTAGCCATACAACATATCCTACAGGTGGGTAATCCTGCCGATCCGCATATCGTAAAGCATTGGCGACAAGATTGGAGATACGAAAATCAAGATTTTTACATGTATAATGGTGATAATCAATGGGATTACGTGCGTAAATCAAAAAATGAAATTAAGGGCCAATGGACCCAAAAGGTTTACCAAGTTGATGACAGCCCACGATATGAAGGCTCTGCCAGTTGGGTACACGTAGATGGAAAAAGCTATTGGGAAAACAAAACACCTGCTCCTCTCGCCCGTCGTGAGTATACTACCCGTAGTGATTACAATGTTCTAGTACGTGGCAATCGACATGAAATTACTGACTATGGCTGGGTTCATGACCAGGATAACGATAAACTTATTCGTGTGCAGAATACCGAAGATGTCTTGCTTGCAAAGGAGAAAGGATACAATGTATACAAACGTGTTGATGATGGCCGTTGCCAGGCCGCCGCTAAGTGGTGGAAGGAACATCAAGCAAAATGGGCTACCGTTCGTGCCAAATGGTCAGAGGTTTTTGCCAGAAA
>Ga0209344_10002875_pt1 | contig 18109 bp, 15 predicted proteins | sample Cruoilmetagenom6_FD_187293 | JGI IMG/M metagenome (GOLD analysis project Ga0209344, IMG submission 187293) | Oil polluted marine microbial communities from Coal Oil Point, Santa Barbara, California, USA - Santa Barbara Oil Seep Sample 6 (SPAdes)... | ecosystem: Environmental > Aquatic > Marine... | reverse complement strand
ACGAGCTGAATTTAGATAGTGACACCTTTTCTCCCGACGATGCCTTCGTATACGTCAATTACCGCAGCGCGGTAAATGCCGCCAACGGTCGACCGCTGGTCGTGGCTGGAGCGGGACTTGATCTCTCTCAGGTGGCCAGCTTGATTGATGACTTTCGCTTAGGTGGCACAGGTCACGCCTCGCTGCTCAGCGCTGAAGGTGAACTACTCGTTCGTAGCGGTGAATATAGTGGTGAAAGCATTCGCAGTGATGAAACGGCGCCCATTGGCGAGACAGCAGCGGAATCCTTACCAGAGCAAGCGTCGCAGCGATTGCTGCGTGATGAACAACTTCAGCTACAAGAAATTGAGCGCGACGGCCAGACTCTTTTGATTAGCACGCGTTGGCTACCCGAACTGCAGCGCTATTTGATGGTGGAAGTCGATAAAGAGGCCTACTTGGCGTCCACCCGCCAGCGCTTTCTGGAGTCCAGCGGTATAGGCTTGCTCATTTTGCTTGTCGGATTACTCGTTCTCTACCCGCTGACCGGTAGCCTCATACGTCCGCTGATTGATTTCCAGCGCCAGCTGAAAGACATCACCCACAGCCTGGATCTTTCGCGGCGGGTCAACACCGATGACAAAGCCGAGCTAGGCGACTTGGCCAATCAAACCAACGAACTTCTTGAGCGTCTTTCCCGCGCGATTGCGGCAGTGGCCAAGAATGCTCAGGCACTAACGCAAGTCGCCGACCGCCTGGGGAAAACGGCTGGCCTTTCCGGTGTGCACGGGAGCGATATCGATCATGAAGCCAGCCAAACCATGGCCGCAGCGGTCGAGGAGATGGCCTCTTCAGTCGCGGAAATCACCTCCACCATGGAAGAGCTCTCTACCTCGTCAACCCAAATCGCCGATCATTCCCAGTCGGTGGTCGACGTTGCAAATCAGACGCTGGAGCGTAGCCGTAAAGGCAGTTCGGCCATGCAGCTGCTACAGTCAAAAATGCAGGATATCCGTAGCGACAGCGAGCAGAGCCTGACAGAGATCATGACCCTGGGGGCGAAATCCAAACAGATCAACAAGGTGATGGAGCTGATCAATACCCTGGCCGCCCAGACCAAGCTGATCGCTTTTAATGCCGCCTTGGAAGCTTCAAGCGCGGGGGAGTCGGGCCGACGCTTTTCGGTTGTCGCCAGCGAGATACGCCGCTTGGCTGACAGCGTAACCGACTCCACCCAAGAAATTGAAGCGCATACCGATGATATTCAGACGGCCATTAATCGCTTAGTGGTGGCCTCTGAAAAAGGTGCCTCCTCCATCGAGCAGGGCGTAGAAGCGAGCATGAGCACCGCCCAGGATCTAGAGGCACTGCTCAAAGCGGCGAGTCAAACCAGCAGCGCGGCCCAGCAGATATCGCTGTCTACTCAACAGCAAAAAACCGCCAGCAGCCAGGTGGTGATGGCGCTGCGCGATATCGATACGGCCAGTTCACGCAACGCACACTCAGTGCGCAGTATTACCGATATCAGCCAGGACATGATCCATATGTCGGCTGAGCTTAACGCGCTGGTGCAGGAGTTCACCCTAACAAATAAAGATCGCTGATAAGGATACCGGATGAGTGTAATTCGGGTAGTCATTGCCGACGACAGCCAGGTAGCCCGCGACGTGCTACGCGATATCCTCAGCCGAGACGGTGATATTGAGATCGTGGGTGAAGCCACTAATGGCCGCGAAGCGGTGGAACTGGCCAAGCGCCTGGCACCGCAGCTCATCACCATGGATCTCAATATGCCGGTGATGGACGGCTTGTCCGCTATCGAAGAGATCATGTACAGCAAAGGGGTGCCCATCCTGGTGGTCAGCGACCGCTCCGATGCGCAAACGGCCTATCAAGCGCTAGAAGTGGGCGCGCTGGAAGTAATGCCCAAACCCACCTTGGAAGGAGCCGACGCCGAGCGCCTGTTGGAGCGTGTACGTCTGTTAGCCGGTGTCGCGGTGATCACTCGCCTACGGCGACGCGTCACTACGCCTCCCCCCCTCATCACTCTGCCTAGCTTTCCCGTCGCTCCACAGGGAGTGCCGCGGGATTTTCAACACGTGGTGGCGATCGCGTGCTCCACCGGGGGCCCGCAAGCCTTAGTGCGTCTGTTGCGCACGCTACCTGCTGGTTTTCCAGCACCTATTGTGATCGCCCAGCACATCAGTCATGGCTTTATCGATGGCATGGCACAATGGCTGGGATCGCTGTGTGCCATGCCGGTCAGCGTGGGCCAGGAGGGTGAGCAGTTACGCCCTGGACATATTTATTTGTCACCTTCCGAGCGTAACTTATGTGTAACCCCCCGCCACCGTTTTCAGCTTCAATCCAGTCCCGAGACATTTCTCTATCACCCCAGCTGCGACGTACTGCTGCAGAGTGTCGCGGAGGTCTACGGCAGTGATGCAATCGGCATTATTTTGACCGGCATGGGACGCGATGGAGTGAATGGCATCCGGGCTATTTATCAGGCTGGCGGTAGTACTTTTGCGCAAGATGAAGCCAGCTCGGTTATTTACGGCATGAATCAGGAAGCCGTTAAAGCGGGAGTGATACAGCATGAATTACCGCTTGATAACCTTCCAGACCGGCTGCTGCGCGATGTGCGTGGCTACTTAGATAGCCGACCGGAGCCTCTGGCATGAGCGCGTTTGCCCCCTTTAAAGCCCTGGTGCATCAGCGCTGCGGTTTGCACCTGGAAGGCTTAGCCGAGGCCCGCCTATTCCGAGCGGTGGCCAGCTTACAAACCTCAACGGGGCTCACCGACAACACTCAACTCCTCAAGAAATTAACCAGCGACCCAGCGCTATTCGATCAGTTTGTTAGTCACTTAACGGTGAATGAAACCTATTTTTGCCGCGAACCGGACGCCCTGAACTGGTTGGTCAGCACCTACTTACCTGAACGTTTAGCGACTGAGGAGCCGCCGCTCTCTATCTTTAGCGCAGGCTGCTCATCCGGCGAAGAGCCGTATAGCGTGGCGATGATGCTGTTTGAGCGCTTTGGTGAGCGGGCCAAAACACTGTTTACCCTCACCGGCGGAGACCTGGATCACCAAATCCTCGCCAAGGCACGCCAGGCGGTTTATAGCGGCATGGCATTTCGTGCCCTCTCGCCCGCCTTTAAAGAGCGTTACTTTAGCCCCTACCAGGGCCGCTACAAGCTTCACGAATCGCTGCGCCAATGGGTAACCTTTCGCCCGTTTAACCTGTTAAACGCCAATGAAGACAGCCCCGGTGGCCCTTTTGATGTGATTCTGTTTCGCAATGTCTCCATCTACTTTGATCAGCAGACGCGGCGTCATATTCATCAGCAGCTTAGCCAATTGCTGGCCCCGAACGGTATTTTACTCTGTGGCGTCACCGAAACCTTCGGTAACGATCTCGGCGTGTTTGAACTAACCGAAGCCCGAGGCGTGTTTTACTTTCGCCATGCAGAGCAGCCCGGGGCAGTGCCAACGGCGTCCCTGCAGCCCCCTTTGCTCTCGGTAGACAACAGGGCTGGTGACAACATTGATAACGGTGAAAGCGCCACTATCGCGCTAACCAGCAGCGCTGGTTTAGCACCCGCTACGCCGACTGAGCAAGCAGCGAAAAATACAGAATTAGAAGACACAGGGTTAGAAAGCTCAGATTCAGAAAACAAAAAGTTAGAAAACAAAGAGTTAGAAAAAACAGCAACGAACAGCATTACCCACCAACTGCACACCGCCCATCAGTTGCTCAACCAAAATGCGTTTGACGACGCCGCGACGCTGCTTGAGGAACTGCTTAAGCAACAGCCGTGGTCTATCGACGCGCTGGTGCTGTCAGGGTTAGTCGCCCGTTGGCAGCAGCAGCCTCAGCAAGCCTACGACTATTTCAAAAGAGCCATTTACGTTGCCCCGGATTGCTGGCCTGCACACTTCTATCTAGCCGAACTTTATCGCCAGGGCGAACTGACCGACGAGCCATTACAGCGCAAGCAGCGCTATGCTGCAGTAGTTCGTTTGCTGACCACCGCGCCCACCTCTGATGGAGGGCTAGAGACAATCACCCCGCCGCTACCGCCAGGCGATGCGCGCTTTCTTGCCGAACGTTATCTAAATACGGTGGACATCACACTGGCAACCGCAAGTACTACGCAGGGAGTGGGTTAATATGGCGCTGGATATTCGCCGCTTTATACAGCGCTTTGTGGAAGAAGCGGCCGACCACCTGCCCCGCCTGCGCGAAGGGATCAGCGCGCTGGAACAAGGCCACGCTGATCGTGAACAGGTCAACGAGCTGTTCCGCGCTGCGCATACATTGAAAGGCTCGTCGCGAATGCTAAAACTGGTGCCGATTACAGCACTGGCCCATAGCACTGAAGAGCTGCTCAGCGCCCTGCGCGACGGCACGCTAACCGCAACGCCGCCGGTTATCAGCCTACTCAGCCAGGCAGTTGACGGGCTGGCTGACCTGGTCGGTCGGCTAGCCGAAGGGGCGACGGGTGACGACCTACCTGCGGCTGATGAGGCGCTATGTAGCGCTCTGGAAGCGACTGCCCTCGGACAGGCCCCACCTACTCCCGCTGTGGTTACGCCGTCCTCTGAGCCTGCGCTATCGTCCTCCTCAACGCCTCCTTCCTCCGCTGCACTAGTGACTGAGAGCGAACTGCGCCTTAGTGACACCGTACGGGTTCGCTTGGATCGACTGGACGATGTTATTCGTTTGATGGGGGAAGTACTTTCAGGCCACCACCATTTACATGGGCTGGTTGATCAAGCCCGTGAGCTAAGCGCTACGCTTCCTGCCGAACAGCAAGGGCCTTTCCATGCCTTTCATCGTGAGCTGAAAGACAGCGTTTTAGGCCATGATTCGCTAATGAGCGACCTACACGACCGTGCGCTGCAAATGCGCATGCTGCCGCTAAGCGTGGTGTTTGACCCGCTCGCGCATATGTCCCGGGATCTGGCCCAGTCACTGGGCAAACAGGTCGACTGCCGGGTGCGAGGCAGTGAAATCGAACTCGACCGTCAGATGATCGATCGCCTATCTGATCCGCTTATTCACCTGCTGCGGAACGCCTTGGATCACGGCTTGGAGCCACCTGCCGAACGCCAGGCAGCGGGCAAATCTCCCCGTGGGCAATTGATTATTGAAGCGTGGCAGGACGCTGACTGGGTGGTGGTTGAGATGCGTGATGATGGCGCTGGGATTGCGCTGGAGGCGGTGCGTCAGAAAGCACTCGCCAAGCAGCTGGTCAGCGAAGAGCAGTTGAATGCGCTGAGCGAACAGGAGACGCTGGAGCTTATTTTTCTGCCGGGCTTCTCTACCAAAAGCATGATTACCGATTTTTCTGGGCGCGGCGTAGGTATGGATGTAGTCAAACGCACCGTGGTGGACGAGCTCAACGGCGACCTGCAGCTTGCCAGCGAACGCGGCAGCGGCACGCGCTTTACCCTGCGCCTACCGCTCTCGCTGGCGATGATGCGGGTACTGCTGGTCAGCGTTGGGGGCGTCAACCTAGGGGTAACCGCGCCTTACGTATCAGAGTTGGTAGAGTGCTCATCACACTCATTCATTGATGCCGCCGGACAGCGCACGCTGATTTTACGCAACGAATTTGTGCCGGTGGTATCACTAGCCCAACTGCTTGAGCTACCCGCGACGACTGCCGCCGCTGATAACACCCTACTGCTGGTCGTCCACCAGCGGCACCAGAAACTCGCCCTGATTATCGACTCACTGATTGATGAGCGCGATATGGTGATCAAGCCTCTACCGGCGCATCTACGCTATTTACCATTAGTCTCGGGCATGGTTTCCATGGGACGCAATGCGCTGGTCAGCCTACTGCATGTACCTGCTTTGCTGGAAGCCTCCCGGCATGGTGCCCAACGCCCTAACGAAGAGCGCGCGACCGCCGCTCTCGCGAAACGCATTCTGGTGGTCGACGACTCACTAAATACCCGTGAAATAGAAAAAGATGTGCTCGAAGCGTGGGGTTATCACGTCACGCTGGCCGAAAATGGTCGCGATGGTTTAGCCAAAGCATTGGCAGAACCGTTTGATGCCATACTTACCGATGTTGAAATGCCGGTAATGGATGGTTTTGCGCTGACTGCCCGACTGCGCGAAAATGAGGTTTATCGTTATCGGCCGATTATTATCATCACCTCGCGAGAAAAAGAGGCCGATCGCCGACGCGGTATTGAGGTCGGTGCCGACGCCTACATCGTCAAGGGCAGTTTTGATCAAAACAATTTAGTAGAGACGCTCCAGGCCCTGCTGGGCTAACGACGAGCGTTACTGACACAACCGTGAATGACACAACAACCATGAGGTCATGGAATGCATATCCTGGTCGTAGACGACGATCCGCTTGCTGGGGAAATGACGGCGGCACTGCTTGAGTCTCAGGGCCATGCGCCTCTGCTGGCCAATGATGCGATGGAAGCCGTCGAGCAGTTAGACACTCACAGCGATATCCAACTGATCGTCAGCGATATGCATATGCCCCTGGTCAGCGGGTTAGCCCTATTAGCGATGCTGCGCGAACAGGGTAATAACCTGCCGTTTATTTTACTCACCGGGGACACGCCGGATGCAGCGCTTCAACAAACACCGGGCCTGAACGCCTGTTTGCGTAAAGATGCCGAGCTGGCTTGGAACCTGGAAGTCGCCGTGAGGCAGGCTCTAGCACTCCACGGCTAAGCCACGCTCGATGCGATGGAATGGATTAAAGATGGAATGGATCGCCGCTTTCGATCACTTACGTAGGTAGTTTGATGTCTAAGCCCGCCCCCTCGCTGCACGATAAGCTACATCAGCTGCGTGAGCGTTTTATTGAGCAGCTTCCCTCACGCTTAGCGCAAACCGCCGAGCTGTGGCAGCAGAGTCGCACGACGAGCGAAGAGCAGGCGCGGCTCGCGCCAGAGCTGCACCGCTTCTTTCATAGCTTAAAAGGAACCGGGAGATCGCTGGGATTTGAGCGACTTGCTCTGCTGGCGGATCAGGCGGAGGAGGCACTCACTACCTCTCCCGCCCGCGACGATATCGATACGTTTATCAGCCAGCTGCTACTCCAGCTAGGCCGCGAGCAGCAGCACCTGCGTTCCCACCACGGTCAACAGCAAGCGCTGGCGGCCGTAAACAGCTTCGAGCTCACCAGTCAGGTTGAACCACCCCTGCGCAATAAGCGCCAGCGGTTAATCTATCTGTGCGACGACGAGCCCGAGCAGGTCGACCAATTGATTCATCACCTACGCTGCTTCGGTCATGAAGTCGTTCAGTTTATCGATACTGAAACATTCTTTAACGCCGTACTCACGCGTCGCCCTGATGCGGTCATCATGGATGTGCAGTTCCCTCAGGGCCAGACGGCAGGGACTGAAACTCTGACCAGTTTGAACAAACTAACCGGCCAGCCACTTCCCGCCATCGTTTTGTCGGCCCACAGCGACTTTAATTCACGCCTGAGTGCCGTTCGTGCAGGCTGCGGAGGTTACTTTACCAAGCCGGTTAAACCACTGGATCTTATGTTGGCAGTGGATGAGCTCACTACTCCGATGGTGGAAGAGCCGCTGAAAGTGCTCGTAGTGGATGATGAGCCCGAAGCAGCTGCGTACCACGCCTTACTGCTTGAAGAGGACGGCATGAGTGTTCATCAAGTGCATCATCCCGCTGATGCGCTTAATGCGATGGAGCGCTTTAGCCCTGATTTACTGCTGGTCGATGTCTATATGCCGGTATGTTCGGGTGAAGAGCTGGCGACGATTATTCGTCAGCAGCCGGAATATCTGGGCCTACCGATTATCTACCTCTCTAGCGAAACCGACAGCCAAAAGCAGATTTCCGCCATGTCTGCGGGTGTTGAAGCCTTTTTGACCAAACCCGTGCAGCCCGATGAACTCGTTTCTGCCGTGCGTCTGCGCGCCGAACGCCTGCGTCTGCTGCGCTCATTAATGACCCGAGACAGCATGACCGGGCTGTATAATCACAGCACCACCACCGAGCTCATCACTAAAGCCCTCGCCCAAGCTCACCGCGAAGATAGCCAGCACGCCATGGCGATGATCGATATCGATCACTTTAAACATGTTAACGATACCCACGGCCACTTGGCGGGCGATCAAGTGATTATCACCTTGGCGAGGCTATTGAAGAGCCGCCTGCGGCTATCTGATATTATCGGCCGCTACGGCGGTGAAGAGTTTGTTGTGCTGCTGAAAGGCATTAGTGCAGAGAAAGCCGCCACATTAATCGACAGCCTGCGCGAGGATTTTGCGCTGGTTGATTTTCACGCCGGCGACGTTCGCTTTCGCTGTACTTTCAGTGCAGGCATCAGCCGCTTCCCCGCCCAGCCCTCTACCGAGTCGCTGCGTTTAAGCGCCGACCAAGCGCTCTATCGCGCTAAACACCAAGGGCGCAATCAGATAGTGATATCAACGGAGCTAGCCGATGAGCGCTGAATATTCCCGTGACGGCGAAGCAGATGAACGACCGATCGCTACACAGACCTTGGAGGAGGCATTAGCGCTAAACGGCGATACTGAAACGGTAGTTGATGTTGATGAACCCACCCAACAGCTAGTGCTCTTTCGACTCAATAACCAGCAGTTTGCGCTACCCGGCAGCGCGGTGAGTGAAATTTTATCCAGCGACCAGCCCGTCTATTACGTGCCAGGGCTGCCCACCTCTACCGAAGGCGTGCTGCACCTGCGAGGCAAAATTGAATCCGTCATTAGCCTGCACCAGCTGCTCGGTTTACCTACACCGGAAGGCACATCTAAGGGGATGATTTTGTTAGTCCGCACAACGGGGATTACTAGCGGTGTGCGTATTGAGCAGCTCGACGACGTGTGCGAGGTCGCCCAAAGTATGCTGCAGGCTCCCCCCGAAACACTTCCCGGCACGCTGCGCCCTTATGTTAGTGCACTGTGGCAGATAGATGAGCGCCAAGCGCTTGCCCTGCTTGACCCAGAGGCACTGTTCGACGCCTACCAGCAGGGACTGGGTTAAAGTGCCCTTGCATCACGGCCATTATGAGCAGGCCCAGGTTGCCTTGGTGCTGTTTTGCGTAGGGCCTTACCGTGCGGCCCTGGAGGCATGCCATGTGCTCGCGATGACCGATCATCCCACGACACTGCGCACTGCCAATGCTCAAACGTTGCTCTTCGAAGGTGGCGACCATGACTCTCCGCCTAGCCGCTGGCTCACCCTGCGCGACACTCAAACAACTAGTGACCACCAACACATTTGGCAACTGGGCGTAAGCGGCGACATTACCTTGCAGCAACTCACTGCCAACACGCTCTACCCGCTGCCTAAACTGCTGCTTTCACGCCGATTTTCAACGGCGCTATGCGGCTGTACCTTCGACCAGCAGCAGTTGGTGCTGCTACTGGATGCCCGCCAGCTTAGTCCTTCGCTTTCTCAGGCCCCTGCTCTTAGCCAGTCAACCACAAACAGCTAATGGAATCGCCCTCGGCTATGTCGCTATTGGCGGGAATGACTGCAAAAGCGTCGGCGTTGATACACGACGAAAGCACGCCAGAATTCTGATCAGCAAAGGCCGTCGCCATTACGCCGCTGGGCGCGAATTCGAGCGTCACGCGCATATAGTGCTCACGTGGCCCCGTTGAGGTAGCAAACCCAGCTTTCGCGGTCACCTTCGGCAGCGTTTTTAACGCCGGACAGCCGAGCATTGCGCCCAGCAAGGGGCGTAAAAACAACCAGGCGCCGACAAATCCCGATACTGGATTGCCCGGCAGGCCAACAAATCGTGCCTGGCTGCCGTCATCGCGGGGCAGGCGGCCCAGTGCTAACGGCTTACCGGGTCGAATCGCCAGCTTCCACATGTCGAGCTGGCCAATCGCTTCCAGCGCGGCTTTGACGTGATCCTCTTCGCCGACGCTGACGCCGCCGGTGGTGACCACCAAGTCTGCTTCAGCAGCAGCGGCCGTTAACAGTGCCACGGTGCGGGCGTAGTCATCCGGTACGCTAACGGTACTCACCACCTCGGCGCCAAAGTTCTCTAACAGGCGCCTAAGCATCGGTCGGTTTGAGTTGTAGAGCTGCCCCGGCTTGAGCGGAGTGCCCGGATCAATAATCTCATCGCCGGTCGAAAGCAGCGCCACACGGGGGCGACGGCGCACGCTGACCTGGGTAATCCCCTGACCTGCCAAGTGGCCAAGAGCCGCTGCTTCGAGACGCTCACCAGCATCTAACAGGATGCTACCCTGGCGCACGTCACGCCCTTGGCGGCGGACATTATCACCTGCGGGAACGCCCTCAGGCATCAGCGCACGATCACCGTCAACTTGTACGCGCTCCTGCATCACCACGCAGTCAGCCCCGGGAGGAATCTCACCGCCGGTAAAAATACGCGCGCAGCTACCGGGTGCAAGCGCTTCAGCCTGCGTACCAGCAGCAATACGTTGACTCACGGGCAGCCACTGCCCCGCATCGGCAGCGCACAGGGCGTAGCCATCCATCGCACTGTTATCGAAGGGTGGCACATCCAGCTCCGCGGTGACGGCCTCGGCCAACACACGTCCACCGGCAGCTTCCAGCGGGATACTCTCTGCAGCGAGTGCGCTGACGTCTGCTAGCAGCGCCTCAAGCGCGGCTGATATCGGCTGTAAATCAGCCATGCTGCCCCCGGCCTGGGATGACCAGGTTGGTAAGCATGAACCGGGTATTATGAAGTGATGGCATAGTCGTCTCTAAAACAGAAAAATCAGGGTCGTTAACCTTAAAGAGTAGATTAGCGCTGTAGATAGAATGCCACGATCAACGCTCAGAAACAGCCCGTAGTGGTACATCTAGCTAGACGACTATATAAGCTGGCTAAAGCGTTACTGTCGCACCTCGTTGAGAATTTCTTCTGCTACATCGACCCTTACCTTACCAAGCTTCACCAACGCGTCGGCTACTTTCTCAATCTCGGCACCAACCGCACCTGCCATGACTGCAATATTTTTCGCATGGAGTGCCATATGACCCTTTTGGATGCCAGTCGTCGCTAGTGCTTTGAGTGCAGCGAAGTTCTGAGCCAAACCGACTGCAGCAATAGTGCAGGCAAGCCGTTCGGCAGTCGTTATGTTCATTATATCCAGCGCAATACGCGCTGTAGGGTGAGAGCGCGTGGCTCCACCAATCAAGCCTACCGCCAAAGGCATTTCAATAGTGCCGGTCAGGTTTCCGTCAGCATCGGTTTCCCATCGTGTTAATGAGCTGTACTGCCCTGTACGGGCAGCATAAGCATGGGCTCCCGCCTCTACAGCCCGGCAATCATTTCCAGTTGCCAGTACCACAGCACTTACCCCATTCATGATGCCCTTGTTATGCGTGGCTGCGCGATAAGGGTCAATATCGGCGAAGTCATAGGCGGCCAATATGCCATCACGAACCTCTGCACCGCCAATTTCGTCCAAAGCCCAAGTAGCCCGTGCTCTCGCTAATCGACGATCAGCCAAGTTGGACAAAATACGCAGATAGGTCTTCCCTCCCGTCCATTTTGCAATATGGGGGGCTACGGCTTCCGCCATGGAGTTCACTGCGTTAGCGCCCATCGCATCACGAGTATCGACAATCAGATGGGTGACCACCATTGGCCCAGTGCGTCCTTTCAGAACACGCACCTCCATATCACGGAACCCGCCGCCGTGTTTAAGCAAGACCGGATCTGTTTCATCACATATCAACTGAACGTCCGACTTATGCTCTAGAATCTGCAAACGAGCGAATTCAGGATTCGGAACACCCAGCAACTGAACCTGGGCAATCATGTGAGAATTCGACATGCCTGTCTTAAAACCACCGGTCGAGCGGCACTGACGGGCTGCGTTACAGACAGCAGCTACCACCGAAGACTCCTCTGTCGCCATGGGCACTAGGACATCATGCCCATCTACCAGCATATTGGTCGCCACACCCAAAGGAATGTTCATGGTGCCAATGACATTCTCGATCATGGAGTCGGCTGTGGCTGAATCCAGGTTGCCGGTGTTGCCCAGATGTCTGACAACATCTTCGCTCAACCCAGTGACTTCCACTACCTTTTGTAGCCGCTCTTCAGGTGACATTTTGTGCAACCCTGGAATACGAGAAGTCGTTGTAGTCATTGTTTTTATCTCCTTTTTTAAGAGCGTACTGTCTGTGAAAGTTGTTCAGGCAGCCAAGTAACGATTTCGGGAAAAAGCATAAATAAAATTAATGCAATGAGCTGCAAAACCAAGAAGGGTACGATGGCCCGGTATACAGTTCCCATACCAATATCGGGTGGCAGCACCCCCTTTATGTAGAAAAGCGTGTAGCCAAAAGGAGGGGTGATATAACCCATCTGAGCAGTAATAAGGAAAAGCACTCCGAACCAGACCGGATCAAATTGAAAGGCGTTTATAATAGGTAAGAAGACAGGCACACATAAAAGGATGATGCCAATTTCATCAAGGAATAGCCCAAGGAATACTAAAATCAGCATCATGGAAAGCAGTACTAACCAGCGATTCATTTCAAGGTCTTGAATGAATTGTAGAAGCGAGTCCGCCCCGCCAGTGCCGGTGAAGATGGATACAAATATCTTCGCCCCAATCGTGATCCACATAATCATAGTGGTCACCCGTAAGGTATCCATAGATGCAGCAGATAAGTTTTTAAATGTCAGCTGTCTCTGAAAGGCCGCTGAAATCAACGCTCCAACAACACCCACTGCTGCTGCCTCGGTGGGTGTGGCAATACCGGCATAGATACTACCCAGCACGGATAAAACAATCAGTACTGGTAGTATCAGAGCTTTAAGAGAACTCAACATCTCCCCTAGGCTTGTCTGTTCTCCAGACTGTCGAGGAGCTAGGTTTGGCTGAATAATTGCTCTCAGGATAATATAAAGAATATACAGCCCTGCCAGTATTACTCCTGGAACAATACCGGCAGCAAACATTTTGCCAACTGATATCTGGGCAGTAGAAGCATATACAATCGTAATAATTGAGGGAGGGATCAGAATGCCTAATGTACCGCCTGCACAGATTGTGCCCAGTGCTAATCGCTGGTCATAACCGCGCTGCAGCATAGATGGCAATGCGAGGATGCCCATTGCCGCAACAGCCGCCCCAACAATGCCAGTCATCGCCGCCATCACCGTACAGATCGCTACGGTACCGACTGCCAATCCTCCCGGCAAACGTCGGAACCAGAGCTCCATTGCACGATATAACGCTTCAATAATACCTGAACGCTGAAGCACGCTTGCCATCAGCACATAGAGTGGAATAGCCAGCAGGATGTCTGATGTCATTGCATCAAAGGTTTGGAGAACGGTCAGCACTAGTGCATCAGCTCCCCACAGTATGACTGTGAATAAAATTGCCAAAAATGCCAGTACAAACGCTAAAGGCATCCCGCTGAGCAACAATACCAACAGTGAGACAAACATCATTGAAAGGACAAGAGTAGAACTCATGCTTTCACCTCTTGACCTTGAATACGCTTAACTGCCCAAATAATTTCAGCCAGCGCTTGCATGAGAAGCAATAAAAAAGCGATCGGAATAAGCGCTTTCACCGGCCAGACGGGGGGATTCCAAGAGGTAAATGAAGTTTCACCACTTGCGTAGGCATTCAGCGCTATAGGTAGGCTCTGATCTATAAAAATCACCGTTACTACAACAATCAACGCATATGTTAGACAGTCTACTAAGCCTGCCAATTTAAACGACAGTTTACGGTAAAGTATGTCAACGTTGACGTGCCCAGCAGTATGTAGAATATAAGGACCAGCCAGTAAGAAGTAAGGGCCAAATAATAGTGTTGCAAGCTCCATAGCCCAGGTAGTGGGTGCATTGAAAAAATAGCGCGACACTACTTCATAGCTGATGACGGTCACCATAATGAAGACAAAAGCCGATACAATCGTGGCCACCCAACGGTTAAGAGCCGTTATTAGGCGGCAGTAGCCAAGCAGAACAGCCATAATTGAACCTCGATGGGAAGACAATCCGGCCTATTACCGGATTGCCATCGCGCAAAACCGTAGAGTAGGAACTCAGTCAATCAAGCCAAGTTCTTGCATGAATTCGATTTGGCTATTGAGAATTTCGTTAGCCAATTCGTCATCTCCAGCCGCTCTCCTCCACGCATTCATCGCGGTCGGGCGCCCTTCTGCAATGAGATCGGGGCTCAAATGGGTGATCTGTACGCCTTGCGCTTCGAACTCTTCTAGAGCAACAGTATCCTGGGCAAGGATGTGCTGCCGTAAAGAAGACGAAATCTCACGGGCAGCCACTTCCAAGGCCGCTTTGTAAGAGTCAGGTAAACTATCGTAAGCCGCTTGGTTCGCTACATAACTGGTAGCTGTCGTGGGTTGGTGAAAGCCAGGTACAGCTATATATCCGGCCACTTCTCCCAAGCCTGCTTCTAAATTAGCGGTCAGGTCGCCGCGATCGGCAAGGTCAATGACCCCTTTCTCAAGTGCTTGATACACCTCTGCCGTAGGCAACCCTGTCGTAGACACACCAAATTCGCTCATCACCGTGCTGGCCAAGCCAACGAAACGCCCTTTTTTGCCATCCAGATCATCCAGAGATTCGATAGGAAATTTAGAATGGATGGGTTCTTGCCCATAAACCGTAGGTGCAATGTAGTAGAGCCCAGCTGACGCGTAGGCCTGACGAGCCAGCTCAATTCCCCCTTTCTCATAGAACCAAGCTTCGTACTGGTCAGACTCAGGAAAACCAAACGGTACTGTGCTGGTGAAAGCGAAAGCAGGTATAGAACCTGCTTCATAGCCGTCAAATGTCTTCATCATCTGGAAGGCACCTGCACGTACAGCTTCAAATGCCTGGGCTGATGGCGCTAATTGACCACCGGCGAACAATCGAATTTCAAATTTACCATCAGTTAATTCGGATACCCGCTCTACAAATTTTTCTTCGTATTCATAGGGCGTTGTCCCCGCATCCCAAAGCGCCTGCATTCGCCAGTTTACGCTGGGCAGCTCCTCGGCAATAGCTACAGAAGGAGCCACACAGGCTGTCATAGCGGACACAGCTGCGATGGTTTTAAAAAAGAACCAGCTTTTATTTATGGTTGTTAAGTTCACGATGCTCTCCATGGTGAATGGCAGTGCTATTAGCGCTAACTAGAAACTGCTGCATCACCGATTATTGTTAGAAATAAAGCACACTCTTATCTTAAGTTAGGGTGATAGAGAATCCTGGACAAGGTACAATATTCAAAATTGACCCATGTACTGTACCCTTTCCTTAATGGGTACAATTGAGCCTTTTATGAAGCAAAAACCACCTCGAGCACAACAAGTCGCCAATACAGTTATTGAGCGCATTGAGCAGGGACAGCTAACGGCGGGGACAAGGTTGCCCTCCATTCGCAATGCGACCCTGAGCTTTGGGGTTTCAAAAAATACTATAATTGATGCTTACGACCGCTTAGTCGCGACCGGATATATCAGCCCCCGGCGCGGTTCAGGCTTTTATGTGGAAGCAACCAGACCAGCTCACCCAGCTATCAAGCCTGAACATTTTACTGAAGCGGTCGACTTGGTCTCTCTATTAAGAGAACAATTGAATCAGCATTATGAAGTCAGAGCCGGAGATGGACGCCTGCCGGCAAGTTGGATGGAGAGCTCGGACATACGCCGCTATTTCAAACGCAGCAATCAGGATAATGACGCCAGAGATGAGTTCGAATACGGCAACCCTCAGGGATTGATCGGCCTGCGAGAAGATATCGCCAGAACGCTAAACGATCGTGCAATTAGTGTTCATCCAAATCAAATCTTGATGACGTTCGGTGCCAACCATGCACTCGACCTGATTGTTAGGCATTTTGTAGAACCCGGTGAAGTGGTGCTAGTTGAAAGCCCTGGTTATTACCCAATGTTTGGTAAATTACGCCTACAGCGTGCCAAAACCATCGGCATCACTAGAGGGCCTCAAGGACTGGATCTCGATATGCTGGAACAGAGTATCCGGGAATACCGGCCAAGGCTTTTGTTTGTTCAGCCTATGGCTCACAACCCTACCGGCACATCCATGTCTCTCCAGAATATGCATGCCTTATTACGTATCGCTGAACAGCATGATTTAACCATCATTGAAGACGACCCTTTTGGTGATATTCTCCCCCGATCAACGCCTCACCTTGCTTCGCTCGATGGCCTTAACCGAGTCATATACGTTGGCACTTTTTCCAAAACGCTATCTGCCAGTATGCGTTGTGGCTACATTGCAGCTAATCAGACGCTGGTTCGGTCACTGATTGATATTAAAATGCTCACGGTGGTTACCAGTTCAAGCATTATTGAAAGGATGATCCATGAAATGATCATTCATGGTCGCTATCGTCGCCAAATGACTCGTTTACGCGAGAGAGTGGCCAAGGCTAGCGCAGCAGCGATCTCCTCGTTGAAAAATATTGGTTTCAACCAAATTCAGCCACCCACCGGGAGTTACTACATTTGGTGCCCTTTACCAAAAAGCGTAGACGGCCTTGAGCTAGCAAAAAAAGCGTCTGCACAGGGGATTTTCCTAGCACCTGGAAATTTGTTTACTTTAGGCAATGACGAGTCAGGATCTGCTCTTCGGATCAATATTGCTCTAGCGAATCACCCTTTATTACTCAACTTTCTAAAGGAAGAAGCACTGAGCTAGCCGGTTAAAACCAATGCATCTATTGCATTGACACTTACTTTCAAAAGCGCGGCGACAGCGCAACCTCCATACACGTCGCCACGCACACTTGTTGCTACAGCAAGCGGCAGCCTGGAAAATATGCCACTCATTCAACCATGCTGACCTCGGCCTGGGATGACCAGGTTGGCGAAGTTGCAGGGCTTGTGGCGGCTATCTAACTGCTCAGCCAGTATGCCATCCCAGCCGGTGCGGCAAGCGCCGGTTGAGCCGGGCAGGCAGAACACGACCGTGGCATTGGCTAGGCCACCGAGGCAGCGGCTTTGAATAGTGGAGCTGCCGATTTCCTCACCGCTTAGCTGACGAAAGCGTTCGCCAAAGCCTTCGATGCGCTTATCCAGCAGCACCGAGATGGCTTCAGGGGTAGAGTCACGCCCAGTGAAGCCAGTGCCTCCGGTGGTGATAACTACCTGCACATCCGCCTCGGAGATCCAGTTCGCCACCACCGCACGAATACGATAGACATCGTCAGGCACGATGCGCTTTTCAGCGAGAGTGTGACCGGCGTTGATTAGCCGCTCGACCAGCGCTTGACCGCTACGATCCGTCTCTTCCGTGCGGGTATCCGAGACCGTGAGTACGGCTATGTTGAGGGGCACCATTGGCTCACTCATCGACATCACCCTTGTTTGGCTGCTTTCTTTTTGGCGTGGTGAGCTTCCCAGGCCGCCATTTGCTCAGGCGTAGCGGGCGGCTGGTAAAGCTCCTTCCACTCGCTGTAAGGCATACCGTAAACGTACTCACGAGCCTCTTCGTAGTTGAGGTTTTCATCCCGCGCTTCAGCGGCGCTAACCAGCCATTTAGATAAGCAGTTGCGGCAAAAATCCGCCAGGATCATCAGGTCAATATTCTGGATATCTTTGTTATCGTCCAGATGCTGTAGCAAGCGCCGAAACGCGGCGGCTTCAAGCTCGGTGCGCGTGGTTGGGTCTAACTCATCAAACGCTGACATAACCGTTCCTCTCATACATGGCTTGGGTTATTTAATAATTTAAGGTGAAGCATAACAAAAGACACCGCCGAAAGGCGGTGTCTTAGCGACCATTAAATGCTTATTAACTGGTTCGCGTTGCCGACGGCTCACTGCTGCCGCCAGATGACTTGCGGGCCGCCACCTCTTGTTCCGATAGCGTTTGGTCTTTGACCTCTTCGTACCACAGATTATGGTGCTCTTTGGCCCAGGTCTCATCCACATAGCCCGTGGTCATACCTTCTAGCGCGCCTTCGGTACCCAACGTGCCGATATAGATATGTCCGAGGGAAACCGCCGTAAGCCCTAATGCGCCCACTGCGTGGATAATATTGGCCCACTGCATGGTGTCACGGCCCTGGTCGAAGTTGGGGAAGTCGAGCACGAAGCCACTGGCAACCACTAAGATTCCCACCGTCGCTAACAGCCAGTACCAGGCTTTTT
>Ga0209344_10002874_pt1 | contig 18114 bp, 12 predicted proteins | sample Cruoilmetagenom6_FD_187293 | JGI IMG/M metagenome (GOLD analysis project Ga0209344, IMG submission 187293) | Oil polluted marine microbial communities from Coal Oil Point, Santa Barbara, California, USA - Santa Barbara Oil Seep Sample 6 (SPAdes)... | ecosystem: Environmental > Aquatic > Marine... | reverse complement strand
CTTTATTTTCCCCATTATAGGTTTATGGTTAGTGTACTTAATTGTCAAGTACATTCTAAAGGTACAGCCTACGCAAGGGATTCCCTCAACGCTTTATGCGATCTCCAAACGCAAAGGCCTAATGAAACGTTTTCAAATGTACGGAAGCCTCTTGGCAGCGCCAATTACGGTTGGCTTTGGAGGGTCTGTAGGTTTGGAAGGTCCAACGGTAGCCACGGGCGCCGCTTTGAGCTCCAATTTATCGCGGCTCTTACACCTAAATCAAGCTACGCGCACTTTATTAATAGGGTGTGCTGCGGCAGGAGCTATGGCCTCCATTTTTAAAGCTCCCATTGCCGCCATTATTTTTGCTATTGAAGTATTTAGTTTAGACCTAACCTTAGCTTCCCTCATTCCGCTATTATTGGCATCGGTTTCGGCGAGTGTCACCTCTCATTTTTTCTTCGGAAATGACGTTTTACTTCCCTTCCGAATTGAAGAAGGTTTTACTATTTCAGACATTCCGTTCTATATTTTCTTAGGCTTAATCGCGGGTCTTGTATCCATTTATTTTACGGAAATGTATGAGCGTATTCAGAAATTCTTCGATGGAATCGCTTCTCCAATAAAGCGACTCATTATAGGGGGTATTGGTATTGGCGTACTTGTATATTTTATTCCGCCACTTTATGGTGAAGGTTTTGATGTGATCAATGATTTGGTACAAGGGAATCCCGAAAATGCTCTAAAAAACAACTTATTTGATCTCGATCTGAGTAATGTTTGGGTCGTGATTGCGCTGTTGGCCGGACTCGTATTTTTTAAAGTGATCGCCAGTTCGTTTACCTTCGGCGGAGGCGGTGTTGGAGGTATTTTTGCACCTACGCTTTTTATGGGAAGTATTTTAGGAAACTGTGTCGCCAAGACGATCAACGCGCTTAATATTTTTTCAAATCCTGTTTCAGAAAGTAATTTTACCTTGGTAGGAATGACTGGGCTAATGGCTGGCGTACTCCATGCTCCGCTGACGGCAATCTTCCTTATTGCGGAAGTGACTGGAGGCTATGAATTGTTCATCCCGCTGATGATCACAGCGGCCATTTCATTTACGATCACTAAATATTTTGTACCACACTCTGTTTATGCTATGGAATTGGGGCGTAAAGGGGAACTTATCACACATAATAAGGACCATGCTGTACTTACTTTAATGGACATCAATACTGTGATCGAGACCAATTTCATTCCTATTTATTCAACCATGACCTTGGGGGAAATTGTGCATCAAGCCGTGGTAAAATCAAATCGCAATATTTTTCCTGTGGTAAATAAAGAAACATCAGAGCTTGAAGGTATTATCCTGTTGGATGACCTTCGACCCATTATGTTCGATCAGAGTTTGTATTCGGAAGTGATTGCGCGCGAATTGATGAAAGATCCTCCAGCTACAATTTTAATGAAAACAGACAAGATGACTTCAGTAATGAGAAAATTTCAGGATACTGGAGCCTGGAACTTACCAGTGCTTTCTGACGGAAAATACTACGGTTTTGTGTCGAAATCAAAACTTTTAACAGCCTATAGAAGGAAATTAATTGACTTCTCTACAAAATAAATGCTATGAAATACATTTTTCCCATACTATTGCTCGCTTCTGTTGTTGGTGCCTGCTACGGATTCTACATTCGAGAAGCCGATCCTAAAACTGGTGAGTTTCTCATAGGCGCTTCCATTTCTTTGTTATTTTTTATAACCATGCCCGTTTTTATCTACCGAAGATGGAAAGACAGAAGCGTAAAAGAATACATGCTTACCCGAGAAAACCTCGAAAAAATGCGCGATCGCTCAAAAGACAAGAAGCTATAATCAAGCTACTTAGAAAAAATTTTTACATTTCCTTAACATTTCAGAACATATTTATACTACCTTTGAGTATTATTAATTTATTTATTTTTTATTACAATGGAAGGAACAGTAAAATTTTTTAACGAATCAAAAGGTTACGGTTTTATCACAAATGATGATACCGGGAAAGACATTTTTGTACATGTAACCGGCCTAAACGGCGAAGCCCTTAACGAAGGTGACAAAGTAGAATATGTTGAAGAAGAAGGAAGAAAAGGAATGACCGCGGCGCAAGTCCGTGTAATCCATGAATAAGATATACACATCGAACCAACCTAAAAAGACCCGCTACTTTAGCGGGTTTTTTAATACTATTAATTCAGATTTCTTTTTTCAATAAAAAAACGTTTTAATAAGGCAGAAGCTTCTTCAGCTAAAACACCACCCGTCATTTCAGTTTTTGGATGCAGCTTAGTATCCATCGCAATACAACCCCGTTGTTCATCACGAGCTCCATATACAATTTTCGGGATTTGACTCCAAAAAAGGGCTCCTGCACACATTTGACAAGGCTCTATGGTAACATAAAGGGTACATCCTTTTAAATACTTTCCACCTAAAAAATTGGCCGCGGCGGTGATGGCCTGCATTTCAGCATGCGCCGTAACGTCATTTAAGGTTTCCGTAAGATTATGCGAACGTGCAATGATCTTGTTTTTGATGACCACTACGGCCCCAATTGGTATTTCACCTTTTTCATAAGCCGCTTCTGCTTCTTGCATTGCGCGTTTCATAAAATAAGTATGGTCGTAAGGATCTACTAAACTCAAAGGATTCAATTTAATATGGGAACTAAATGTTTCGTTGTTACAAACTCATCAACGCAATAACAAAAGTACGATTTCAAAATGTATCTTTGCTTTGTGTCAAAATCGATATTATATTCTATTAATTCACCTAAAGATCTTCGGAAGCTTTCTTCGGAAGAGCTTCCACAATTGGCACAAGAATTACGCGACTTTATTATCAATATGGTTGCGACCAAAGAAGGCCATTTAGGCGCTAGTTTAGGTGTGATCGAATTAACCATTGCCCTTCATTATGTTTTTAATACGCCCAGAGATCTACTCGTTTGGGATGTTGGGCATCAAGCATACGGACATAAAATTTTAACGGGTAGACGTGATCTTTTTCATACGAACAGAAGACTCTATGGTATTAGCGGTTTCCCGAAACGCAGCGAAAGTGAATACGACACGTTTGGCACAGGACATAGTAGCACGGCAATCTCAGCTGCGCTGGGTATGGCAATTGCTGCGCAATTGACAGGTGATGCCGAACGGCAGCACATTGCCGTTGTTGGTGACGCCTCAATTGCAAGTGGAATGGCTTTTGAAGCCCTTAATCATGCAGGAGTAACCAGTACCAATCTTTTGGTCATTTTAAATGATAATGCCATTGGTATTGATCCTAGTGTAGGTGCTCTAAAAGAATATCTAACCAAGGCAACCCTAAATGACCCTCCAGAAACCGATACTCTTTTTGAAGCTTTAAATTTTGACTATTCAGGTCCTATAGACGGTCATGATCTTTCGGTACTTATAGCCGAACTTGAGCGTCTAAAAAAGGTAAAAGGACCAAAGTTATTGCACGTAATTACAACGAAAGGAAAAGGATTACGACAAGCCGAAGAACAACAAGTGACCTATCATGCTCCAGGCAAGTTTGACGCCAATACAGGAGAGCTCCTTCCGAAGTCAAAGGAAATTCAACCTCCAAAATTTCAAGATGTCTTTGGCCTGACATTAGTTGCATTAGCTTCAGAAAACAAAAAAATTGTTGGTATTACACCAGCCATGCCTACAGGAAGCTCTTTAAAATATATGATGGAAGCTTTTCCAGAACGTGCTTTTGATGTAGGTATTGCCGAGCAACATGCAGTAACTTTTGCCGCGGGTTTGGCCACACAAGGCCTACATGTGTTTTGCAATATCTATTCTACCTTTTTGCAGCGCGCCTATGATCAAGTCATTCACGACGTATGCCTTCAAAAGCTGCCTGTGATCTTTTGTCTAGACCGTGCAGGTATTGTAGGTGAAGATGGTGCTACACATCACGGCGTATTTGACATTTCGTATTTACGCTGTATCCCGAACCTTATCATATATGCGCCTAAAGATGAACTTGCATTGCGCAACATATTATATACGGCACAGCTCGGACTAGACCAGCCAATCGCTATACGGTACCCACGAGGTCGCGGACGTATTATTGACTGGAAACAACCTTTTCAGAAAATATCTATTGGAAAGGCGGAAGTAATTCAAGAAGGCAAAAATGTTGCCATAGTTTCGGTTGGAACTATGCTAAACAATGTATTGGATGCATTACAGCTATTCTCTGAAAATCCGAATATTGGCTTGTTCGATATGGGTTTTGTAAAGCCGCTTGATGAAGCGGTGTTGCATACTATTTTCAGAACATACAAAACAATCATTACAATCGAAGATGGTGCTATTTCGGGTGGCTTTGGAAGTGCTATTTCTGAATTTGCTTCGAAGCATGATTATAAAAACACCATCGAGATCTTAGGGGTTCCTGATGTATTTTTAGATCAAGGGACGGTAGCGCAACTGCATGATATTGCTGGAATTTCTTCCGAAGCAATAAAGAAAACGCTTCAGAAATACGTATAAAAAAATCCTCTCAAGCCAAAGCTCGAGAGGATTTCAGTTAAAATACATCAAGTGTACTAATTATCTAATGATCACTTTAGCAGTGTGCACATAATTGCCACCATCAATATTGATCACATATATACCTGCGCTTAAGTTTTGCGCATCAATATGTACTGTGTCTTCAAGTAATCTATTTTCATTAAACACCACGCGACCATTCATGTCGGTAATTTTAATGTTGACATCACCTACATTAACTACACTCTTAATGTTGATGTTTCCTTCCGAAGGATTCGGGTAAATGATAAAATTGTTATCAAATTTGTTGTCATTAACTCCTAAAGAACACTCCGCAGGTAAATCAAAAGCCTCAACTTGATCACCCCGGTTGTTCGTATTTCCTTGACTCGCACTAAAACCTAACCCTCTGGCAGCAAATGCTTCCCAGATAAGACAGAAATTAGCTCCGCCATTGGCTATTTGATCTGCTTCAATAATAGCATCTCTACCATCTACAGAACCCGGGCTACATCCTTGTAACTTTAAACCATCCATTACCAATTGCATGGCGATATTATTACCACCTGTTCCATTGTAAATGTCTGGATCGAAACCATATTGATCGATAAGATCCCATGTCATATCCCAAAGCATCGTGGTCCATACAAAACCAATTCCGTGTGGTTGCGATACCATATTGTTAGAATCACCATAGGTAAAATCGTTGATCGCAAGGTCTGTACTATATGGCGCTTCACGGAAACCAGGTCCGTTTGGTGTTTGACCATTGTCATACGTTCCAATTCCTCGAACTTCAGTACCATCATCTGTTGGTAAAATAGTAAGCATTAGTCCAAAAAAGTCACTCCATCCTTCACCCATTTGATCGGCATTCTGAAGGCAACTTACATTAAAACGACCACCAGTAAGACGATTTGAAATTCCGTGACCATATTCATGAGCAATTACAACATTGTCATAATCACCATCAATTTCAGGGCCAACGGGCTGTGATTGTATCGTTCCATTTACTGTACCTGCGGCAATTTCCGTAATAAGTGCTTCCCCATCGGCACTACCAATCATAATCATTGGAATGGTCACCATAGCCCCTTGAGCTCCTGGTCCCATTGGGATAGGATCGATTGGCACATTGTTTACCACAACCACGGCTACAGCTCCAGCATTTTGTGCAGCCAACCCTTTAAATCCAAATTCACATTCTCCTCTTCGAATAACTGCAATCTTACCTGTAAGATCTCCAGCATTTTGAATAGGATCACAACCGTCATTAGGATCTGAAGAAGGTCCTGCATCATTATCTTCAACAACAACCATATCTTGCGTTAATGGCATTGCAGGAATTACTCCACCAAAAGTTGCTGCTACTGCATTGATAGATCCAGCTAAAGGCCCATTGTTGATTGTTAGCAAGTCTGCTTGTTCAGATGGATCCCATAAAAACATTTGCATTCTTGGGCTTTGCCCGTCTGGAGGTGTTCCAAAGTTAGCGTTGTTTTGTCCGCTACCATCTTGAGCATCTGCATTCACATAATCACCTTGACTTCCGCCATTTCCGTAATTATTTTCTTGAAAATTTCCGCTTTCTTCATCAAAACCATATTGATAATAAACATCATGCATGATGTTGTTCATATAAAAAAGGTTTGTCATTGCCGCATCTTCCGTGTTCGCAGGAGGCGCATTAAAATCGTACGGGAAGTCAAACAGTAATCCTGCACCACCATCGGCTCTATTTCCAGTTCCGTTGTTTCCGTTTCTATCTTCCTGAACTAATACATTGTTTCCAACCGTTTCTGTTGATTCTGGTCCTGCAACACCATCTGTATCATGCCATCCAAAAGGAGAGGCTGTTGTATTTGACGGTGAATTAACAAGCATGTCTGGTCCATGATTCGGACTTTCAGTAGGAATCGGGAAAACGCGATATTGCGCTCCACCTACTGCTACCATACTCGGTGTAGGAAAAGCATCTTTAAACAAAATACTCTTTTCTGAAGGCGTATTCGCATGTGAATGATCTTTATCAGCAAAGTTGCAAGAGGCTACCCAGTCCATTGTTTCCAATAATTCTCCTGTGGTAGCATCAATACGCACATTGTAGTAGTGCGAAGCATCTAGATAATAAATACTCAAATCCCAAGCAAGACGCAGTGTATTGGTCGCTTCCATTGTTTGATATACCAATTTTACCGGTATATTTTCTAGAGAGATCCCGCCATTTGAATATATATAGGTATTTCCATCACGTTCCAATAATTCCATGGAACTAGGCGCATCTATTCCCAATGCTATAGCTGCTTTAGTTACGGCATTCGCTGGTGAAATTCCAGGCGAAGTAGTATTTACCTTTTGATTTAAATTTGGTGTAAACCCATTTTTTAAATAGACAACGGTATTGTTTTTAATAGCCGCTGCTGAAACAGAATTGAAAACTTCAATTCCTTGATGTTTCTGTGTGAAATAGACATTTTCTACTTGCATACTCTTAGAGAAGCTATGAGAACTAATGTCAATTTCTTGAATGTCTTGCGCCGTCAAACCAAGAGGCGCCCTATTATTGTTTAGATAATTTTGGATCACTTGAGTGAAGTCCTGTGCGTGCACAAAACTAACCGCAAACAAGCCAAGTAAGCAGAGTACTTTTTTCATCGATATAGTTGGTGTTAGAATTAAAGCAATATTCACCGTGAATATTACCCGCAATTTTTTCTAAAAATATTACAAAAAGTCCTCAAAACCATAAGATTAATCGTTTTTAACAACGACCTACCTTATAAATTTCCTTGAATTTTCTGAAATAGCTGTAGGGCATTTCCATCCGTAAGGCGCGAAACATAATTACAGCACTCCATCAAATATTGATAAACCGTGGGGTGCTCTTCTGTCGCATTCTTGAAATTAGATAGAATGAGCTTGTCATAATGCCGAAGTTCACCACCATCGTGGTAATTCTCAAAAGCGGTGGTAAACTTGTCTAAAAGCGTCGCTAAAATCGTATAGCCTGCAAGCTCCTTTTCTACCACTTCGGTGCTTTGGTAGACCTTTTCTACGGAAATTTTAATGATGTCGTCAATTTGCGCTTTGTACTTACTTTTGTCTAAAAGCGCCACATCAAACTCACCTTTCAATATCGCTTCTTCATTTGCTAAGAATATTTCCGAAGCCTCTTTGATCAAGACACTAATCGCCAGTGACCGAAGGTACGCCAGTCTATCTGAAGCCTGTGTTAGTGTATGATATTTTTCTGTATTGATGGTATCCTTTACAAGTGCGATCAAGTATTCTAACGCAAATTCTTCTTCTATCAGTCCTAGATTAATTCCGTCTTCAAAATCGATGATGGTATAGCAAATATCATCGGCCGCTTCTACCAAATAGGTTAATGGATGTCTGTGGAATCGTAAATCACCCGTTGTATCGCGCACTAGCAATCCTAATGCGTCTGCAACTTCTTCGAAAAAAGCGATTTCCGATTGAAAAACACCAAACTTTTTGTCGGCTATATGCGACGTGGGTTTCTTCGGAAGGGATTCCTTCGGATATTTCATAAAAGCACCAAGCGTAGCATACGTAAGCCGCAGTCCGCCATCAACACCATTTTTAGATTCGGTCAATATTTTGAATCCATTAGCATTTCCTTCAAAATCAATTAGATCTTGATATTCCTTTTCTGAAAGGTCTTTTTTGAATCGCTTTCCATTTCCGTAGGAAAAATAATCGCCAATAGCCTTTTCACCACTATGGCCAAACGGTGGATTTCCAATATCATGTGCCAAGGCCGCCGCAGCAACAATAGCTCCAAAATCATTAAACGTATGGCCGTGAACTTTATGTAAATGTGGATGCTTTTCAAGAATGGCTTTCCCTACACTTCGCCCCAAAGAACGCCCCACCACCGAGACTTCCAAGCTATGGGTTAAGCGGGTGTGAATAAAAGAAGTTTTCGACAAGGGAATCACTTGCGTTTTATCTTGTAAACTTCGGAAGGCAGACGAAAAAATAACACGGTCATAATCTACCTCAAAACCCAGACGGGTTTCGTTCTCTTCAATTCGTAAACTTTTATGCTTATGTCCCTGTTTCCGAAGAGAAAGGAGCTGTTCCCATTGCATCATAATACTAGTAATTTAGAATGCAAGATAGCATTTTCAGTGTGCTTTTCAAGCGTTGCCTGCATGTTAAATTGATAACATTGACGTAACATTCCCCTAATGGTTCAGTAAAGCAATCGTAACATCTAGGTAACTCAGACGCGTTGGAATTGAACTTTCTTTGCGCAAAGAATTAAACCCGAATGAAATACTTTTTTACACTTATAGTAATACTCCTTACAACTGCTGCTTTTGCACAACAAAATGGATCGATTGTAGGACAATTGACCGACAAGGATTACAACAATGAACCGCTTGCTTTTGCCAATGTTATCATCAAAGGAACCGCAACAGGTACTACCTCAGATTTTGATGGATTATACGCGTTGGAAAATGTGGCGCCAGGTAACTACACCATTCAGTATAGCTTTGTAGGCTACGAAACCACCGAATTAGCCGTTACTGTGGAAGCTAACAAGGTAACCACTGTAAATGTGCCCATGGGTGGAAGTGCTGCCGCACTTGATGAAGTGGTTATTAAAACAACCATTCGCCGAGAAAGCGAAGTTGCCTTACTTATTGAGCAGAAAAAAGCAACCACTATTAAGGAGAGCATTGGCTCTGAACAACTTGCTAAAATGGGTGTTTCAGATGCCGCTGCTGCAACCACCAAAATTTCAGGAATATCAAAAACAGATGGAACAGGAGCTATTTTTGTACGTGGTCTTGGTGATCGTTATTTATACACAACTCTTAATGGTCTTCCAATTCCTTCAGACGATATTGAGCGAAAGAATATTGACCTCGGACTCTTCCCTACGCGTTTGATTCAAAGTATCGACGTGAGCAAAACGACCGCCGCTGGTTTGTCTGCCGATCAGTCTTCTGGGAATATTGATATTAAATCAAAACAACTCACCGGAAGAAGTCTGCTTTCTGCATCTGCAAGTAGCAGCATCAATACGAATGTAGCAAGTGATGGGCAATTTAGTAACTTTAAGGTTTCACCAAATAGCAACGATGTAACAGCTGGTTTTTACTATCGTGATTTTAATACCCTAGAGGCTCTTACCGAGCAATCTTGGAGTCCGCAAAACGAAAGTGCTCCTGTAAATAGATCATTTTCTCTAAGTGCCGGAAAGAAACTTGGTGAAAAAGTTAAGGTTCTTGTTACATTAGGACAATCTTCAAGCTTTGAATACCGCAACGGTGTTTTTAGACAGTTTCGCTCTAACTTTATTGACGACACCATTCCTGATGCGGTTACTTGGAAGAAAACCATCGCAACCTCAGGATTATTTAATACACAGTTTCGCGCCAATGATAATCACAAACTTGAATTTAACGCTCTTTTTATCAATAAGATCGAAGACGAAGTATTTGAAGGAGGACGTGAAGGAACTGCGACGATTTTTGAAGAAACAGATCCTGTTGAGGGATTGTTCCAGTTTGTTCGTGACCAAAACCTAAAGAAAACGTTAGTAGGTGTTGGGCAATTGAGCGGGGAGCATGACATTTCTGAAAAAAACACCTTAGATTGGGCCGCAGGTTACAATTTTCTTAGTGCCGATGAGCCAAACCGAATTCGCAACGAAGTCAACTTTAATGATGACCTCGTTCAATTAGGAAGAACAGGCGGTTTTCAGCAGCGTAAAAGTATTCAGAAGATCGAAGATGTTGAATATAACGCACGAATCAATGATGCTATCAAGTTTGTAGACTTTGACACGGAGAAATTTCATATCAACCTCGGTGGTAATCACCGAAATAAAGAACGAAATTTCGGCTCTCAGTTCTTTGGTGTTGAAGAGACCTTTACCAATGCTATCAATCCAGAATCAATCGACGCTATTTCCGCTATTTTTACTGAAGAGAATTTTGATAACGGCTTATTAAAGGTAAACAAATTGCAACCCGACATCTATAAGGGAACCCTGCAATCAACTGCCGGATATATGGAAGCCATGGGCGTAACTGGTAAATTTACGGTACAAGCCGGACTTCGTTATCAGCAAGACGCGATTGATGTAACTTGGGACGTTGGAAACTTTCCAGGACGTGAAGGGAGCGTTGAAAAAGACTACCGTAGATTGTATCCTTCGGTTAACTTGAAATATGCGGTTTCTGATAAAATGGCTGTTCGTTTTGCCAACAGCACTACCACAACATTACCCGAATTTAAAGAGATCGCACCTTTTGAATATGTTTCTCCCACAGGTCAGATCACACGGGGTAATACCGAAATTGATGCTTCGATCAACAGAAACTTCGATTTAAAATTTGAATACTTTCCGTCGAACGATCAGTTGCTTTCACTAACAGGTTTCTATAAAAAGATCGAAAACCCGATCAATAAGGTACAAGATCGCGGTGCTTCAGGAGCGTTTTCGTACTTCAACACTTCCGACGAAGCAACCATTTATGGAATTGAAATTGAAGGGCGGGTAAAATTGATCGATGGTTCAGAAAATGACCAAGGATCACTTGACCTTAATTTGAATGCTTCAAGAATGTGGCATACACAAGATCTTCGCGAGATCTTTGATGAGAATGGCGACTTTCAGAATACCTTCAGATATAAAGGTATTACTGAAGTTGGACTTCAAGGCGCTTCCGATTGGATCGTAAATACCTCTATTGGGTATGATTCAAATACCGAAAAAGCGTTTACAGCGAATCTTACCGGAAATTATGCATCAGATAAAATATACGCTTTAGGTAATGCAACCATTCGGAATGCTGGAGACATTAATTACAATGACGCCATCATCGAAAAAGGGTTTGTAACCTTAGATTTTGTAGCAAAAAAAGAACTTTCTAACAAGCTGACTTTAGGCTTAACAGCAAAAAACCTATTAAATCCAGAGATCAAAAGAACACAGTTAGTTCGAAATCCAAATACAACCATAGAAACAGAGGAAACTGTATTATCATATACCCGTGGTATGCAAGTAGGCCTAAATCTTAATTATACTTTTTAATCAATCAATAATCAAAAAACGAACTCAATTTTAAAATTTAAGAACATGAAAACACTAAAAAATCTTTCTGCCATGACTGTGGTTTTGGCGATGTTGTTTTTGACAGCATGTAGTAGTAATGATGACTTCCAAAGCACAGATGATGACGGTGGTGATCAAAATTTTGAACTGAATGGAACACAGGATTCAGACCGCGTGTTAGACCCTTCTCAAGAATACAACCTAAACGGAACTTATACGGTAACCGCTGGAAATAAATTGACCATCCCTGCAGGAACAGTGATTGTTTCTAACGTTGGAACAGAAAACTATATCGTAATTTCTCAAGGTGCTGAAATTGATATACAAGGAACTTCAAGCCTTCCCGTAATCATGAGATCACAAGCTTCAAATCCTGGAGATTGGGGTGGCTTAGTAATTTTAGGAGAAGCGGAAACTACCGAAGGTGTCGATGCAATTGCTGAAGTTGGCGGATTGATCTATGGAGGTACTAACCCTTCTGATAATTCAGGAAGCATTAACTACCTTATAATTAAAAATGCTGGTGCACAGATCAACTCTGAATCACAATACAACGGACTTACATTATACGCCGTGGGTTCAGGAACATCAATTAGCAATATCGCTATGCTTGATGGTGCAGATGACGGTGTCGAATTTTTCGGCGGAAGTGTTTCTATTACCAACATGTACCTTGAAAACAACGAAGATGACTCTGTAGACTGGACAGAAGGCTGGAATGGTTCAATTACCAACACGTATGTTTTACATACAATTGATGGTTTTTCAACAGCAGTAGAAGCAGACGGAGATAACAATAACCCAACAATCACAAACTTTACAGCAGTTTCTACTACAGGCGGAACAGCGCTTCAGTTTAAGAAAATGTCTGGTGCAACCATTAACGGTCTATCATTGACAGGCTACGAAACTTCAGTAGATATGAAGGACGACGGCCCATTAGCGAATGTTATCATTGAAGGTGAAGACGCAGACCCAACAAACTCATACATTACAGCACCAACTGTTGATGTAAGCACGTTTGCATGGGTAAATTCAAACCAGTCTGGACAGCAATTAACAATTCTAGGTGGAGATATTACAGGAACCACTACTTTAAATGCTTCGGAACGCTATTTACTTGATGATGCACTGATTGTACAAAACGGAGGAAAATTGATCATCCCAGCAGGTACAAAGATCACAGCGCGTGATGGTGGAACTGAAGTGTATATCGCTGTATTAAAAGGCGGTACAATTGAAATCAATGGTACGGCGGCTAATCCTGTTGTAATGTCTTCTCAAGGAGCACAACCAGGAGACTGGGGAGGTTTAACTATTTGTGGAGATGCGGTTACTACAGAAGGTACAGACGCTACTGCTGAAGTAGGTGGGTTTATCTACGGAGGAACAAATGGTGCAGATGACTCTGGAAACATTGATTACTTAGTCATTTTAGGAACAGGAGCTCAAATTAACTCTGAATCTCAATACAATGGTATTTCTCTATATGCCGTTGGAAGTGGAACAACAATTAATAATGTTGCCATCATTAATGGTGCCGATGACGGTATTGAATTCTTTGGAGGTTCTGTAGGAGCAACAAATGTTTACCTAGAAAACAACGAAGATGATTCTATTGACTGGACAGAAGGCTGGAACGGCGTTTTAGCAAATACTTATGTTCGTCATGACATCGAAGGTTTCTCAACAGCTGTTGAAGCCGATGGAGACAACAATAACCCAACGATCAACAATTTTACTGCTGTGTCTTCAACCACAGGAACGGCATTACAATTCAAGAAAATGTCTGGCGCTACTTTTACCAACATCCTATTAACTGGGTATGGTACAAACGTAGACATGAAAGATGATGGTCCTATCGGGAATGTAATTGTTGATGGTATACCATTAACAACTCCCACCGATGATGTATTTAACGGTACTGCTGTTGATATTTCAGGATGGTCATGGATCAACACAAGATTATAAGCAATAGCTCATAATAGATTATTTTAGCCAAAAAAAGAGGCTGTTCATAGTGAACAGCCTCTTTTGTATTAAATAAAAGTACGTTTAGTTTGTTACTACCCGCGTACCTTCTAAATTCCATGTTTTAACCTCGGCCATACGAGCGTCTTTAAACGTAACTTCTTTTTTAGTATTTCCATCAAAGAATAACCAAGTTCCCACTTTCTTGCCGTTGTCGTAACTACCTATAGCTGTCTTATTTCCTTGAGCATCATAACTGATCCACTCTCCCTGCAGCTTATTATCTTCAGTATAGAAACCTGTTTGTGCAATTTCGCCATTATCGTGATAAAGCGTTGCCTCAATCAAATCGTTATTTAAGACATATTTATTTGCCTTATCACATGTTTTAGAACAGGCCTGTGCCATGATAGTATTAACAGAGAATACGGCGACTAATATTAAGATCATTTTTTTCATAGCATTGGGCTTTTAATTGTTTCTATACCCAAATTTACGCAATAAGTAACAATTATGAAACCTTGAATTAACAATTTGGTAACATATGGAGTCTAACGCATTGATTTTTAGATACTTAAAAAGTGAAGATTTAACATTGGAAATCGCATAAAGCCGATTTTCTTAATGATTTTTTAATGCAGAGTTTACTCAAAAGGAACCTACACACTCGTAATTTGTGAAGTCGAATGACAAACACATTTTATATCGCTTTAGTTTTTGTCGACTAGCTTATAATGTGTAGAGGCTACCCAATGGGTAGCCTCTTTTTATATAAGTGTATGCTGTATGTAGGTTTAAATACTAGTCATAAAAATGAACACTACCATTACTAATATCATACATGGCTCCAACGATCTTGATTTCATCCTTTTCCTCCATTTCCACTAATATCGGACTTCTTTTACGAATGTCATCAATGGCCATAAGCACATTTTTTGCAGATACTTCATCCACAAAATCAAGGTTTTTAGAATTCCGTAGACTTTCGTCTTTAGGTTCTGAAACCGCCGCTACAGCAGGCTCTATCTTTTCAATCAGTTTGGTTAGATTCCCTAAACGTGCGTGATCACATGCACCCTTGATAGCGCCACAACTTGTGTGACCTAAAACGACTATTAATCGCGTACCCGCAAGCTTGCACGCAAATTCCATACTTCCTAAAATATCCTCATTAATAAAATTTCCCGCAATACGAATACTAAAAATATCTCCTAGGCCTTGGTCGAAGACCAATTCTGCTGAAACTCTTGAATCAATACAGCTCAAAATGGTTGCGAAAGGAAATTGTCCTTCCGTAGTATCATTCACTTGCTGCAATAAGTTTCGGTTTGCGCTTAGGTTCCCTTGAAAACGTTTATTCCCTTCTTTTAAATATTCCAACGCTTTGTGAGGGGTCATCGTTGCTTGTGTTTCTTTTGTATGTGCTTTCATATCTTGTCTTTTTTAGTGCGTATCTTTAATATTTTGTTTAATCCATCCCAAACATTCTTTAAAATTCTTAAAAATGTGTTCCTCCGGAATTAGGTCTGGTATGATGTCAATTCGTTCCATCATATATTTGGGTTGCTTTAGTACATCCACAAGCAACACCTTAATATCTCGTTGCGAAAGATCAACTAATACATCTTCCATTGCATATAGACCCGATTGATCCATATACTGCATTCTACCCATCCTAATCACAACGGCTTTTGCGGTATCAGGGATTTGCGATGCCAACTGCTGAAAATCACTTGTCGATCCAAAAAACAAAGGCCCCTTTAAGTGCTTAATAAAAACCTCTTCTTTTAAATTCTTCGGAAAATCATCTTCATCAGCCCATGCTTTTTCCTTTAATAAAGGCTTAACGTCTGATCGTTCTGCAGTAAGATCTCCCATCTTTTTCATAAACATAAGAGACGCGATAACAAGGCCAATTCCTACGGCATATACCAAATTCCAAACAGAAGAGAGTATTAGCACGACTAGCATGATAATTACCTCTGCTTTCGGCATATAAGGTATAGCTTTTAATCCTTTATAATCCATTACGCCTATTCCTACCGTGATTAAAATTCCCGCAAGTACCGCAGCTGGAATTTCAGAAGCAACAGGACCTAACGACAAAAGAATGATCAACAATAACACACCTGCGATCATACCAGATAATCGTGTTTTTCCACCCGATTTGATGTTCACAACGGTTCGAATAGTCGCACCAGCACCTGGTATTCCACCAAAAAGAGCTCCAATACTATTTCCTATTCCTTGACCAACCAATTCTTTATTTGGCTTGTGTTTCGTCTTTGTCATATTATCTGCCACAACAGACGTCAATAACGAATCAATGGCTCCTAAGAGTGCTAAAGTTAACGCAGTAAAAATATAGGGTGTTATGCTTCCGAAGCTAAAATCTGTAAAGATCCCGAGATTTGGAATCGGCAATCCGCTTGGAATTTGCTCAATAGGACGATAATCTAACCCAAAACCGAAAGCGATCCCAGACATGACCAATAGCGCCACCAAGGTACTTGGAACCGCTGTAGTGATGCGCTTGAATCCGTAGATAATTAAGATCGTTCCTAACGCTAAGAGCAATTCTAACCAATTGATATTGTTTAGCGCTTTCGGAAGTACTTTGATCGCTCCCAATACTCCAGAAGCCTCTGAAGCTGCAAGCGTTTGCGATTCCTTTAAAATATCCTCTTGAGTGATGTCTTCGGCTCGTAAAATCGTTTCTTTAAAATCTTCCAAGACAAGAATACCTTCTCCGGCCTCTTCCTTTAAAATATTATCAAGAATGATCTCTTCAGCCATGGGTTTGTATTGATTTACAAAGTCAGTATCTTCCTTTGGGTAATACCCTAAAGCAGGCAATATTTGCGTGATCAAAATGATAATTCCAATTGCAGTCATAAAGCCAGACACCACGGGGTAGGGAATATATTTAATGTACTTCCCTATTCCTAAAAGTCCTAATCCCACCTGCATCAAACCTGCAAGCAAAAAGACGGTTAGTATCGCAGGCAAAGCTTTGTCTAGATCTCCGTCATTCATTGCGATAATTCCCGCAATAACTACCATACTTACAGCGGTCATTGGCGCCGTTGGTCCCGAGATCTGTGTATTGGTCCCGCCAAAAAGGGCAGCAAAGAAACTCACAAATATAGCTCCATAGAGTCCGGCACTTGGTCCAAGACCAGAACTTACTCCAAAGGCTAAAGCCAGTGGTAAGGCCACAATACCGGCTGTTATTCCGCCAAAAAGATCTCCTCTAAAATGTTTAAAATCGAATAAATTTTTCATCTAATAGTATTACATTATAGAAACCCCATCATCACTGAAGTGGTTTCACTTGTTTTTTAAATTCTGTTTTGAAAATCTTAAGCGTGATACTCTGGAGGGGGAAGCGGTATTTCAGTAATAAACCCAATAACAGTAGGAATACAATATCGAGAAGCTTTAGGCTTTTTGTCAAACCAAAACGCATCAAAATCTGGATAAGAATACAAAACAACTTGCTTCTCCTTAAGATCTACTTTGTAATTATTCTGATTTTCTTCTTCAGTAAGATTGATAATCAAAACGGAATCACTGTCAAAGTTGATCAAATTCACAATAGCCGGAGCCATAAGCGTGAAGCTCAGAAAAAAAGAGATTGTGATTTTTGCAAGTGTTTTCAAGTACAGATTCAGTAAGCGAACAAATATAACCTCAAAAAGTAATTTTTATAGACCTCATTTTGTTAAATAAACTTTAAAAAATCCATTTAAAATTTATTTCTTCACCTCGGCTTAACCTTAACTTAACATTGAAGTTGGTTATTTGCAGCGACAAAAACTATAAATGATATTTAATGAGGGTTCATATACTACTCGTATTTGCTTGTTTTTCAGTGTTTTATTATTCTCAAGCGCAGGAGATTAGCGACACCAAATTTGGTAATGGTATTATTAATTATGTTGCCAAGGATAGTTCATTCAGCATAAAATTCGCTCCGCGAATTCAGGTACGCTCTATTTCTTCTTGGGATTATCAAGAAGATCACTTCGGAAGTGCAGAACACAACTTTCTCGTGCGAAGGGCCCGCTTAAAATTTGAAGGTTTTGCCTATACTCCCAAATTAAAATACAAAATAGAACTAGGTCTTTCAAATAGAGATATTTCGGGAGGCAACGATTTTAACAGAAACACACCGCGCTATATTCTTGATGCGGTAATAATGTGGAACTTCTATGAAAATTTTGAACTGTGGGCAGGACAAACCAAGCTTCCGGGCAACGTAGAACGCGTTGTTTCTTCCGCAAACCTACAATTGATCAACCGTTCCTTATTAAATAGCCGCTTCAATATTGATCGTGATGCCGGTATACAACTCCGTCATTATACACAATTAGGAGAATCATTTTTAATGCGCGAAAAGCTGGCAGTTTCACAAGGAGAAGGTCGTAATGTCACAGAAGGAAATCAAGGCGGATTACAATATACTGGACGTATTGAGTTTTTACCCTTCGGAAAATTTGCGTCCAAAGGTGATTATTCGCA
>Ga0209344_10002873_pt1 | contig 18116 bp, 17 predicted proteins | sample Cruoilmetagenom6_FD_187293 | JGI IMG/M metagenome (GOLD analysis project Ga0209344, IMG submission 187293) | Oil polluted marine microbial communities from Coal Oil Point, Santa Barbara, California, USA - Santa Barbara Oil Seep Sample 6 (SPAdes)... | ecosystem: Environmental > Aquatic > Marine... | reverse complement strand
TGCCAGTCGTTCCCCGGCCTGACGGCTGTCGACGGAAAAGGTGGTCAGGGCAGGGGTCGCAAACGCGCCCTCGGGCACACCGTCATAGGCAATTACCGACAGATCGCTGCCCACAGCCAGCCCATATTCCGCGGCCACCTGATAAAGTCCCAGCGCGGCCATATCGACGGCGAAAACAAAGGCCGTTGGCGGGTTGGCAAGGCGCAACATCTGGCGTGTAGCCGCTGCCCCATCTTCTGGTCGGACAGCGTCCGTGGCAATCAAATCCGGATCAGGCGCGATCCCGGCCGCTTTCAAGCCCTGCAACATGCCCTGAAGACGCAGAACGCTGTAATAATAGTCTGACCCGCCGTTAACAAAGGCGATCCGTTCGTGCCCCTGTTTGACCAGCCGTAAAACGGCGTCGCGCATCGCATCCTCACCAAGGATGTCAAACCACGCGCAGTCGGTGGTATCGCGTGTGCGCCCGTATAGAACAAAAGGAGCCGAAGCATCGCGCAGCAGGCGCACACGCGGATCATCCGTCATTGTGCGGGGCAGGATAAACCCATCTGCCTTTCGCTCATCAAGCAACTGCTGCACGGTTTTTAGCGTGTCACCATCGCTGTCAGCCGTCGCAACCGTCACGGTCCAGTTTTCCTGGCTGGCCCCATGGGAAATGCCCGACAGGAAATCAGCAAGAAACGGCCGGTGTGAATCATGATCGCCAAATTGCAGCACCAGTCCCAAAGAACGGGTGCGCCCGGTCTTGATCGCCTGCGCATGAGACAGCGGCTGATAGCCCATTTTTTCCGAGACCCGCCGAACACGATTTCGCGTGCTGTCCGAGATGTCGGGATAGCCGTTAAGCGCGCGCGAAACGGTTCCCTTGGTGAGCCCAAGAGCATCCGACACGTCCGATATCGTAACCCGTTTGGCACGCCTTATTGGCGCGTTGCGTTCTTTTTGGCCATTGAGCAAAATATCGGCCTCCCTGTGCTCAGGGTTGTTTCCGAAACCGGTTTCGGCAACAGTTTTTTCGGCTGTTTTCCCCAAAAAGTGCGCAAACATATGGAAATGAATGAAACTTTCGGTCGAAATGTGGCGATGGTGATGCTCAGAAGAACAATCTTAGACGAGGGCGGACACTACGAGCTTTTGGGGCGAATGATTCCACTGAGTCGTTTTTTTAACGATCCTTCGCCCAATTTTTGTTTCGTTGTCGGCCTTCCTGACGACATTTGATCGGCGGCCCCATACTGCAAGATTTGATGCGGCAGGCCCTGTCAGAACGCTGGACGACCGAGCGTTTTTCGAACGCGATCAAGGCGCAGGCCTGTGGGAAACGTTATTACTGAAGCGGCTGCGGTTTAATGACCTGAGATTGCCTGCCAGGGCTTTAGGGCGCGCAGGACTGCGCGCGCAGCGGTTTCTACCGGATCGTGTGTTTCCTTAAGGATGATGACCCGGTCAAATCGACTGGGGTCGGTGTTCACGGCTTCTCTTAGTGCCGCACCAAAGGCCATACGCAACTCGGTTCCGATGTTGAATTTGCAGATGGCAGATCCACGTGCAAGACGTGATCGCTGCTCGACGGGCACACCTGAACCGCCGTGGATTACCAAAGGAACCGCAGTTACGGATTCTATGGCGCGGATTCTATCCTCATCCAGTCCGCCTTCCTTATCTTGTTGCAGATGCACGTTTCCGACGGAAATCGCCATCGCATCCACACCGCTTTGGCGGGCAAAGATTGCGGCTTCATCCGGGTCAGTTCCATTAGATCCTTCTCCGCCTGAGTATCCCACAAAGCCGATCTCGCCTTCACAGGAAATACCCGCAGCATGGGCCATTTCGGCGATGGCGGCTGTTTCCTCGATGTTTTGCTGTAACGGCTTGCGTGAGCCATCGTACATCAGCGAAGAAAAGCCACTATCCAAAGCTTGTTTGCATTCTTCAAAGGTATAGCCGTGATCCAGATGAGCTACGACAGGAACACTGGTATTCTCGGCCAGATGGCGGAACATTTTGCCAAGGACGGGCAAGGGGGTGTGTTCGCGACAGGATGGTCCTGCCTGCAGGATCACCGGCAGATTTTCAGCCTCGGCTGCGGTGACAAAAGCCCGCATATCTTCCCATCCTAACGTGACTAAACCGGCCACGGCATATCCCTGCTTCAGGGCAGGCTGAAGCACCTGTGAAAGTGTGGCAAGCGTCATTTGAATTTCGCGATCATGTCTTTGATGCCCGGAATTATTTCGATCTGATAGGCATGTGTCGGCTGAAAGTACTGCACAAGTGAACGCTGTGTCAGGCCGCCAAGAATGGTAAAATAGTACATCTCGTAGCCGGGCAAAACGCAACATGGATGATACCCTTTGTCGATGCAAACAGTGGATCCATCTACGATATGATAGGCATCTCCGGGTTTGTTATCTTCGCGTTGCAACATTTGCAGGCCGGTCCCGTGGTTTGGCCGAAAGCGAAAGTTATAGGTTTCGTCGTGTCGCGTTTCATCGGGAAGGCGGTTGGTGTCATGTTTGTGGCTGGGAAAGCCAGACCAACCACCTTGACCCACTGTAAATAATTCGCTCACCAGAAGGCGGCCGACTTTGTCGTGTTGCTTTTGTCCCAGTATGTGCTTGATTTTGCGATGGGTCTTGGTGTCATCCGAGCCGTATTGAACAAGGTCGTGTTCGCGCACATCGAACGGGTCCAGAACCTTGTCGTATTTCGCCCCAGCGATAAAAACTTCGGCGTGGCCTGACACGCACACGAGGGTGACTTTTGCCCCAACAGGTGCGTAGACACCTTCTGGCTCACCATCCCATACGTCGACACCACGATTGCCAAGGGCCTTAAAAGATACCCCTTCGACATCTACATCCACCGTCCCAGTTGCCGGCACGATGCAGGTTTCATACCTGGGAACTTGGTATTCGAATGCTTCCCCCTTCTTCAGCTTGACGATATTGAAATAGTTGAGGGGCACACGATCACTGTCTACATCCACGATGGGCTTATTCAGGTTATCAAATGGGGCAATATGCACGGGATTTACCTTTCAGGATGTGGCGGGTCCGGGGTGGGTCAAAAGAAACTGTTCGAGTTGTGCTGTCGTGGGCATAGCGGGGGCGCATCCAACGTTTGAGACGACGATCGAAGCACAGGCCGAGCCGCGCAGCACCGCATCGTGCAGGTCGTGCCCTGCGGCCAGAGAGGCGATGACCCCCCCCATGAAACTGTCACCAGCCCCCGTTGGTTTGAGCGCAGCTACCGGGTAGATGCCGGTGCGAAACTCACCCTCTGGGGTCATCGTGATGGCACCGTCCTCGCCCATCTTGTAGACGACGATTTGGGCTGTTGTTCTGGCCAGTTCTCGCGCCTTTGCGAGCCCCTTGTCAAAGTCACCTGCCATAAAGCCGAACTCGACATCATTTCCGATGATCACGTCACACATCGCGCCAGCACGGGAATAGGTTTCGCTGGCAACCTTGGCCGAGGGCCAGCTATAGGGCCTGTAGTCTATGTCAAATATCAACGGCAATCCGGCGTCCCGGGCCAGATCAAAGGCATGAAACGCCGCAGAGCGAGAAGGCTCTGCCGCGAAAACCGTTCCCGTGGTAATCAAAGCCGAGAAGGTGCTGTAGTTGACAGCCTCCACATCCTCAATCGTCATGTCAAAATCGGCCGCGCCGTTGCGATAGATGACGGATTGATGATCCTGGACGCGGGTTTCCACCACGGCCAATGAATTTCGTGCTTCACCACCCACGCTTTTTACATGGCGGCGATCAATGCCATATTTGTCCAGCTCGTTCAGGCAGAACCGGCCAATCGCGTCATCTGCTACAGAGGTTATAAGCGAGGTTTGCCCGCCATGCTTGGTTATCGCCACGGCGATGTTGGCGGACGATCCGCCAAGGCACGAAAAAAACTGGGTGGCGTCTTCGGTCTTGGTCCCCGGTGGGTCGGGATAAAGATCCATGCCCGCCCGGCCAATGACGACGAAGTTGTTGCCAGTTATGCGCTCAAGGTCCGCCATTACACGCCTTTGCGCTGTTTTTTGCGGCTGGCTTCCCAGTCAACATGCGCGTCGCGCACGCTGTCACTGTCTGTGATCTGCGGTGTTCCAACCTCCCACCATGTGTGCCCCTGGGTTGTCCAGCCCTCGTAAGCATCGACCTTCATGACAATCACGTGGGTTTTGTCAGAGGTCTTGGCGCGTTTGAACGCCTCTGCAAGCTCAGCAGGGCTGCTAACGGTTTCTGCGATTGCGCCCATTGACGCTGCGTGTGCTTGGAAATCCACGCCGAATGGCTGGGGAATGGTGGGGCAATCGGCCAATAGGTTGTTGAAACTTTCGTTTCCGGAGTTGTTTTGCAACTTGTTGATGACGGCAAAACCGCCGTTGTCCAGCACCAGAATGATCAGCTTTTTCTGGCTCAGGACGGATGAGAAGATGTCCGAGTTCAGCATCATATAGGACCCGTCACCAAGAAAAACGATGGTGTCCCGATCAGGTTCACGTTCCGATTGAGCAATCCGCGCGCCCCACGCGCCGGCAATCTCGTAGCCCATGCACGAAAAACCAAATTCGATATCAACAGTGCCGGTATCCAGCGTGCGCCAGTTGGCAGCCACTTCAGCGGGCAGGCCGCCAGCCGCTGTAACCACACGATCCCGTTTGTCACAAAGTGCGTTCACGACGCCAATCGCCTGCGCGTAAGAGTTTGGCCGGTTGTCGCCATAGGCGATATTGTCAGCGACATACGCATCCCACGTCTGGCGTTCAGCCTTTGCTTGTTTGGTCCAGATTTCCGGGGAAGTATATCCGGCGATAGCCGCTTCAAGGGCAGCCATTCCCAGCTTTGCGTCCCCAACGACAGGCAGCGACAAATGCTTGCCTGCATCATGGCGCGCCGAGTTGATCGAAATGAACCGTGCGTCTTTGGCAAAGGCGGTCCAGGACCCGGTTGTGAAATCCTGCAACCGGGTGCCAACAGCAACGATTACATCTGCCTTTTGGGCGATGTTATTGGCGCAATCGGACCCGGTTACGCCAATTGGACCGATGTTCAGGGGGGCGTCATTCAACATATTAGCGCGCCCGGCAATTGTTTCTACGACCGGAATTTGATGTGTTTCTGCAAACCTGTTCAATTCGTCGACTGCCCGGGAATATTGCACTCCGCCGCCTGCGATTATCATCGGCCGTTTTGCTGTTTTCAATAGAGCCCCAGCATCGAGAACCTCATTCACATCCGGTGACATGCGGCGGATACGGTGTATTTTTTTGTCAAAAAATGCAGCTGGATACTCATAGCTCCACCCCTGCACATCCTGCGGCAACCCCAGAAACGCCGGACCGCAATCTGCAGGGTCCAGCATCGTGGCGATTGCAGCCGGAAGTGATTGAACTATTTGGGCCGGGTGGGTGATCCGGTCCCAATAGCGGGTGGTCGCCTTGAACGCGTCATTCACGCCAAGTGTCGGATTGTTGAAATGCTCAAGCTGCTGCAACACCGGGTCTGGCAACCGGGTCAGGAACGTATCCCCGCACAGCAAAAGCATAGGCAGGCGGTTTGCATGGGCCAATGCCGCCGATGTCACTAGGTTGGATGTGCCGGGGCCGGCGCTGGCTGTGCAAAACATGAAACGCTGCCGCAGCCATTGTTTGGCATAGCCCGCCGCCGCAAAGCCCATGCTTTGCTCATTTTGCCCCCGGTAAAGCGGCAATTCTTCCTGAAAATTGTATAGCGCCTCTCCCAGGCAGGTCACATTGCCATGGCCAAAAATACCAAAACCACCACCACAAAGACGCAGTTCCTGACCATCAATTTCAATGAATTGATTGGCCAGATACCGGATGATGGCCTGTGCGACTGTCAGATGAACTGTTTGGTCGTTCATTCCAAATTCTCCTGTGGGTAACGGCTCAACATGGCGATTAAGTCGAATATATCTTGCACAGCTACTATTCACACGCTACTGATTTTGCAACCGGTTGCAAGGACTTTTGAACGACCACAGGAAAGGGCCAGAATGCCAGAAATTGGTATCGGAATAGTCGGAGGTGGGTACATGGGCAAAGCTCATGCCGCCGCCATGTCTTGCGTCGGTGCTATTTTCAACACGTCCCTTCGGCCCAGATTGGAAATGGTGGCCGCGTCGTCACTGCAGTCAGCCGAGCGCTACCGCGACCAATTCGGTTTTTCCCGCGCGGCAAAGGACTGGCAGGAATTGGTGTCAGATGATGCTGTCGAGGCGATCATTATCGCGTCTCCCCAGCAATCACATCGCGCCATTGCCCAAGCTGCGATTGCACATGGCAAGCCGGTTCTTTGCGAAAAGCCGCTTGCCGAGACCGTTGAAGATGCACGCGCGATGGTTGATGCGGCCGAAAATGCCGGTGTGACAAACATGATCGGCTTTAATTATATCCGTACGCCAGCCAGCCAATTTGCCAGAAAGTTGCTGGCAGAAAAAGCGATTGGCAATGTTACCTTTTTTCGCGCAGAGCACACCGAGGATTTTCTGGCCGATCCCAAAATGGCGTTCAACTGGCGCTGTAGCGGTGTTGCTAACGGGAATATGGGTGATCTTGCGCCCCATCCGATCAACGCTGCACTGGCACTGATGGGGCCGATCTCTAAGGTTCTGGCTGACGTCGAATGTGTCCACTCTGAACGCCCCGGTGGCGCCGTAACCAATGACGATCACGCGCAAATCATGTGCCGATTTGCAAGTGGTGTCATGGGGCATATTTATTCCAGCCGTATCGCGACCGGACGAAAAATGGGCTACGCGTATGAAATTCACGGCACAAAAGGGGCCATTAGGTTTGATCAGGAAGACCAGAATGTTGTGTGGCTTTACCGAGCGGAAGGGCCCGAAGCCGAACGCGGTTTTCGCAAAATCCTGATCGGCCCCGCGCACCCAGACTATGAACCATTCTGCCTTGGCGCAGGTCATGGCACCGGCTTTCAGGACCAGATTATTATCGAGGCCAAGGATTTCCTGACCGCGATTGAGGCGGGTCAACCCGTCTGGCCTACGTTTCGTGACGGCCTCGCGGTTTCCCAGGTTGTTGACGCCGTTTTGAAATCCTCACAATCCGGGCAATGGACCCCGGTTCCAAAAAGTTAGGAAGAACCTGATGACGATACGTATTGGCAACGCCCCCTGTTCATGGGGCGTTGAGTTCGCCGATGATCCGCGAAATCCCCAATGGCGCACAGTTCTGCAGGAATGTGCCCAAGCTGGCTATACGGGGATCGAGCTGGGCCCTGTGGGCTTTATGCCAGAAGATCCGACTATAGTGGCAGAAGCTCTGGATGAATTTGGTCTAGAGTTGATCGGTGGTGTCGTATTTCGGCCCTTTCACGATGCGGCGAAGTGGGATGAAGTGTTGGACGGTGCGGTGCGCACCTGCAAGGCCCTTAAGGCACATGGCGCCAAGCATTTTGTCTTGATCGATTCAATCTCGGAGCGCCGGGCGCCCACTGCGGGCCGGGCCGCTGAGGCCGAGCAAATGGATGATGCGGAATGGGGGGCCTACCGCGACCGGATCGTCACCATTGCGAAAATGGGTGCCGAAGAATACGGGCTGATCCCCGAATTGCATCCGCATGCCGCCGGCTTCATGGACTTTAAGTCAGAGATCGAAAGGATACTTTCAGAGGTGGGTCCTGACACGCTCAAGCTTTGCATCGATACGGGGCATTGTACCTATGCGGGATTTGATCCGGTCGCCTTTATGAAACAGCACATGGACCGGATAACTTACGTCCATTTCAAGTCAACCGATGCCCAAGTAAAGGCCCATGCTATCGCCAACCGCGCCGGTTTTTACGACGCTTGCGGGCAAGGGATTTTCTGCAACCTCGCTGATGGCGAAGTCGACTTGCCAGCAGTTCGGCAGCTATTGCTGGATGCTGGTTATCAGGGGTGGTGCACGGTCGAACAGGACTGCGATCCGACATTGGATCCAGACCCTTTAGGTGACGCGCGCAACAACCGGGAATATCTGGAAAGCATTGGCTTTAAATAGGGAATTCGGCCCATGGAAAAATTGAATTGGGGAATGATTGGTGGCGGTGAAGGCAGCCAAATCGGCCCGGCGCACCGTCTGGGGGCTGGTCTGGACGGAGCTTTTGAATTTGTTGCCGGCGCGTTGGATCACCGACCCGAGATAGGCCGTGAATATGGTCGAAAACTGGGTCTGCCAACGGATCGCGCCTATGGCAGCTGGCAGGAAATGCTTGAAGGCGAGCGCATCCGTCAAGACCGGATTGATCTGGTGACGGTGGCGACGCCGAACGCAACCCACTTTGAAATCACCAAGGCATATCTGGAAGCCGGGTTTCATGTGTTTTGTGAAAAACCGATGACGATGACCGTCGAGGAAGGCGAAGAGATCGTCAGGATCAGTCAATCCTCGGGGCAGATCTGCGCGGTCAACTATGGCTATTCGGGTTATTCGCTGGTCCGTCACATGCGCGCAATGGTGGCACGCGGCGACTTGGGAGCCATCCGTTTGGTCGTAACCGAATTCGCCCATGGCCACCACGCAGATGCTGGGGATGCGGATAATCCGCGCATTCGCTGGCGGTATGACCCGAAACAGGCCGGTGTTTCGGCTCAGTTTGCCGATTGCGGCATTCACGCTATGCATATGGCCAGTTTTGTGACCGGCCAAGAGCTCGATCGTGTGTCGGCAGATATCGTGTCCTGCATTCCCAGCCGCGAACTGGAAGACGATGCCATGGTCAATTTTCGTTTGTCCGGTGGAACCGTCGGCAGGCTTTGGACCTCTTCTGTGGCGATTGGACGTCAACACGGGTTAACTATTCAGGTTTTTGGTGAGAAGGGTGGTTTACGCTGGGAACAGGAACACCCGAACCAATTATATTGGATGCCGCTTAATGAACGGTTGCAGGTGATCGAGCGGGGCGAAGCCAATTTGTCGCCTGAAGCCGATCGCACCACGCGTGTCACCGTTGGCCATGCCGAAGGCATGCCCTTGGCCTTTGCAAATATCTATACTGATCTGGCAGAAGCGATCCGTGCGCACAAGGCAGGTCGCGAAATGGACCCGGCCGCCAATCTTTATCCCCGCGCCGAGGACGGACTTCGCTCGATGGCAGCGGTTTTTGCCGTGGCCGACAGTGGAAAATCGGATGGAAAATGGGTTGATGCACGCCCCCCCATGTTCCGCTGACACATCGCACAGCACGGCATTTGGGCACTGTGCCTGTCTTGTGACCTAGTCCGGCGTGGCGCGCAGTGTGCCACGCTCCACAACAGAGCATGGGAAAATTCGGGCTTCGGGATAGCGATCCGGTTCGTTCAGCATCGCAATCATCAGTTCAACCGATGACGAAACAATTTCCTGAATGGGCTGGCGGATCGTTGTCAGGTTGATGTTTTCCCAGCCGGCCATTTCCATATCATTCAACCCAATAAGGCCGATGTCATCCGGTACACTCAATCCCTTGTCCTGAACCGCACTAAGCGCGCCGATTGACAAGACGTCGTCACCGCAAAAATAAGCCTGACACGGACCTTGGGCAATCAGGCGCAGCATTTCGCGTCGACCTGCATCAAACGAATACGCGTCGGCAAAGCTGTGGCTGACTTGGATGTCTTTGTGCAAGGCCAGTTCGGACAGGAAACCGGCCAGCCGGTCCTGTGTTGAAGTGGCGCTTTCCGGCCCGCCTAGAAAGGCGACAGTTTCGTAGCCCCTTTTTACCAGTTCCCGGGCCGCCATTTTGCCGCATTCCGCATTATCAATACCGACGACATGGACTTGGGGCGCCGTCGTCGCGCGGCCAAAAGAATGCACGACAGGAACACCAGCATCCCTAAACGCCTTGGCAAAACTTGGCGGTAATGTCGAAGAGGCCACAACAACACCATCGACCGAGTATTGCCTGAGCATGCGAACCGATTTCTCCGGTTCGGTTTCATATGACAGATTGACCAGAAGAGGGCGAAGGCCCCGATCTTGGAGTCCACGGGTAAACAGGTCAAACACCTCAAGAAATACTGGATTGTGAAAGTTGTTAGAAACAAGACCGATCAGCTTTGTGCGTCCGGTGGTCAGGCTGGAAGCCAGCGCATTAGGGTGGTAGCCCAGTTCTCGTGCGGCCTTTTCCACTTTGCGGCGCATCTTTTGCGAGACAGACGCACCATCGGTAAATGCGCGTGAAACGGCTGATCGGCTGACACCGGCGCGATCTGCAACCTCTTTCAGCGTTACGGCCATTAAACGTTCCTTTCTGCCTTTGCGTTCAATTCACCCAACAAGTCAATGCCTTCAGCCGGGTCATTCGCAAACAGCCTTTATCGTCAGTTCTTAACAATTCCAATCGTGTTCTGCAGCGGGCAAAGTCGCAACTTGAAATGCTGCAGGGCATTTTGACGACTGCCAGATTGGTCCCCCTCGAACCCAACCTTGGCCCCTTGCATGGTAACTGCCCGGACATCTTTCGCGCCGACGCCAAAAGCACCACCGGCGACGATACCCGTGTGGCCTTTCAAGCTTGAAAAAATGGCAAGTTCATTCATCGATCATTTGTCTCTTTCATAGATCCAGTGGTGATCGGGATGATTTTGAAACCGCCATTTCCTGAGCGGACCAGCCATTACGTTCAGATAATACATCTCGTACCCATAGGGTACGCTGCATGGGTGGTGCCCTTTGGGTACTAAAACCACATCATGGTTTGCCATCGACAATGTCTGATCCAGTGTCCCGTCTTCAGTGAAAACGCGCTGAATTCCAAAGCCTTGCTCCGGGTTCAGGCGGTGGTAATAGGTTTCTTCAAGGTAGGTGATGTTGGGGTAATCATCCTCGTCATGGCGATGCGGCGGGTAGGACGACCAGTGGCCGGGGGGGGTAAACACTTCCGTCACCAACAAGCTGTCCGCCACGTCGCGATCTTCCATGGCAATATTGTTAATATAACGCGTGTTCGTTCCCTTTCCCCGGGTCTCTAACGAAATACCATTGGGGCCGATAACCTGAGCTTTGTGACCGCCTTTCCCCGGCGCGCGACAGACAGCAAGGGTGCAGTCTGTTTCGGCGGTTGCTGTCCACTCGGTCTCGTTTGGTAGATAAAGACAATGGGGGGGTGTTTTTTCAAAAACACTCATCCGCTGACCTAGGGTGCCAAAATTCTGACCAGCGCCGCTCATTGCGGCCTTGCCTTCAATCAGGACAAGAATAACCTCTTCATCGCCGGTCCGTTCAGCAGCGGTTTCACCCGCCTTAAGCCTGAAAAGCGAAAACCCGACATATGTCCAGCCCGCCGCAACTGGTGAGATGTCATGCACTTTCCCGTTCTTGCCAACGGGATGGCGAAGTAGATTAGTCATTTTGAATTTCCTCTGCGTGGTTTTCAGGCCATCCGCTCAGGAAAAACTGCCAGATTGCCGTAGCGCCGAATGCACCGAAGACAAGTGCCCAGTAGGGTGCGCCCGAAGCCAGTTCTAAAACGGCCCAGCAAAAACAAATCATAACAACAGCAATCCGCCGCCAAATCGGACGAAAGAACTCTGCGCGCATTTCGAACATCTCCATTTTACTCACAGCTCTTTCATGGATACCACGCAACGTTCATTGATCGATGTTAGGGCCGCCTCGGCGAGCAGAAGGGCTTTTAGACCGTCATCTCCGGTGGTTGGGGGCTGCGAGCTATCACGCACAGCTTTTACAAAGGCCGAAATTTCGTTGGCGTAGGCATCGATGTAACGGGTCATAAAAAAATCAAGTAACGGGGGGCGGGTATAGCCCTGGGCGTTCGCAATCTCGATACTGGATTCACGGTGGTTTTCTGCTGAAATCAATCCGTCTGATCCATGCACCTCTATGCGCTGGTCATATCCATAGCTTGCACGCCGAGAATTTGTGATTACGCATTGCTTGCCCGATGCCGTTGTCAGGATCACGTTGGCGCTGTCAAAATCCCCCAGTTCACCGATCTTGGGATCCGTCAGAACAGACGCCGCTGCCTGAACCGTTTCAATCTCTTCCCCCAATAGCCAGCGCGCCACATCGAAATCATGGATGGTCATGTCGCGGAAAATACCGCCGGAACGGGAGATATAGTCATAGGGCGGGGCACCGGGATCGCGCGAGGTGATGGTTATCATCTCTACCTTGCCAATCTGACCGGCATCAATGGCGGCTTTTAACGCCATGAAATCGGGATCAAACCGCCGGTTGAAACCGACCATCAGGGTCCCATTTTCCTGCGTGACCGTTTCGAGACAGGCGCGCACGCGCACGACGTCAAGGTCGATTGGTTTTTCGCAGAACACGGCTTTGCCGGCGCGTGCGAACTGTTCGATCAGGTCCGCGTGCGTATCGGTAGGCGTACAGATTACCACGGCATCAATATCGTCCGAAGCTGCGATTGCGTCTATTGTTCTAAGCTCACAACCGAATTTTTTGCTCGCCGCGTCCCCAACAGCCTTGACCGGTTCAGCCACGGCAACCAGATCGGCATTACTTTCAGACGCGATGGCGCGCGCGTGTACCTGACCGATACGGCCCGCTCCAAGAATGGCAAATCGAAGGTTCATTTAGGCGCATCCATCTGTTGGTGTGTTTGTCGATTGCTTCGGAAAAAAACCGGCGGTGTTTTGGTCAAATCTACCAAGGATCCTGTCATACCCGCCTGATTTGGACAACGTCTTGGCTATGGCTTTACCTTTTTCGATATCTCGTGGCGCAATCACTATATTGCGGCTTCTCTGGCCGAAAAGGTTCACGCGCTAAAACAAGCCCAAGACCCTGACTTCCACCGCTGACAAGGGCAGGGGCAGACTGGCCTTTGCTGATCAAACTGCGGTTTCCATAAATTCTTCACCCGTCTTGGCGCCGGTAATATAGGCAACAATGTCTTGGCCGTCGGTTTCTTCTTTCTTGAGGTTCGCGCAAATTCGGCCACGTCGAAAAACGATGATCCTGTCCACCAGTTCCATGACCTGGCGCATGTTATGGCTGATCAAGATCAGGGGTTCTCCGGCGTCCTTCAGGGTGCGGATGATGTTTTCAACCTGGGCGGTTTCCTGCACCCCTAATGCTGCTGTGGGTTCGTCCATAATTGTCAGGCGCGAATGGAAGGTTGCCGTTCGTGCAATCGCGACACATTGGCGTTGACCGCCCGACATATTGGCAATCGTGTTGCGAATATTCGGAATTTTAACGGCCGTCTTTTCCAAACCCGCAATTGTCGCCTCTCGCATGGCCTTGTAATCCAGCAATCGGAATGGACCCAGAAAATCAAGCTTGGTTTTTTCTCGACCAAGAAACAGATTGTCCGGTACGTCAAGATCATCAGCCAAAGCAAGTGTTTGAAAAACGGTTTCAATACCTGCTTCGCGCGCATCAAGCGGCCCTGCGAAATTCACCTCTTCGCCGTAAAGCCAAACCTTACCACCGGTGCGTTGTTCCACACCGGTGATCTGACGAACAAAGGTCGATTTGCCAGCACCGTTGTCGCCCATAATGGCGATGTGTTCCCCTTTCTTCAGTTCGAAACTCGCCCCCTCAAGGGCGCGAACACCACCGTAGTGTTTCGTCAGGCCTTCAGTCTTTAAGACGATTTCATCGCTCATGTATTTTCCTCCGGTCTTTAAGCTCGGTTGCGCTGGCGATACTGATCTAGGATCACCGCCGCGATGATGATGCCGCCCATGGCCATCAGCTGATATGATCCATCCAGTTTGATGTAGGTAAAGCCGGATCGGATAACCCCAAGCACCATTGCCCCAAGGACGGTGCCGATGATGGATCCACGCCCGCCCTGCAAAGAAATGCCTCCGATGACCGCCATGGCGATGGCGAACAATTCGTAAAACTCACCCATACCGGCCTGCGCGGTCGAAGATTTCGCGCTCAGCACAACACCTGCGAAAGCGGCAAGCATGGATGCGATCATATAGACCATCACCTTGTGTCGCTTGACATTGATGCCCGACATTCGCGCCGCTTCTTCATTCGAGCCAATGGCGTAAGTGTGTTTGCCATAGACAGTGTGACGCATGATCAGGTGGAAAATCACCGCCAGAGACAAAAACCAGACAACCGGCATCATCCCCGAGCCGATGAATTTGTAACCCTCGGTCGGAAAGGAAACCGGCCGGCCCCCGGACCACCACAGCGCGATGCCGCGGCAGATCAGGAACATGCCCAGTGTGGCGATAAAGGGCGGGATGCGGAAATAGGCTACAAAAGTGCCGTTAATGCTGCCGATTAAGGCGCCGAATGCCAGACCGATTACGACCGGGACAATGACCGGCAGATCCATGGCCCAGGCGCCGAAAAGCGCCTTTGGGTTCGGGTTTCCGTTCACCAGCTCGGTTTGCGCAAATGACATGGCGATCATGGCCGTTGCGGCAACAAGTGGACCTGATGACAGGTCGATGCCGGCGGTGATGATAACTTGCGTCACGCCAAGCGCAATAATTCCGATGATCGCAACTTGCAGAATGATAATTTTGAGCCGCGCTTCGTTGAAAATCGAGTCAAAACGTTCCCGCGTATCGAACAAAAAACTCTGGTTGTTCATATAGGGCAGGAGCTGCCCCAGAACTTCAAATATCACGATGATGATAATCAAAGCCAGAAGGATGTTCATTTCATTGGGCCAGGTCCGCTTGGATTTGTCGAAGGTTAATCCACCTGTGCCGTGGCTGGTATCTGCCATTGATGGCGCCCCCTGTAATACGCTTGTAAGAGCACGGACGGCGCAGAAAGCGCCGCCCTGCAGATTTGGCTGGAAGGCTAGTTTTTGTCGAGGAAGTCGTCCATGTTGGCCGGTGTCACCAACTTGAACGGAATGTAGACTTTCTGGTCGACAGCCTCGCCAGCGATCAACCTGATTGCTGCATCAATCGAGCCAGTTCCCTGACCGACAGAATCCTGGAATACGGTCACGTCGTAATCGCCAGCTGCCATTGTAAGCAAGGCGTCCTGCGACGCGTCAACACCGCCGACCTGAACATCCGCCATATCTATACCAGCGGCCTTCATCGCCTGAATCGCACCAATGGCCATTTCGTCGTTGTTTGCCAGAACGAAATCAAACGGCTCGCCCGAAGACATCCAGTTGGTCATAAGGTCTTGTGCTTCATCGCGCGACCAGTTTGCAGTCTGCTCGTCGATGACCGTCATGAATTTACACATGTCCATCCCGATCACGTCATGAACGTCCTTGGAACGCTGAACGGCAGCCTGGTTCGACAGCTGACCATTCATCAGGTAACCAGTTGCGCCACCGGCCTTGCCGTCTGCACGAAGATTTTTGCAGATCTCGAATGCTGACAGTGTGCCGGATTCGATTTCGTTGGATGCAACGAAGGCTTGGGTCGACGGCAGTTCGTTCACGTTGTCGGGTTCTCGGTTGACGAATACCAGCGGTGTATCACCTGCTGCCTCAGTAATTGCAGCGCCGCCCGATGTGTCAACGATATTGACGATGATTGCATCTACACCGGATGCAACAAAATTCTTCACTTGGTCGATCTGCTTGGCAAGGTCGTCAGAGGCGTCTTCCTGTTGGTACGAAAGGCCGTCAATCGTTGCGGCATACTCGACCATGCCGTTGCGCAGAACGGTTAGCCAGTTGTCATCGAACCTTGAAAAGGTTGCTCCGATTTCCTGAGCCATGGCAGATGTGCCCATCAAAGCCATCATGCCAGTGGCGATAATTGTCTTTTTCATTGTGTTCCTCCCAAGGATTGGCCCCGGCTGGCCATACATTCCTACCGGACACCCCTGTAGGGGCAGGTTGCGCGTAGAGTTCACGGGGAACTCAAAGCGCGTGCGAATTATCTTCTTTCAACCGGTTTCAAATTTTTTGAGCGATTGAGTAGGTATCACCACCGGATTCCCTTCGCGGTAATGCGTTTATCTTGCAAATTGAGTTCCCCAAGGTCAAGGATTTTTTGCAACCGGTTGCAATTGTTGGGTGTATTCCCTTCTTCAAGCCATGAACCGAGCGTTGCCTTACTGGAATTCCGGGTTTTGGTCAGGACGGGCGCAAATGCCCGGCAAAGCGTAAATCAGTCATTCGTGCAAAAAATCGAAGGCGGGGCGGCTGAAGTGCTGCGTTCTTTGCTGCCCGTCAAGCAGATGTCGGCGATGGTGCGAACTATGATTGCAGATGCTTGGGAAATTCGGCTCAAACCGGCATATATGAGCGAGGTGACCTTGGCCGTAAAGATAAAGGGCATCGATGAGCAGATAGAATGTCTGTTGGGTCGCAATGTAGCATGTATTGGTCCGGGTATATGAGGCAAAGATCGGAAAGCCGGAGTAGCAGAATCCGTTGCTGGCGGATAAACCGGCACAGTCAGTCCCACCAAAGGGTAGGGCCGACGCGATTATCGAACGCATTATGATGTTCCCAGTAAATCCTCGGAATTTTTTTAAAAATAGGGGATTTTCTATGGCGATCAGTGCTCAAATTAACCTTTTCAGAGCCGGTTAGCTACAACCGTGAAAGTGGTTGCCGAACCGCAAAAATCACACTTACCTTCAAGGTGTTAGGGCAATTTCAACGCAATAGTGCGAAATGGTGGGCGACCCTGGAATCGAACCAGGCGTGCGTCTCCGCGAGGGAGTTACAGTCCCCTGCCACACCTTGCGGCCTGTCGCCCACGACCGGCGGCCTATGGCCGTCGGTGCGAAGGGCTGGATACCTATCACCCCTATTGCCGTCAACAGGAAAATCCCTTGCGCAAGTGTCAACACCACGCCATTGTCGCCCGCCTGTAACATGCGGACACAGCAGATGAAAAAACCTAAATGGGTCATTGAAAAAGAACAATCGCGGCGCGCCTCGGCGGCCGAGACATTCTGGCTGTTCGGTTTGCATGCGGTTCGCGATGCTCTGGTCAACCCGGCGCGCAAGAAATTGCGGCTGGTGGTCAGCAAAAACGCCCATGACAAACTGGCCGATGCGATCGCGCTGTGTGATCTGGAACCGGAAATCGCAGACCCGCGAAAGTTTCCGGTGCCGCTTGATCCGGGCTCGGTGCATCAGGGCGCGGCACTTGAAGTCAAAGCGCTTGACTGGGGCCCGCTGCAGGATGTGGCCCTGGCTGCAGAAGGGCAGGTGCCTGTGGTGGTGATGCTCGACCGCGTTAGTGATCCACATAACGTTGGGGCGGTGCTGCGCTCGGCCGAGGTTTTCGGTGCGCGGGCGGTGATTGCACCGGCACGATATTCAGCGCCTGAAACCGGGGCGCTGGCCAAAACCGCGTCTGGCGCATTGGAACGCCAGCCCTATCTTAGGGTGCGCAATCTGGCAGACTCGATGAAAGTGCTCAGCGATATGGGCTATGTTCTGGTTGGCCTTGCAGGCGAGGCGGATCTGGCGCTGGCAGACGTGCTGGAACAGGTCGGATCCCGCCCGGTTGCACTGGTCCTTGGGGCCGAAGGGCCGGGATTGCGTCAGCGCACGCGCGAGACTTGTGACCATCTGGCGCGGATACCGGCGATGGGAGAGTTCGGCTCGCTTAACGTGTCAAACGCCGCTGCGGTTTCTCTTTACGCTGTTACAAACCGATAGGTTTTGTTCACACTTGCGGCAAGCGGGTTTTCAGATGGCCTGCGAACGTGCATCTTTCAGCAGTAGCCTGAAAGGAGCGCACAGATGACTAACCGGCGCAGATTTCTGCAACTGGCCCTTGCGGCCCCGTTTGTGGCAAGCCCGCTAAGCCGCGCCTATGCGGCCGCGCCCGAAGTATTTTCAGCCTCTGGGTTTGCAATCAACGGATATGATCCCGTGGCCTATTTTGCCACCGATGGCCACGCAGTTGGCTCGGACGCCTATGTTTTGAAATGGATGGGCACCATGTGGCGGTTCTCTAGCGCCCAAAATATGGCTGCTTTTGAGGCCAATCCACGCGGATACGCGCCTAAATACGGCGGCTATTGCGCCTATGCGATGGCCCAAGGGGCACTGGCAACCACAGTGCCAGAGGCATGGACGATCCATGAGGGGCGGCTTTATCTGAACTATTCGACCGGCGTGCGCGACCTTTGGCGACAGGATATTGCGGGCCATGTTGCATCGGCGAACGGGCACTGGCCCGCCGCATTAAACGGCCAAGCACAG
>Ga0209344_10002872_pt1 | contig 18126 bp, 17 predicted proteins | sample Cruoilmetagenom6_FD_187293 | JGI IMG/M metagenome (GOLD analysis project Ga0209344, IMG submission 187293) | Oil polluted marine microbial communities from Coal Oil Point, Santa Barbara, California, USA - Santa Barbara Oil Seep Sample 6 (SPAdes)... | ecosystem: Environmental > Aquatic > Marine... | reverse complement strand
GGATCCATGCGCAGGTAAGTTATGGTAAGATTTGGGGTTTTTGCAGCGCAAAACCATTTTTCGCTCGCTTTCCTATTTAAAACAATCAGTTCAAGATTTGGTTAAGTCTCAGGATTTATTGATTTCATGTTACTCAGCAAATAAACATCCTGCCCTTGCAAAAATTTATTCAAACATTACGTATATAGATTGATAGTGGTCCACCACCAAGAAAATCACGCTTATATTTTCAAAAGGAGATTAAAAACCCGTATTTTGTTTTAAGTCAAGCCTTTCAGCCAATAAGAAAATGAGTAAACCATCCGTATTAAATTTTTTATTATTTTAATTATGCATTTCTTATGTAAAATAGCCAACATAGGGATTAATAGAATTAAATCGATTTTTTGTAATCAAAATTCTCCTATTCAAACTTTTATTCTTATTTTTTTGCTAATCACAAGCGCAATAAGGGCGCAGAACATTAAAATAGATAGCTTAAAGAAAGAATTGGCACTTCATACCAAAAAAGACACTGCAGAAGTTAATTTGTTAATCGAGCTTTCTAAAAGTTATTCTACATCAGATATAAACGGATCCAACGAAAAAGCTCAAGAAGCCTATGATTTGGCCAAAGAGCTTAATTACAAAAAGGGAGCTGCAAATAGTCTACTAAGATTAAGCAACAATGTTTTAAGAAACGGTGAACGAGATAATGCCGAAAACTATACGCTTAAAGCCTTCGAAATATGTAAGGAACTTAAGGACCCAGATTGTCTTTATGCTTCCTATACATCTTTGGGAAAAATAGCATACTTAAATGGTAAATTTGATAAGGCTAACGACTTTTATAAGACAGTACTTGAACTAAGCATTAAAAATGGTGACTCATTAGTTCAAGCAAATATGTATAATCATATTGGAACCTCCAGGTACAGAAAAGGAAATTTTGATGAAGCTATCGTCCTGTTTAAAAAGGCAGCTAATATAAGTGAACAATTAGGTGAGGAAAAATTAAACTTGGACATTTTAAATAACATTGGTGCTATTTGCCTTAATCAAGGTAGATATACAGAAGCTCTAGCTTATTTTAATAAATGTTTGAGCATACATATTACAAATGATGACAAGGAAGATATTGCCGTTTCTTCTTATAACGTAAGTGCGGTTTATTATGAATTGAAACAGTACGACAAAACACTTGATTATCTAAATATTGCACTAAATATTTATAGGGAATTAGAGGATAAAAAACAGATTTCCAGAACATTAATCAACAAGGGTGCGGTTTATGCAGATTTAAAAGATTTTGAAAACGCCTTGTTGTATATGACAAAATCTATAAACCTTAGCAAAGAAATCAATGATAAAACAGAATTAAGTGGGGGTAATTTTCAACTTGGGGATTTATACTTTTTAATGGATCAACCTAAAAATGCTTTGAAACATTATAAAGCTTGCTTAGAGATAAGTGAATCTATTGGAGATAAGATTTATAGCTGCCATGCCCAAATTGGATTGGCAAAAACTTATGTTTCGCTCAAAAATTATTCTAATGCTCTAATACACGCTCAGAACGGAAAAAAAATAGCAAATGAACTAGAACTTCTGCCTCAGCAAATATTGGTATACAAAACAATAGCAACTATATATAACGCAAAGGGGAACTATAAAAAAGCCTTTGAAAGTCATCAGCAATTCAAATTATTGAACGACAGCCTTTTTAATAAAGAAAATATCGAAAAAATTGCCCAGTTGGAATACGAATACAAATACAAGCAGGCATTGGATTCTGCTAGTATACGCGAATTAAAACTTACCAAAACGGTAATGAGCACTTCACAAGACCTTGCAAAGACCAAACAAAATTACCTTTGGGCCGTTATCGGCATTTTGGTTATCTCTATTCTGTCCGGTTCTTCGGTATTCTATCAAAAATACAAGAACGTTAAAGTTAAAAACCAAAATATTATTACCGAACAAAGGTTATTGCGCTCGCAAATGACTCCACATTTTATATTTAATTCCCTTTCAGTCTTGCAGGGCATGATCTTGAACAAAGAAGAGAAAAAATCAATTAACTATCTATCAAAGTTCTCGAAACTACTACGACTTGTTCTTGAAAATTCAAGGGACAAAATAGTTCCTCTCATTCAAGAATTGGATGCCATAGACAATTATATGATCTTACAAAATTTGGACGCGAAGTCACCTTATGACTATAGTTTGGTTGTGGATGAAAACATAAATATCAATCTCTTTTTGGTTCCGCCCATGCTCATTCAGCCCTTTATTGAAAATGCTATAGAACATGCATTTTCTATTAATCAAGAATATCGGGAAATAGAGGTTCACCTCTCTTTTAAAGACAAAAAATTAAGCTGTGCTATAATGGATAATGGTATTGGAATCGATGCCATTCCAAATAAAACCCATACCAAAAAGAAATCGTTGGCCACCACCATTACCAGTGAGCGATTAAACCTCTTGGCAAAAGATTTCAACATGCCAGGATCTGTATTTGTCGAGGATAGAAAAAGGTATAATGGACAAGGAACCAAAGTTACTTTGATTATTCCCTATAAAATAATAAAGAATTCATGAAGGCGCTTATCGTTGAGGACAAAGCCTATATTAGAAAAGGCTTGATAAATCTTTTGGAAACGGTTGAAACCAATATAGAAATCATAGGTGAATGTGCTTCCGTTAAGGAGGCAGTGGTGGTCTCGAACGCCTGTAAACCAGAATTGATATTATTGGATATCAATCTCACAGACGGTACTGGATTCGACTTTCTCGACCAAACCGAGCATCTTAGCTTCAAAACCATATTCATTACCGCCTATGAAGAATATGCTTTGAAGGCACTTAAGGCTGGAGCCGTAGATTATCTTTTAAAACCTGTTGACATTGAAGAATTGGATTTGGCCTTAAAAAAGATAAAGACCTTACCTATTACTGAACAAAAAGAACAAATAAATACGGCAAAAAAAGTTTGGTATCAAGATGATGCTACTTTGGTTCTTTCACTCAGCGACAGTTTTCAGGTCATAAACCTACAAGAGTTATTGTACTGCGAATCCGACAAGGGGTATACGACATTCTACTTGGCCACTGATAAAAAATACGTGGCTTCCAAACCATTAAAGGAATACGAGGAGAAACTTGAAAAAGTCAATTTCACCAGGCCCCACCAGTCTTTCATGGTAAACTTGAAATTCATAGACAAATACGATAAGTCGGGCATCATCTATTTAAAGAATGGTCAAAAAATTCCTGTTTCCTTCAGAAAAAAAGAAGCTTTCATAACAACTTTTTTGAAATACAATAGTCATTGAGAAATATTGTCCCAATGATCAAGATCACCAGAAATAGCTATCTCTCCAAAAACGCATATTCCCTTACTTCGCACGAATAATGATTCCAATCTCACGAAAATAGATTGGCTATTTCATAAGAAATGCCATTGACCCATCTTTACCCTGACCAAACCATTTCTTACTTAAGTTCTCTTCGAAAATCACACTTTTCCAATGGTGCTTATCAAGAAATTTTAATATCAAATATTAATGGAAATCATCAAATCCAAACTAGGCCAAGGAGGCCTTGTACTTGCAGCTATGGGCCTAAATTCTGCCCTTTTGTCAATTTTTAATTACAACATCAGATTACTTGCTTGGAAAGATAGCTGGGGCAGTACCAGGGGATGGGTGCTCAGGGCAGTATTGATTCTAGCAGGTGGCGCGCTGTTTTTCCTATTTGGAAGAGCAGAAGAGTAATAACCAATCAATTTAAAAAAACACAAATGAAAATACACCCAATAATTTTAATGATAGTAATAACGCTAATTTCCTGTGGAGGAGACACGACAAAACTACCTGCCAACGCTGAAGGCTTTGCGGGCATTGAGAAAGAACTGAAAAGTGAATTTGGGGATAGTGCTTACTATACGGATTTGATCATCATTTACAATGAATCCATCGGTAATAGCATTTCGACCACGGTAACCGATGCCCCTGAATCTTTAAAAATGGGGCAATGGACCTACTCGTCGGGCAACTGGAACCAAACTTCCGAAGTAACCTTAGAAATACCAGAGGGTACCAAGGCGGCAGATTTTATGTTTCAATTGGGTGAAAAAATCAGTCTTATGAAATTAGGAGAACTCGTTGAAAAATCGAGTGAGCAATTAAAGGCCGAGAAAGACATCGAGAACCCCCGACTTGAAATGGCTTTTGTCAAATACCCAAAGAACGGTGATGTGAGTGAGGCTCAATACATCGTAAAACTGCAGCCTGAAAATGGGGGGACTTCTTTTACTTTTTCATACAAAATGGACGGTTCATTAATTGAAATGGACTACTAAAATTCCGAACCTATTCCTCAATTAAATTAATTTATTTAACCAAAACAATCATGAACAATAAACTTAAAACTATTTACTTAGCCGTAAATGTACTTTTTCTAAGTGTTGCCTGCAACAATGATGATGATGGAGCTGTAACCGTAACACTGTCTGATTTAGAGGTAACCCTAGATGAAAATCCCCAAGAAGGTGATTCCGTGGGCACCGTACAAACCGATGTTTCCGCCACAAATTTTAATATCGTCTCACAAGCACCTGCGGGAGCTTTGAATATTGACATTTCTACTGGAGAACTTACTGTAGCCAATGCGACCTTATTCGATTTCGAGACTCATCCTACGATTACGGCAAACGTTACCGCGGACAATGCTGAAAATTCGGCAAGCATTACCATAAACTTGAATAATGTGAATGAGGTTTCCGGTCAGAATTTAGAGGTGACCATAGATGAAAATCCTGCCGAAGGGCAAGCTATCGGTAGTCTACAGACCATTGGCAATGCTTTGGGCTTTGCCATTACGTCCCAGACACCGAGCGGCGCTATGGGTATTGATTTCAATTCGGGCGAACTTACCGTATTGGATGCTTCGCTATTCGATTTTGAAACCAATCCTGTACTGACAGCGACCGTTTCTATTAAAGATGCAGATAATCCGGTAACCGTTACGGTGAACCTTGAGAATGTAATTGAAGTAACGGCCCAAGACCTTACGGTCTCCATTGATGAAAATCCAACGGACGGACAGGTTTTAGGAACGGTACAGGCCAACAGCAATAGTACTTTAGCGTTTTCATTTACCTCGCAATCACCCATGGGGGCCATGGCCATTGATGCCGCTACTGGAGAATTAACGGTAATTGATCCCAACCTATTCGATTTTGAAACCAACCCCGTGATTACCGCGGAGATTTCAGTGACAGATGGTGCAGAAACAGCTACGGCCACGGCCACCATTAATCTAAACGATGTAGACGAAGTATCTGCCACAAATACGGATTTGACCATTGATGAAAATCCTTCCAATGGCGATGTTGTGGGAACCTTACAGGCCAGTGGCACAAATGTAACCTATACCATTACGTTCCAGAATCCAGCTGGTGCATTTACGATAGATCAAAATACAGGTGAATTGTCCGTAGCGGATGAAACCCTTTTCGATTTTGAAACCAACCCCAATATGTTGGCCACCATTTCGGTAAGTAATGGTACCGAAACAGTTTCTGCCAATGCGTTCGTTGAGCTTAATGACTTGAACGAGATTGGGGAATTCAAGTATGGTGGTGTTATTTTTTGGATAGACCCTGCAAGTAACAATAGTGAAGGCCTGGTTTGTGCAATTTCAAGTCTAACCGTTAACGCCTGGGGTTGTTCAGGCATACTAACAGGGGCTTCTGGAGCTGGTATCGGAACAGGAGAAACCAATTCTGAGGCAATTATTGCTTCAGGTTGTATTCCATCTGCCGCATTATCTATTTCCAATTTGGATTGGAATGGTTATGATGATTGGTTTTTACCAAGTGTGGATGAATTCAATGAAATAGCGATAAACTACGACGATTACATTGCACCAACGATACTCGCCAATGGAGGAAGCGCCCTTTTTAGTACAGTATGGACTTCTACAGAAGTTAATTCAAATGATGCTTATATAGCTTTTTTAGGGGGTAGTTCTCCCATAGCCCTTCCTAAAAATACTGCAAATTTCACCGTATTGCCAATCCGGTCTTTTACGGACTTTTAAAAACAAAGTACCGCCACAGATGGTTTTGACCATCTGTGGCTTTTCATTTATAACCAAAATCATACAACCAATGGAGAACTTAATTCAAATAAAACAACCATACAATTCTTTAGATGAACTCTATGAAGTCTTAAAAAAAGAATCAGGTTTTGAGTGTTCAAAAGAATATGATGTTTGGGAACATCACACAGATACCAGCGGGCAAATGGCACAATGTATTGTACTTAAAAAAAGTGGCATGCACGCTGTTAAGTTACTTTTTGTGAATGAAAACACGGTGAAAGTAAACCATATCATTCCCAATAAACTAATGCATGCCTATTTCGGAAAAAGTGTAAAGGCTCGCAGAAGCATCTTAGAAGTGATTACTGGAGCCATAAAACAGGCCATCTTGGTAAAATCGCAGCAGCAAGCCTTTGAGGAATTGGAGGGCAAAATTAAAAGTTTAGCGGCCTAAAATTAATAATGTAATCCAATTAATTACATAACAATAATGGATAAAAACAACAAGTATTTTCCACCAATACATCCTAAAAAATCATCGACAAGGCAGGATGAAAAATGGGACGAGGCAGTAGCTCTTTTTAACAGTAAACAATATAACGAGGTAGTGCCTACTCTATTGGATTATGTTGGGAATCATCTTTCTGGCAAAAAAAAAGGTGACACCTACGAAATACCCCATGGGTCGGTAGTGGTATCCATTACCCAAACCGCTCATGAATTGTTGGTCAAATGCCCTTTTTTGAATATCCAACATGCCAAAAAAGTACCCATGATGCGAAAGTTGGCGGAACTCAGAATGTATCCGCTCAATTTGACCAATATAGTCTTGGATAATCATTTGGTGTATTTTTCTTTTTCATGTCCAATAAGTCTTTGTGAACCGTACAAAATCTATGGGGTGCTTCGGGAAATATGTTATTACGCAGATAGCTATGACGACGAGTTTATAGAAAAATTTGGTGCAGCCCACATACAAGAGCCAAAAACAACCCCTTTTCCAGAAAACAGCAAACAAGAAGCTTACGATAATTATCTAAAAATTTTGGGTGATGGCCTACAACGATTTGACCGGTACATGGAAAAACGGCATGGAAACAATGCATGGTACATGTTGAACATCACCTTAAAAAAGATAGAGTTTCATGCAGAGCCCCAAGGGTATTTGCGTACCCTATTGGAAAAGGCGATAGACGGACTTTTTGATGGTAGGCTACCATTTCATGACCGATTGCTGAATGGAAAATCGGCCTTGGAAAAATTGAAAGAACTCCCTAAGGAGCAATTCATGGCCGACCTCTATCAGACAGAAACCTTTATTCCCTATAAATACAGTGGAAAAAAGGAAAACATCAGAGAAAATTGGCAAGAAAATTATGAAGAAGCGCAGGAAATGATCTCCAATTCCAAATTTGAGGATGCTTCTAATCTTATACAGTCTTGTTATTACAATATTTTCTTTTACAATTTGGTGAACGAAGAAATCAGCAAACCCATCACCGACGCCCTATCACAAGCCAGTGATTTGCCATGGAGCCAAGCGGCCCCCATCCTTTTAAAGGGCATGCAAGCCATCATGGAAGATACGTTTATGGATGTCGATTACGGTATGGACCTTTCCAAACTCATGGGCGAACAAATGCAGCAATCCATGGCGGCCATGCAAAAGATTATGGCAAACTTTAAAACCAATTAAGCAAGTAATCATGAAGAATATAGAAAGTTCGGTATTTAAGATAAATACTGCAAACGGTACAGGCACAGGTTTTTACAACAAAGAAAATGACCTTATCATCACCAATTACCACGTTGTAGCGGGTTGTAACACTGTTAGTCTGGAAGGGAAAGATAAAAACAGGTACTTGACCCAAGTGCTTTATGTAAATCCGGGAAAGGACATTGCGTTTTTGCGAGCTAGCGACCTTCCAAAACCTGTTGAAACGGTGGTGATTGAACATCAGACAGAATCAAAATCAAGAGACAAGGTGATTGTCTTGGGCTATCCTTACGGTATGCCATTTACAGTTACTGAAGGTATTGTTTCAAATCCACGCCAAAGTATAGGTGGCCGCTATTACATTCAAACAGACGCCGCCATCAATCCTGGAAATAGCGGAGGGCCGGTAATCAATGAAAAAGGGGAGTTAATGGGTATCGTGACCTCAAAATTTTCCGATGCCGACAATATGGGTTTTGCCATTCCCGCGGGAACCTTCCGAAAAGAATTGCAAATTGTAAATGATTTATCGGATTCTTTTACCCTTGGTTGTTCCAATTGTGAGGGACTTATTAAAGAAAAGACCGATTACTGCCCCAATTGTGGCACACTTGTAGACGAAAAGTTATTCGAAGAAATGGAACTTTCCGATTTCAGTTTAAAGGTGGAGGAAGCCATATCCAAACTCGACATCAATCCCATTTTGGCAAGGTCGGGCAGGGAGCGTTGGTATTTTCACCAAGGCAGTGCAGAAATACGAATGTTTGTTTATGACAACAATTATCTATTCGCCACCTCTCCCCTAAACGACTTGCCCCGTAAAAATCTGGACGAGATTTATGAGTATATCCTAACCGCGGATATGGGCCCGCATCGATTGTCCATTTCAAGCAATCAAATTTACTTATCGTATCGCATCCATATCAGCGATTTGTATTCTGAACATAAGCACGAAATTCTGGAATGTCTGGCCCAGCTTGCCACCAAAGCAGATGAACTGGACAATACATTTGTAAACGATTTTGGAGCGGAAATGACGCATTATAGCAAATAGTGCTTCGAAAGCCAAAAATTATTACTTGAAACAGGTAAACTTGAAAGGATTAATGGCTCCTCAATATAATATTTCACAGCATGGCACATTCTTAATAAAGTTTAGTGCTATACTGTTCATTGCCCTATTATTTGTTTCATGTAAAGCATTAGTACATACTTCTAGAGGAAAAGTGGTTTTTAAGACATTGGATTCCGTAATGTATCCATTTCAAGAAATCACGTATGATAATGTTTCCAAATCATTTTCTGATTTGCTTGAAGAAAAAGAAATAGTGCTTTTAGACGATTGGAGAAAGTCAACATCAATTTTAGCAAATTTTCTTCAAGCGGAATGCGCGGGCTGCTCCAACCGAACTGCAGACCTAAAAACCCTTTATAAAGTAGAAAAAGGAAAGTTTATCCATTTTGGACTACAAAACGAGATGGGTGTTGAAAATTGGGTTTTTAAGAAAAACGGAAAGTTTGTGACCCGTTTTTATATGTTTCAAGGCGAAGCAAAAGAAAAAATCAACGAAGAACTAAAAGACATTCGAAATATAGACTACGTGTTGGAAGGTGTTTATCCAAGCACCATCAATACTAAAAATATTTACCTAGAACATCTAGTATATACTCACAATATAGATGCTGCCAATCAATGGTACAAAACCATATATCCAACAAAAATCAGCTATGCTATAGACTTAAAGCAAAAAAATCCCGTTTTAAGATTTATGTTCAAGGGTGGACTGTACTCGTATCAAAAACCTAATAAAAATGGGCGAAATCAAATCATCAACTTTGTGGAGCCCTCTTTTTACGCCAATGCTGTAACTATTGATGAGCCTCAATCCTATTCTTCCATTACCGACACCTTTTATGCCAATGCCACATTTTTCTTGTTCTTTTTGGAGGAAGATGCCAAAGTTTCAATCCGTATGAAGTCAAAGATGAAGGATATGGATTTCCGTTTCTCCGTGCTAGAAAACAATGTTTTTTATACCATGGAAGAATACCTCACCAAAAAGGGAAAATTGCATGGTCAATATCGAGAAAAATTAAAGAAGGGAGAGTACTTGATCCAGGTTGTACATGAGAATGCTGATTTCATGCAAAACCCATTGTATACCGTTGAGATAGATAAAGAAAACGTGCATTAACCCGAAGCTATGAAATCATTTGACCATTAAAAATAAGCCAACGTTGTGTTCATACTAGTCATTGCCATACTGGTTATCCTACTAATTCTCCTGTCAATCCTTGCTTTTAGGTTTTTCAAGTGGTCCTTAAAAAGCAAAAGACGGATACGGACAGCTTTGGCCGTGTTGGTATTTGGTGCGACGGGACTGGTAATCCACCACTTCTTTTTTAAGGATATGCGGTTTATTCAGTCAAACGTATATCCCAATTTGTATTTGGTAAAATATCCTGATAAAGATTATTCCGTAGTACAGAATGCCATACAAGAAAAAATAAAGGTGCACCTACGGACAGAGCATAAAACCGGAAAACCACTTTCGTATACCGGGGAAAATGGGATTCATTTTTATGAATACGGGGGAATGACATTTGGTTTTATTGGGGAAGCTGGCACAGGCTATTTTATTGACCATGAAGAAGATTTAGGGGGCTTTGTAAGCGAAGAACTGGGTATGTACCGGGATTACCGCTTGGCTGAGTTTTATTATGACCCATGCCTAAATGATTCAACCTTATACTGTGGCGAAATCAATTATTTCAAAGAAGGTGAATTCTTCAAAGCCGATAGCCTAAAGAATATTTTTTCCAATGGTATTTATCCTAAAACAAAACGTGTAAAATGAAGTTTCAATTTGTATTTCTAGCAATCTTATTACTGTCTTGTGGCCAGGAGAACAAGCGGGTTGAAAAAGAGCAAAAAGCTAAAGATTCGGTGAATGCCCTCTTTATGGAAGCTTCAGAAAACTTAAACGCGGACGAATGGGAAGCTCCAGCTGAGAATCAAGAAAAAAGTCCAATGGAAATCAGCATCCTAAACCTGTATAATTCCATGGAAGATAAGGATGAGCAAGAATTTCTACGGCAGTTCCCTAAGGATTTCGAAGAATTTCAAAGCTATTTTGGCTGGGATGCACCAAATGACGCTCCCCATGAACTTTACGAACACAGTGTACATTATATCGAATACTTGTTTTATCTGCTGCGAACCAACAAATACCCTAGTTATGAAAAAAACATTATCCGTATTTGTGAGAACGGACAATGGGAAGCAGATGGGGTTAACTACTTTCAGCATCATATGCTAAACTATTTAAGGGAATACAATAAATATTACCTGATAAACGAGCTAAGTAACGAAAAGGCAAAATCTGTGCTATTCTTTCTCTTTGACGGACCACATCCAAAATTTGATGCTGATTTTGCATCCTATTTAAATACTTCGAAAAAACAGATTTTAGAAGATTTATTTGAAACAGCGTTTTTTGATGACAATGAAAATCCGGACCCATTTCCAGATGACCAAACCAATAGCACCTACACCTTATCGGATTACATGGAAAACGAGCACTTTTTTATCAGGGATATTGACATCAACAACGATGGCATAGTCGATAAAATAGTAAGTGCAGGGCCTTATCAAGGAGACGAATTATTGCTCTTTACAAATGAAGGGGAAGAATACCAATTCGCTTTAAAAACCACCAATTTTTCTGAAGATGGAGGCAATCAAATTGTTGATGTGGTCGCAGAACCCGATGGTTTTTTCATTAAAACTGCCTTTCCTGATGGCGGACTAAACGAGGCCTACCATCACATAGCCTTTAAAAAGAATAGTTGGATACTGACCAATTCGGTCTACAGAACCCGAAACGGCAATCAAAAAGATGCTTTTATCTATGTATGCGATGTAGCGCAAAGACTAAATATGGCCGACACCCATTTTTTTGAGAAACTAAAGGGGATGCCCGATGAAGTTGAAAAAGACACTGTTTGCACGAAAGAAATGTTATAGATGCGAATTTTAAAATACATATTGGCCTATCTATTTTGGACGTTGTTGTCACTGTTCATAGGCATTGGCTATATGCGTTTGGTCTTAGGAGCCAATACAGTAAGCGAAGAAGGATTGGGCTATTTGCTACATCTATTTTATGATATAGGAATGATTCAAGTTGGTCTGTGGGTTGGGAGCGCCATTGCATTATGCTTCGTGTTGTTAGATATTTTTTACCTACGAAAGAAACTAAAAAGCAACCCGAAAAGGACGGTTATCCGCTTGGCGGTATTGCTAATGATTACTGTACTCGTTGCCATAGTGCATTATTTACTCGAAAAAGTCATTGACGTAATATAGCATAAGAAACCAAAAACAGTGGATTTATATAAACCATAATCGGCATTAAATGAAAATTCAATATCACATAGCCTTACTAGTACTTACAATCTCCTGTGGCCAAGGCCCCAAAACCGATAAAAAACCGGAGATCGAAACCCAAGGCGCCGTTGAAATCATTGAAACGGCTTTGGACACCTTACCTAAGAGTGGGCATTTAGATTTTGCCGAAGTAATTGCCAACAGCCAAACTAAAAAATTGCCACACATCGAAGACACAAATTTTGACAGTTTTATCGATGAAGACGATTATGATGAGGTAGATGCCAAAGCTTTGAAATTGAATCAAATCTATCCTGATTTTAATTCGGAAGGTCATAATTACAGAGCGATCACCATCTATAAGTTACCTATGAATACAAATTTTCACACCATTGTAACAACCATTCAACACGGGGACCATGAAATGGAGACAATAATAATCAATTATGATACGGAGGGGAACATCATAGATCACAAACAAGTAGCTTTCGATGAAATAGCCGAAGGTATGTCCAGGACAGTCTCCCGAATTAGCGAAAGCAAACTAACGGTAAACAAAATATTTTGGGGCAACACCAAAGAAGTGGAAGTAATTGAATATGGAATTAGGAGTAATGGTACCATTGAAAAAGTAAGTGTCAAAAGATTGAATGATTCCTTTAAAAATTTTGCACTGATCAATGGCGTTTTAACGGACCTGAATTTGGACTGGGTGCAAACAAAGACCGATTTGATCACTACTCTGGAACACCCAGACAATCCCAACGAAAGCATTGTGGTCATCCCAGAAGTCGTGGATGAAGGCGAACAGTATTTTGACCTCAACAGCCACATTGTTATTGCGGACAACCGTTCTGGAAAAATAAGGAACAAGTACTTTGAAAGTCACCAGACCAACCAATGGATTTCTGATGCCATTGAGTTAAATGAAATTCAGATTGCCCCAAATTTATTTGAGATTACTGAAAATAAAGTGGCTTTCGGTTTGTACGTTTCGTACTTCGGACACTCAAGGGTAAATCCATACCAAAATAAAACACTGTCCCTTTTCATGAAATCAAAAGATAGTTTGATCAAGGTGCTTGCCAATTATACCGTTGCCATGAATCGTGGAGAATGGGATGGGGATTGTGACGGAAGATTTAAAGATGAAGAAAAAGCGGTGGTGATGAGCACTAAGAAGACCAATGACCATTTTGATATTCTGATAAACAACAAGACAACCGAAACCAAGATGTTTAAAGATAATGATGGGGAATGCCAAACAGAAAAATCCTTTCATGTTAAAAACAATGTCTTGAAATTCAATGGAAGTACGTATACCGAACATGATTCTGGGGCTATTTTATTTTCCGAGTACGATCCAGAAAAATTGGAGGGAATTCACATAGACAGATTTGATGTAGATCACGCCTATCAGTTGGAGGCATTCAAAATAGCAGCAGGAAACTATAAACCAGAAGACGGACGAACCGTAGCCCCAAGTACCGAAACGGATTGGGGCGATAGGCTTTTAATGTTGGATGCATCCAACAAAATAGTATACCAATCAAAAGGTATAGGTGACGCCTATCTATTTGAGCCCCATTTTTATAAAAGCAACGCATCGGACAAAGTCATTATTATTTGTCAAATGGCATTTGAATATCCATTTGGAGGTGAGGCTTTTATTCTTGAAAACGGAACCCTGAAGTCTATGGGAACCCTTGACATTGAACCCCATGATGAAAATTTGGATAATTATTTGACAGATGTTTTAGAGATAAATGAAACAGAAGGTAGCCTTGTTTTCGCCCTCAAATCTGAAGAAGTGATTCTAAAGCCTGGTTCAGAAGACACGCTTAAGACCAACAACAATGTCATTTATGTGTATCAAAACAATGAATTGACGTTGAAAACAAATTAGAAATGAATTTTAGGAACATAGCATTTTTGATGGCATTCTTTTTGGTTCAGGTGTTTCACGCCCAAAGTGAACCTATGCTGCCTGAGCTGTCCGCCAAGGGAAGGTCAATGCAAAATATAATCCCGACCAATTGGAAAATTTTGTCAAAAGCTTCAGGAGATCTAAATGGAGACGGTTATGAAGACATCGTATTTGCGATCGAAAGTCCCAAAAAGAAAAAATATATCTACAAGGACAGTTCAGATAGCGATACGCTACACATTAACCCGAGGGTATTGGGTATCTACTTTGGCAAACGCAATGGAAAATTGAAAAAAGTACTTCAATCCAACGCGTTTATCATTAATCGAAATACACCCACGATGGAAGAACCTTTTAAAGGGCTTCAAATCCTACAAAATGGTGAATTACAGATAGATTTCTATATATGGCCATGTCGCGAATGTACAACATGGTCTTCCCACAAATATATTTTCAGGTTTCAAAATAGAGCTTTTGAATTGGTCGAATATAAGAAAAGTGCAGCCCAAAGGGTGTCGGGCGATGAAATGAATTATAGCATCGATTTTCAAAATAAAACACTGAAAATGATAACCGAAACTAGCAATGAAGACGATGAGCGAGAATATAAGGAGACCTTACAAAAATTTGAGTTAGATCACTTAAAAACAATCCAGTCTTTGGGTAAACCTTTTGAGTGGGAATTTCAACAGTTACGCATATAACCATTTAAAAAAATGTAATATGAAAATCATTATCGCCATTGCAATTCTAGCGCTTATCGGGCTTATTGGCATTATTGTCAACAACCGGATAATTGGTAAAAAAAATCAAATCAAACAAGCCTTTGGCAGCATTGAGATTTATCTTAAAAAAAGGTTTGATTTGATTCCGAACCTTATCGCCATGCTCAACAAATATCTGGCGCATGAAAAGGAAACCTTGCTAAAGATCACAGAACTACGCAGTGCTGCTGAAAAAGCCTCTGGGGCGAACGATAAAATAAAGGCCTCAAACGAGCTAACGCATATTATAAGCGGATTGAACATCAACGTGGAAAACTACCCTGATTTAAAGGCCGACAAGCAATTCACGAACATCGAACATGAACTTTCTGATATTGAAGACCAGATATCCGCGGCACGCCGTGCCTACAATGCGGCGGTCACCAGCTATAACAATACCATAGAAATGTTTCCCGCAAGTATTATCGCGGGTATTCGAAAAGACCAACCCGGCACGCTATTGGAAATTCCTAAATCGGAACAAAAAGAAATCAACGTTAATCAATTTTTAAATTCATAAATCATGCAAATGTTCGAAAACTTACCCTGGTACGGTTATGTGATACTGGCCATCGCTATTGCTTCTTATGCCATTCGTTATTTTAAAATTGGAAAGAAAGAATACGATGCCCCGGTCAAGACGAAGGCAAAATTTAGAAAGTCGCCAAACAGTGACCTCAATCAAGAACAATTATTTGGCTTAGCCTTGTATACGCCCATAGCCGAATGGTGGAAAGCCAACACCAACACCCTATCATTTCTCACTGCCAAAGATGTTAAGCCCTATCTGGAAGGTTGGGGCATTGATACCGTGGAAGGGTATTGGGATTTGACCGAGTATTTTATGAAAGATGGTCGCCGATGGTACTTTGATTTTATCCAAGGAATGATTGAAAACGAACCTCAAGAAAAATGGGATGAACTAATGGATCAAAAATTCGGCAGTAATGAGCGGGCCCATCGTTATTTGAAAACGTTAAGTTCTGGAGAAGCCCTAAACAGTTTAAAGCAAAAAGGCATCATCCTTTTTGATTCCGAATTAAAGCTTGGTGTAGCAGGTTATGATGCGACAGTATTGGTCGGGCAGGCACGTAAAGCCTATACCGGCAATCTTATTTCTGAAGAAGAAGCCTGGAAGGTCATCAATTTTGCCAAAGCATTGGCCTTGCAACATTTTTCCTCTTGGGAAGTTTTTGGAAAAAGCTTTGCCCTTGGTTTTGCCATAGATATGAGTGCCAATTCCAGTACGTACAAAGAAGAAGTACTCCACCTTTACAAACAGGTTTTGGAAAGCCCAGACAGTCCGTGGAACACCATAAAATGGCCATAATAGTAAGATAATGCAAGAACGCATAGTAACGGCCTATTCCGAAACCAGCAAAGTGTTGGATACTCTTTATAAAAAAAATAAGCACACCCTTTTTTTGCAAAGAGTCATGTGGGGCATAACCGGTATGTACCTCATATTTATGCTTGCATTGTTGGGCATACAATACATACCAATGCTCCAAAATACTTCTTTGGCTTTTTTGAATGTTTTCAAGAACAGTCACACCGATCCCTACGCATCCCTCTATCCAATAATGGGGCTGATTATCCTTTTGTATCCGACCACCATTTTTTTTACCAGGGCATTTCAAAAATTCAAAACCACGGAACAGAAAACCATTGCTAAAATGGTCAAAATGCTGTTTCCACAGGTTGAGTTTACCCAAGGTGCAATGGCCCCATCCAATGAAGTGGTAAAAAGCAAATTATTCCCTTGGATAAAGGAAGAAGCACCAGTTTATAGTTACGGACAGATTAGAAGAAAAACGAATGATACAGAAATAAACATAACGGACTTGGGCATTATGGAAAACAATGTGGCCAACAAGTTTTTGAGTATATTAATGCGTATTCCCGTTCTAAATATGTTAGGCGTTATGTACCAGACCGTATTCAAGAATATGGTAACCAAAAAATTGGTAGACAACACCAACTATTCTTTCCGAGGGATGTTCTGTTGGTTGCGGTTTAAAAAGAAATTGAACGGCCATACGGTGGTATTATCCAAAAACCAAATGACAAAATTGGACCGATTGGCCAGTTTTAATTTTAAGGAAGAACAGGAAATACATTTGGAAGATCCAAGGTTCACCAGCAAGTTTATGGTGTACGGTACCGACCAAGTGGAGGCCCGTTATGTTCTATCTGCTTCAATCATGGAAAAAATTGTTGCTTTAAAAGAAGAATTTGACCGACCCATATCGATGTCTTTTCAAAATAGACAAATGTATGTGGCCGTAAAAAATGTGAATGGGCTGTTTTCATTTCCATCAGGAAAGCTGGACAGTATGAAGCAAGTGGAAGAATTGGCCAATGACATTGAAACTGCCTTGGAGATTTCCGAAGAATTAAAATTGTAGATTTTGTATTCATCTGATAATATGGGAATTTCTTGGTAAAACCGACGCTTTAAGATTAGCCCCAATAAGCCAATCATTATTAATTTTACTTTGCAAAACACCCAAAAATTTTGCCTCTAAATGCACTGTTTTGAATACAGTTTAAAGTTCGGTTAATCAGTTTTTTAGATTAGTGTAAAATTTTGACTGTAAGGACGTTGTGCTTATCGATTTCTTACTGTCATCTATAAGGATTTTGAAAAGTGGCCCCAAAAGCAGGATAGTGTTCTAAATCGCGAGTAGGGTTGCGCCCTTTTGGATTTATTCGCTAAACGCCATCGCAGTTGCGTTGGAGGTACCTCTCTACCAACTTCTCAAGTTTTAGACCTAGCAAATTATTAGAGTAGTAAAAAGTAGACCAATAACACTGACCATTCAGTCCAGCAATTGGGATATAAATTAAATTCTACATATTTCTTTCTTTTCAACCGCTAAAATCAAATTAATTCCAGTCGTTAAGTTATTATTCGACCAAAGATACTTGCATGATTCAAATTGGCCCAGATACTAGGCGCTTTGGCTCTCCCTTTCCTTGAACCTCATCAATAGATTACCAATATCCTCGCTAATCTTGGATTCCACTACCCTAGCATATATCTGTGTGGTGGACAATTTGGTATGGCCCAAAAGTTTTGAAACCGTTTCAATGGGTACTCCGTTGGACAACATGACGGTCGTGGCAAAGGTATGCCTGGCTACATGGAAGGTTATGTTCTTATTGACCCCGCACGCCCCTGCTATTTCTTTTAGATATGTGTTTACTTTCTGGTTGGAGCAAATGGGCAGCAATC
>Ga0209344_10002871_pt1 | contig 18127 bp, 12 predicted proteins | sample Cruoilmetagenom6_FD_187293 | JGI IMG/M metagenome (GOLD analysis project Ga0209344, IMG submission 187293) | Oil polluted marine microbial communities from Coal Oil Point, Santa Barbara, California, USA - Santa Barbara Oil Seep Sample 6 (SPAdes)... | ecosystem: Environmental > Aquatic > Marine... | reverse complement strand
CGCTACTTTAGAAGCAAGACGGCCCAATGTTTCTCCTTCAGCATCAACTAGTAACCATTGTTTGTCAACGGTCGCCTTATTGGCCGAAATCGTCTTGTAGCTTAATGTATCCACACTAATATATTTATTGATTAAACACTTCAATCCCGTTTAACGGGCTGCAAATGTACAATTATTAAGTTGAATTCCAAATGGTTGTTTCTTATTATTTATAGTTTTTTCCAATATTGTTATATTGAAGTAAACTTTGCATGCACTTTGCCATCTCAATAATTGTTTTTAACATGCATTAAGACTTTTTGTTCTTCATAAATCCCAAGAAGCCATAATGGTCTTTTGTTTTAATGTTGGGTATGGTTAAAATTTATCATATTATCTGCAGGGTACTCTATAACCCACTTAATTTTAATTGCTGTCCATGATGGTCAAATAGGGTTTCGGTAGTGTGCCTAATTGCCTGTCCTTATGATGTACTAATTTATGCTATAATGCGTTAGCTTTTAGTATAATGTAAATTTTAAAAAAGATGAAAATTAATTGTTTACTGCTTACGAGTCTTGTCATTTCATGTTCTTCGGACAGTGACGATGATAATTCCAAGGAGGATTCCATTGTTGGGGTTTGGCAGGCCTATGAACTTAAGGTCAATAATGATACCGCCAGTGATGATGAAAAAAATGCCAGGGATTTATTGGCTTTTTTAAGCGCGAAAAAGTGTTATGTACTGAGTTTTGATTTTAAGGAGGATTTAACCGTTATTATTGAAAACTCCGTGCAATATCTGGAAATTGGTCTAAATTCCAAAGGGAATGGTTTTGATATTCCTTGTCCTACCGAAAAGGATACGGAAACCACCGTTTATGTGTATGCAGACGGTAAACTAACATATACGGACGAAGATCAGCAGGAAATATCTGTTGATATTACTATAGATGGCGATGTAATGACCCTTGATGCCGCTGATCTTGATATCCCCAATTTAAATGCAGGGGGCAGCTTATCTTTAAGAGAAAATAAAACCTTGGCAATAAGTTATTCCTAAAAAAAACGGAACACCACTGGTTTAAATCAATGGCGTTCCGTTTTTATTTTTTCAGGGCTTAGGTTTAATGGGCTTCTAGCCAATTGTTTCCAACGCCCAATTCCACATCCAAGGGTACGGATAATTTATAAGCGTTTTCCATCTCCGACTTGATCATGGTCTTTAGCTCCTCCAATTCGGGCTTAAATACGTCGAATACCAATTCATCATGTACCTGTAGGAGCATCTTACTTTTGTATTTTCCTTCCTCGAGTTTTCTATGAATATTGATCATTGCAATTTTTATGATATCGGCAGCACTTCCCTGTATAGGCGCATTTACTGCATTGCGTTCCGCAGCTCCCCTTACAATGGCATTGCTTCCATTGATATCCTTGAGATACCTGCGTCTGCCCAACACGGTCTGGACGTATCCATGTTCCCTTGCGAAATCTATTTGTTCACTGATGTAATTGCGCAATTTGGGGTAGGTTTTATAATAGGTGTCTATTAGTTCTTTGGCTTCTGCACGTGATAGATCGGTTTGGTTGCTCAATCCAAATGCCGATACACCATATATAATTCCAAAATTTACTGTCTTGGCATTGCTGCGCTGCTCCCTTGTAACATCCTGCAATGGGATGTTGAATACCTTGGAGGCGGTGGAGGCGTGGATATCCTCTCCATTTTTAAAGGCCTCTATCATGGTGGATTCATCGCTTAGCGCAGCTATAATCCGCAATTCTATCTGGGAATAATCCGCTGCCAGTAAGGTGTAATTTTCGTTCCTTGGAATAAATGCTTTCCTTACCTGCCTTCCCCGTTCAGTTCTAATAGGGATGTTTTGCAGGTTGGGATTGTTGCTACTTAATCTTCCGGTAGCGGCAACCGTTTGCATATAGTCCGTATGTACCCTGCCGGTACTTGCCTCAATTTGTTCCGGTAGGGCATCCACGTAGGTGCTTTTCAGTTTGCTGAGTCCTCTATAGTCCAATACGCATTGAATTATTTCGTGGTCTTTGGCCAGATAGGACAGTACGTCTTCCGCAGTGGAATATTGACCTGTTTTGGTCTTTTTTGGTTTGTCTACCAGTTTTAGTTTATCGAATAATATTTCGCCCAATTGTTTTGGTGAGGCAATATTGAATTCCACCCCTGCTTCTTTGTATATTTTTAATTCCAGGTTTTTGATATCATTGTCAAGATCCTTGGCAAGCGAATTTAAAAAGGCCTTGTCCAAATTGATCCCTTCCTGTTCCATATCGGCGAGTACATGCAATAAGGGGATCTCTATATCATTAAAAAGTTCTTCGGTGTTTGCTTCTTTCAATTCAGGACGAAAGTGTTGTGCCAATTGAAAGGTGATATCGGCATCCTCTACGGCATATTCGGTTTGTTGCTCCAGGGCCACATCCCTCATGGATAATTGATTCTTTCCTTTTTTACCTATGAGTTCGGTTATGGAAACCGGGGTATAGTTTAAATAAGTTTCAGCCAGTACATCCATATTGTGGCGCATATCCGGATTAATAAGGTAATGGGCAAGCATGGTGTCGAAGCATTTGCCTTTTATGCGGACATTGTACTTGTGCAGTACTTTGATGTCATATTTTAAATTCTGTCCAATTTTTTCAATTCCCTCGGCTTCAAAAAAAGGTCTTAATTGTTCAATGATCTCCTGGGCTTGGGACCTATCTTCGGGAAAAGGGATGTAGAAGCCCTTACCTGCCTCCCAGCTAAAAGCTATGCCTACCAATTCTGCGGTAAGAGGATTCAATCCGGTGGTCTCAGTGTCAAAACAGACCGAAGTCTGTTTCATTAAATTTTGGACAAAAAGTTTCATGGCCATGCCAGGAAGGATACTCTGGTAGACATGCGGTACTTCCTTGATATTTTTTCTGCTGGAAACTTCCTTAATGGTACCCCCGCTAACCTGTCCGTCACCGCCAAATAAGGAAAATTGACCACCTCCGGCCTCTGTTTGTTTCTTTTTTGATACGGGGCTGTTGTCCTGTTGCCCCACATTTGCGCTATCGTTATCCGATTCTGGGGAGAAAAGCTTTAAGAACTGGTCCTTAAGTCTGCGAAATTCCAATTCCTCGAAAATCTCCTGCACCTTTTCGCCATCGGGCATGGTGAGTTCATAGTCTTTGGCGTCAAAGGTTACATCGCAATCCACGAAAATTGTTGCCAGTTTTTTGGACAGGATGCCCAGTTCTGCATTTTCTTGGACCTTCTCCTTCATTTTGCCTTTGAGCTTATCGGTATTTGCAAGCAAATTTTCCATGGAGCCGAACTCTTCAATAAATTTTTTGGCGGTTTTGTCGCCCACTCCGGGCAATCCGGGAATGTTGTCGCTTGCATCGCCCATCATCCCCAAATAATCTATTACCTGTTCCGGACGTTCAACGCCAAAGCGTTTCTGGACTTCTGGGATGCCCCAAATTTCTATGCCATTGCCCAATCTCGCCGGGCGGTACATAAATATGTTCTCGGAGACCAATTGACCAAAATCCTTATCCGGTGTAACCATATATACTTTATAGTCCTCTTTTTCTGCTTGCTTGGCCAAGGTTCCAATAATATCATCGGCTTCCATTCCCTCTAATTCCACTACGGGAATATGCATGGCTTTTAAAATATTCTGAATATAGGGAACGGCTATTTTAATGGCATCTGGTGTGGCATCCCTATTAGCCTTGTATTCGGCGAACATTTCTGTGCGGTCCGCACTTCCTCCCTTGTCAAAACAAACGGCCAAATGATCCGGTTTTTCCCTTCTTATTACGTCCAGTAGAGAATTCATGAATCCCATAATGGCAGAAGTATCCATTCCCTTGGAGTTTATTCTTGGGTTTTTTATGAGTGCATAATATCCCCGAAATATGAGCGCGTATGCATCAAGTAAGAAAAGTCTTTTTTGTTCAGCCATTATAATTGATTCTTGTTGAGATTTGGATAATGAATAATTGGTAATTAGGATTTCAAGAAAGTCTCCGTCGGATTATTGCTTTGTCCTGCCCCTGTAAATTTGCTATAACTAAATCCAGGATGTATACAGTAACCTCCGGTTTCCCCTTTCTTGTTGATGGCGATAAACCCAATTTGAAAATCCCTTCTGTCCTTGTTCTTTTCCATGATCCGTCTTACTCCTTCCTCGCATGCCTCTTGTGGCGATTTTCCTTGACGCATTAGTTCCACGATCAAGAAGCTGCCAACGGTTCTTACCACTTCTTCGCCAACCCCTGTAGCCGTTGCGCCGCCAACTTCGTTGTCTACGAATAGTCCTGCACCAATAATAGGGGAGTCACCAACACGTCCTGCCATTTTGTAGCCCATTCCACTTGTGGTACAGGCGCCTGCAATATCCCCGTTTTTGTCAATGGCTAGCATGCCAATGGTGTCGTGGTTTTCTATATTGATAATGGTTTCGTATTTGGAGTTTTTCTTCCATTCCAGCCAATCTTTTTTAGCCTTCTCGGTAAGTAGATTTGTTTTTGGGAACCCTTTTTCATAGGCAAATTGTTCTGCTCCTTTTCCGGCCAACATTACGTGGGGGGTATCTTCCATTACCTTTCTGGCAACAGAAACGGGGTGGGCTATATTTTCCATACATAATACCGCTCCACAGTTTCCGTCCTTGTCCATGATACAGGCATCCAATGTAACATGGCCATCCCTATCCGGCCTTCCGCCGTTGCCGACCGTTTCGTTGCTGAGATCGGCCTCTTCCACCATAACTCCTTGCTCTACCGCGTCCAGTGAAGAACCGCCTTTTTCCAAAACTTCCCAAGCCTTAGCCGTGGCATTCTTGAAATTCCAGGTGCAGATTACAATAGGTTTTACGCCAACTGTGGTGTCTGCAATTGGGGGGAGTTCCTTTTTTGTTTCCTGGCAGGAGGCAAAAAGAGGTGCGGATATTATTCCAGCGGTACTTAGGGTAGAATTTTTTAGGAAATTTCTTCTTTTCATAAGATAGTGTTACTTAATTTTAAGGTTCTAAATATAAGAAATATGATTGTAGAAGTATGTGCCAATTCTTTAGAATCTGCCTTAAATGCCCAAAAAGCTGGTGCTGACCGAATTGAGTTATGTGCCGAGCTTGCCGTAGGTGGGGTTACCCCTTCTTTTGGGCTGTTGCAGCTTGTAAAGGAACATATTTCTATTCCCGTAAACGTATTGATAAGGCCAAGAAGTGGCGATTTTACGTATTCCGATTTGGAATTTGGGATTATGAAAAGGGATATCGCCATATGCAGGGAATTGGGTTTTAATGGAATTGTTTCAGGGGTGCTGTCCAAGGATTTTACCTTGGATTATAAAAGAACAAAAGAACTGATAACAGCTTCTAGGCCATTGCAATTCACCTTCCATAGGGCCTTCGATTGGGTTAGGGATCCAATTACTACCCTTGGGCAATTGGAAGAATTGGAAGTGGATACCATATTAAGTTCTGGACAACAAAATTCTTCGCTTACGGGGTTGGACTTGTTGATCCGGTTGTTGAAAGAATCAAAGTACAGTACTATTATGCCTGGGGGAGGTATAAGGGATGCCAATGTAATGGAATTTCGGGAGAAAGGTTTTGACGCGGTACATTTGTCGGGAATACAATTTCACAGAACTCTGGATGAAGCCCCTGCAGTAAAAATGAGCACGCCCAGTTTTCTTAAGGATGATGAAATTGCCATTAGCAACTTAACTACCTTAAGGGAAGTGGTCCGCTTAGTTAAAGAAAAGTGAAATGGACACTAATGGTATTGAAACCGATATCTTTACAAAAAAATAAGGTATGCTTCGTTGGATTGTTTTTATTGTCATCTATATTGTACTGGGAATTTATACTTTACAGGCTATTAAGGCAGCAACCCGTTATCCCTGGGTTTATTATGCCTATATGGTATTTTCGCTCTTTGTCCTCGGAAATTTCATATATCAGTTTACTTTGGGTGACGCTCCTGGCCGTGTATTAAGTGTTCCAAAAAGTTATGCTTTTGGACTTTTGTTGGCCATGCTGACTTTTAAATTGATAACCATAGTTTTTTTGTTTTCCGAGGATATTTTTAGATTTCTTACTGCAGCATATCACAAAACATTTGGTGGGACCAAGGAATTTAGCCTCCCCCAAAGAAGACGTTTTTTAAGTACCCTGGCCATGGGTATTGCCGCTTTGCCCTTCTCCGCATTGTTGTACGGGATGGTCAAGGGGAAGTACAATTTTAAAGTCCTTAAGTATGATTTGGAATTTGATGACCTGCCCAGTAGTTTCGAAGGGTATCAAATAACCCAAATATCGGATGTGCACAGTGGTAGTTTTGATAATAGGGAGAAAATTGAATATGCCATAGATTTGATAAATCGGCAAAAAAGCGATGTGTTGCTTTTTACAGGGGATATGGTAAACAACATGGCAGAGGAAATGTTGCCATGGAAAGACCTTTTTTCGACCTTAAGTGCAAAAGACGGTAAATTTTCCGTGTTGGGGAACCATGATTATGGGGATTATGTGGATTGGGAATCCGAAGAAGCCAAGAGAAATAATCTAATTGATCTTAAAAACCTACAAAAGGAAATGGGGTTCGACCTCCTGCTTAATGATAGCCGATATTTGCAAAAAGGGGAGGATAGGATTGCCTTGATCGGAGTTGAGAATTGGGGTAGGGGAGGTTTTAAAAAAGCGGGCGATCTAAAGAAAGCCGTTTCCAAAATCGATAAAGATGATTTTAAAATTCTAATGAGCCATGATCCTTCCCATTGGGAAGATCAAGTCCTAAAGGATGATTATCACTATCACCTTACTTTGAGTGGGCATACCCATGGCATGCAATTTGGGATAGAAATTCCGGGATGGGTGAAATGGAGCCCGGCCAAATGGAGATATAAGTATTGGGCAGGGGTATATGAAGAACTGGGTCAAATGATTAATGTAAACCGGGGGTTTGGATTTTTGGGGTATCCTGGAAGGGTCGGTATTTGGCCCGAAATCACCGTAATTACCTTAAAAAAGAGGTCATTAACGTGATTTTAACCACTACCTTGTCGACAAAAATGATAGCACTGGTTGTGTTTTAACATTTTTTCTTATTTTTGATTTATATTCCAATGTATAGTATATGTCTAAATTTGGTGAATTAATTGATATCAATGTTCCTGTGTTATTGGATTTTTACGCAGAATGGAACGAACAGTCAACAGCCATGCATCCTGTCCTAAGGGATGTTGCCGCTGCCTTGGGCGATAAGGGCAAGGTGATCAAGATTGATGTGGACAAAAATAAGGAGCTTTCCCAGGCTTTACGGGTGAAAGGTTTGCCTACCTTGATGATATACAAGAAAGGTGAAATGGTTTGGAGGCAAAGTGGGGAGCAGGATGCAAATACACTTATAGGGATACTTAATGAGTATCTGTAACTAATTAAATAGTATAAAAAAACCGAGACCTGAGTCTCGGTTTTTTTGTGTCCGTTATTCCGGAATTGCTATGCTGTCCAATTGTTCTTCCGGTAAGGCATCTATAGCCGATGAATCCATTAGGTCGGGATCCGATGTCGGAGCTTGTATGTCCTCCATCGGGTCGTTGCGATAAAAGCGTTCAAACTTCTCTATGTATTCGTTGAAAATAAGGGTTTCCTTTTCTGCAATCTCCTGATCCTGGTTGGTAATCAAAATGTCGATATTTCTACTGTAGGCCTCCAAGTCGGGAATAATTTCATCCAAGAACATTCGCTGTTCCTCAAAAGGTAGATTGGAATAATAATCCAAGCGTTCCTGATAAATATTTTTTAATTTTTGAAATAGGTCCCTGGCCTTTTGGGTTTCCCCTACCTTAAAGTACCCATCTATAAAAGGTTCTACAAAGGCGTAATAGCCGAAATACTCCACGGGCATATTTTCCATGGCAATATTGATCACATCCTTTGCTTTTTCTATCTTGTTTTCCTCTATCAACGTTTCTGTAAGACGAGCTAGGTTGCCTCTAAAGGAAAGTGCCTGTGTGCGTGTTTGGGGATCGTGATAAATATCCGGGCTCCCTGCATTGCCCCATTCCCATTTCTTTACAATGTCGTACATGAGGTCGGCATCTATCCTGCCCATCTCATAAGAACTCCTGTTTGTTGTTTTAATGGGTACCAGTTTGTACACCAAGCCGTCCAATTGAAGATAATCTTTCATCCATATGTATTCTGCGGCATCAAAACTTCCTCCGGAGAAATATATGGGGCGTTTCCAGTCATTGTTGGCAATGATGTCCAACATCAGGATTCGGTTTTTGGGAAGGGCGCTTTTTGGTAGGTCAATATCAATATAATCGACAATTAGTGCCGAATCCTTTTCTTTGACCAAGCCACTTTCCAGTACATTTTTCTTATTCACCGGAACCCTAATTTTATTGGTCGGATAGTAAACAACATCCAAATTGCTTTCGGAATACTGACTTAAGTCCGCACCTTTTTTCTGTAATATGCTTCTAAATTTGGTTTGTTCCTTGTCGCTGCCTACCCAGTTCATAAAGTCTTTTATGTCCCATCTACTTTGGGTAAGCTCATTAAAGTATATGGCATCCCTAGACCCCCATTTGTATTCGTTATGGGTAAGCTGCGAGGGAATGGGGTCACTTTCATAGGCCTTCTTTTTCATTTGGTCTATATACCAATCGGTGGCAAAAAGGCTGGTATTTACCACGCGTACGTCTGTCCTAAAGCCTTCAATTTCCTGGGCGTACCATAAGGGAAAGGTGTCGTTGTCCCCAATAGTGAACAAAATGGCGCCAGCATCTTCTTTGGTCGATTCCAGATAGGCCTTTGCTGTAGACTTGGCAGTAAATCTATTGGATCTGTCATGGTCGTCCCAATTTTGGAACGCCATTACAGCTGGAACTGCCAAAAGACAGAGAATAGTAATTCCGGGAGCCAATATTTTTGGACTCAATAACTTTTGGAATTCATCAAAAAGTCCGTACACGCCCAGGCCGATCCAGAGGGCAAACACATAAAAGGAGCCCACAAGGGAGTAATCCCGTTCCCTAGGCTGAAAAATGGCCGGATTGGTGTAGAACTGGATGGCAATACCGGTAAACATAAAGAACACGAACAATGCCCAAAATTGTTTGGGGTTTTTGCTAATTTGAAAGATGAGGCCTATAATACCAAGTAGTAAAGGGAGGAAGAAATAGGTGTTCCTGCCTTTGTTGTTCTTGATATCACTAGGTAGGTTTTCCTGACTGCCTAGTCTGGCATTGTCAATAAAGTTTATACCGCTTAACCAATTTCCGTGGTTGTCATATCTACCTTGTATATCATCTTGTTTACCCACAAAATTCCACATGAAGTAGCGCCAGTACATATATCCAAATTGAAATTGGAACATGTATTTTATATTTTGCATCACCGTGGGAGGCTGTACATCTATATATTCGCTAAACTCCCTAAGGAATCTCATATATTGGGAAGTGTCTATTTCTCCCTTGGCGAAACCGTCCTTAAATTGGTTTACGGCTTCCCTAAGTTCATTGTTTCCGAGATAATCAGATTTGATCCTAAAGGTGAGCGGGTCAAAATACTTCATGTAATTTTCTGCATTTTGTTCGCTCCACATCCGCGGCAGGAGTCCTACATGATCGGAGTTTGGTCCCTGCAGCGCATTTTTATAGTTGTTTACTATAATGTATTTTCCGGTCTTTAGGTCTTTTTCGTATTTGGGTTTTTCGTCCTTTTCATCCCCTGCAGGAGCAAAAGTGTCCGAGTAATAGGCGCCATAAACAGGGCTGTCCACCCCGGGATATTGTTCCCGGTTGTAATAGGCCAACAAAGATCTGGCATCCGAAGGGTCATTTTCATTGATGACTACATCGGCATTTGCCCTTATGGGCAGCATTAGCCATGAGGAGAATCCTAAAAACAAGAACATTAGGCAGAGCACAATAGTGTTGGCTACGGTGTAATTGTTCTTACGCGTGTAGCGCAATCCCCAATAAAAAACACCTACAAATATGAGGCCCATAATAATGGTTCCTGAGTTAAATGGCAGGCCAATGGTGTTGATGAAAAACACCTCGCTCCAACCAAAAACCTTTAGTACATAGGTCAGCGAAAATTTATAGACCAGCATCAATATGGCCACTACGATAATATTGGCCAACAAAAAATTCTTTATTGTGGTGGTCTTGTAGGTTTTAAAGTAGTACAACAAACCTATTGTAGGTATCGCCAGGAAGCCCATGAACTGAATTCCAAAAGTAAGTCCTACTACAAAAGAAATAAGTATAATCCATTTGTTGCCTCGAGGATTCTCCAGGTCATCTACCCATTTTAACCCTAACCATAGAAGGAGGGACATGATTAAGCTGGCCATTGCATAGACTTCTGTCTCTGTGGCGTTGAACCAAAAACTATCGGAAAAGGTAAAGGCCAGTGATCCAACTAGCCCACTACCCAAAATGGCCAAGGCTTTACTGTTGGTTATGATTTCTTCCTTGGATATCAGTTTTCTTGTGAGGTTGGTAATGGTCCAAAACATAAAAAGGATGGTGAAGGCGCTTGAAACCCCGGAAACGAGGTTTACCATCTTTGCAACCTGGGTAGGTTCCAAAGCGAACATGGCCATAAATGCCCCTATCATTTGCAATAAAGGTGCTCCTGGTGGATGTCCTACCTGCAGTTTGGCCGCTGTTGAAATATATTCTCCAGCATCCCAAAAACTACTAGTTGGTTCAACGGTAATTACGTAGGTAACAAGGGCTATAAAAAAAACAAACCATCCTGTGATGGTATCCCATTTTTTAAAATTTTTTGAAAACATGCGGTTTGTCGTTTGTCCGAAGGGCGAATTTACTAATTTAAATAGATAATAGGATATATATTTCATAAACCTTTAACATGATAATTGGGTCATGGTGCCTTCAAAATGCAGGACATAACAAGTAGCCCCAAGGTGTGCTCCTTTTGGATTAGTGGTTTGTGGTATTGTGGGAACCCCCGCATTGCGGGTTGTTGGGGAATATTTTTTTATTTTTTTGGAATATGACTCGAAAATATTTGTGCATATAAAACTTTGTTTTAAATTTGCACGCTCAAACGAGGTAGTGGCCTATGGTGTAATTGGCAACACAGCTGGTTTTGGTCCAGTCGTTCTAGGTTCGAGTCCTAGTAGGCCAACTTAAAGTTTAGAAGTAAAATCCCAATGCAAACGTATTGGGATTTTTGTTTTGGATGAATATGTCGAATAAATGGAGCTGGTATTGGACCGGTATTGTAAATTGTCTTTTAAACAATAAATAACGTAAGATTATTGTGGAATCCAAAAATTATGTATATTTGCGGTGCTGAAAGAATATAAAGTATTCATGAGGGGACATTTTGTCCCCTCTTTTATTACTATACTTTAGTTAAATGGCACGGTAAGAAACGGCTTTATGTTATATTCTGAGGCGAACCGACTTCAGATTTGGAGCAGGTGTTTAATTGAACCGAAGTATATGTTGAAGGATAAAGTTACTGCACTTTTAGAGGATGCGTTAAAGGAAAATCAATCACTTTTTTTATTGGATTTTTCAATATCGGCAGATAATAAAATAAAGATAACCTTGGACGGTGACCAAGGTGTTACCTTGCAGGATTGCATGAATGTAAGTAGGGCCATAGAACATAATTTGGACAGGGAAGAAGAGGACTTTTCCTTGGAAGTGGCTTCTGCGGGAGCAGCCTCTCCGATAAAGTTGCCCAGACAGTATGTAAAGAACATAGGAAGAAAGCTTGAAGTTAAAACCCAGGATGGGGAATTTGAAGGTAAGTTAACAGAGGCATCTGGGGATAGTATTACCCTGGAGTGGAAAGATAGGGAACCCAAACCCATAGGAAAAGGGAAAATTACGGTTCAGAAAAAGCAGCAAATTGCAATTTCTGATATTAAGGAAGCTAAAGTTGTATTAAAATTTTAATTGTAGTTCAAAAATGGAAAATATTGCGCTAATCGAATCTTTTTCGGAATTTAAAGATGATAAATTCATAGATAGGGTAACGCTAATGGCGATTTTGGAGGATGTTTTTAGGAATGCGTTAAAGAAGAAGTTTGGTTCCGATGACAATTTCGATATCATTATAAACCCTGATAAAGGGGATTTGGAGATTTGGAGAAACCGAGTGGTGGTTGAAGACGGGGAAGTGGAGGATCCAAATGAAGAAATATCGCTTTCTGAAGCCAGGAAAATTGAACCGGATTTTGAGGTAGGGGAAGATGTGTCCGAGGAAGTTAAATTGATAGATCTTGGTAGAAGGGCCATTTTGGCCTTAAGGCAAAATCTAATTTCCAAGATCCACGAGCACGACAACACTACCATCTACAAACAATTTAAGGATCTTGAAGGTGAGATTTATACGGCAGAGGTACATCATATTAGACACAAGGCCATTATTCTTTTGGACGATGAGGGAAATGAGATTATTTTGCCTAAAGACAAACAGATTCCGTCTGATTTTTTCAGGAAGGGAGATAATGTACGTGGAATAATAGAGAGTGTTGAACTTAAGGGCAATAAACCTACCATAATAATGAGTAGAAGCTCTCCCTTGTTTTTGGAGCAATTGTTCTTTCAGGAAATTCCAGAAGTTTTCGATGGTTTAATAACCATCAAGAAGGCGGTAAGAATACCCGGGGAAAAGGCCAAGGTAGCAGTGGACTCCTATGATGATCGTATTGATCCGGTGGGTGCCTGTGTGGGGATGAAAGGATCCAGGATCCATGGAATTGTACGTGAATTGGGCAATGAAAATATAGATGTGATAAACTGGACTAGTAATCCACAGTTATTGGTTACAAGGGCACTGAGCCCTGCAAGGGTATCTTCGGTGAAATTGAACGACGAAAAAATGACCGCTCAGGTATATCTTAGGCCAGAAGAAGTTTCCAAGGCCATTGGTAGAGGGGGGCATAACATTCGGTTGGCAGGACAATTAACTGGTTATGAGATCGATGTGTTCCGTGAAGGTGTGGAAGAAGATGTAGAGCTTACCGAGTTCTCCGATGAAATTGAAGCATGGGTCATTGAGGAATTTAAGAAAATTGGTATGGATACCGCTAGAAGCGTTTTGGAACAGGATGTGGACGATTTGGTAAAAAGAACCGATTTGGAAGAGGAAACAATTTTGGAAGTTGTGCGAATTCTTAAGGAAGAATTAGAAGATTAAACTATATATTAGCAGTAAATTACAAGAATAGGAATTTTTTTTTATGGCGGATAATGCAACGATAAGGCTTAATAAAGTCCTAAGAGAACTTAATATTTCATTGGACCGTGCGGTAGACTATCTCGGGTCCAAAGGGCACGATATAGATGCACGGCCTACCACTAAAATATCCAATGAGGTGTATCAAGTTCTATTGGACGAGTTCCAAACGGACATGAGCAAGAAAGTTGCGTCCAAAGAGGTGGGTGAAGAAAAGAGGAAGGAAAAAGAAGCTATACGATTACAACTGGAGCAAGAGCAGGAAGAGAAAAAGCTTGCAAGGGAAAAGAGGGCCGAGAAAGATAACGTTATCAAAGGTCGGGTAGAGCTTGCCGGTCCCAAAACTGTAGGTAAGATAGATTTGGACGCGGGTAAAAAGCCGGCACCTGTTGAGCCTGTTAAATCCGAAGAAGCGGTTCCAGAAAAAAAACCTGAAAAAGCTGCTGAAAAAATAGAGGAAAAGATCCCAGAAAAAGTAGTCAAGGAAGAACCGAAAATCGAAGTTCCGAAGAAAGAAGTTCCAGAGAAAGTGGAAGCCCCTGAGGCCAAGACGGAAGAAGTGGCTCCAAAGCCCGAAACCGTTAAGCCGGAAGAGGTTAAGCCAATAAAGGAAGAGAAGAAGGAAGAGGCTCCTGAGGAACAGGATGCTTCGGCGGAAAATGAGGTGATTGCTACAAAGTATCAGAAACTCAGTGGGCCAAAAATTATGGGGGACAAAATAGACCTCACTAAATTTGAAAAGCCTAAAAAGAAAAAAGAAGCACCAAAGCCTGGTGATGCGTCCGACAAGAAAAAGAGGAGGAAACGAATAGTTTCCAAACCTGGTACGGACTCTACGAGCAGGCCGCCAGCCAAAGGAAGGGGGCCGGTTGTAAGGAGGGCTCCGGGACAGCGATTTGTATCAAATGCCAAGGTAGAGCCTACCGAGGAAGATGTACAAAAGCAGGTAAGGGAAACCTTGGAGAAACTTCAAGGTAAATCCAAAAAGGGAAAAGGTGCCAAGTATAGACGGGATAAGCGGGATCAGCACCGTCAACAAACCGAAAAGGACCTGGAACAACAGGAACTGGAAAGTAAAATTCTTAAGGTTACGGAATTTGTTACTGCCAGTGAGGTAGCGACAATGATGGATGTCCCGACCACTAAGATTATTTCTGCCTGTATGTCCCTAGGTATTATGGTTACCATGAACCAGCGACTGGATGCAGAGACTTTGTCCATTGTGGCAGATGAATTTGGTTACGAGGTAGAATTTGTGACCGCCGATTTGGAGGAAAGTATTGTTGAAGAAGTGGATTCGCCAGAAGACTTGCAGCCAAGAGCTCCAATTGTTACCGTAATGGGGCATGTGGATCACGGTAAGACTTCATTGCTGGATTACATAAGAAAGGAAAATGTTATAGCCGGGGAGAGTGGAGGAATTACCCAGCACATTGGTGCTTACGGGGTGACTTTGGAAAATGGTCAAATGATATCCTTCCTGGATACACCTGGTCACGAGGCATTTACGGCAATGCGTGCCCGTGGGGCCCAAGTTACGGATATAGCTATTATTGTAGTGGCAGCGGATGATGATATTATGCCACAGACCAAGGAAGCCATAAGCCATGCACAGGCGGCAGGGGTTCCCATAATTTTTGCTATCAACAAAATTGATAAGCCTACCGCGAATCCAGAAAAGATTAAGGATGGTCTGGCGCAAATGAACCTTTTGGTGGAAGATTGGGGCGGAAAAATTCAGTCACATGATATTTCGGCCAAAACAGGGCTAGGGGTTAAGGAATTGTTGGAAAAAGTACTTTTGGAAGCGGAACTTTTGGAATTGAAGGCCAATCCCAATAAGTTGGCTTCGGGTACAGTAGTGGAAGCCTTTTTGGATAAGGGAAGGGGTTATGTTTCCACAATACTTGTACAGGCCGGTACTTTAAAGATAGGTGATTATGTCTTGGCCGGAACCTGCAGTGGTAAGGTAAAGGCAATGCACGATGAACGTGGTAATAGTATTAAGGAAGTTGGACCTTCAAGACCAATATCCATTTTGGGATTGGATGGAGCCCCTCAGGCAGGGGATAAGTTCAACGTTCTGGAAGATGAGCGCGAAGCTAGGCAAATTGCTACCAAGAGATCTCAATTGTTGCGTGAGCAATCGGTTAGGACGCAAAGACATATTACATTGGATGAGATTGGACGACGTATTGCGTTGGGCGACTTTAAAGAATTGAACATAATCCTTAAAGGGGATGTGGATGGTTCTGTAGAGGCCTTGACGGATTCGTTCCAGAAATTATCTACAGACGAGATACAGGTGAACATCATCCATAAAGCAGTTGGTCCAATTACGGAATCGGACGTATTGTTGGCTTCTGCCTCAGATGCCGTTATCATAGGGTTTAATGTAAGGCCTATGGGCAATGCCAGACAGGTAGCGGAAAAAGAGGAAATAGATATTAGGATGTATTCTATTATTTATGATGCCATCAATGATCTTAAAGATGCTATGGAGGGTATGTTGTCTCCTGAAATGAAAGAAGAGATTACGGGGACCGCGGAAATCCGTGAAACCTTTAAAATATCCAAAGTGGGAACCATTGCAGGTTGTATGGTAACCAGTGGTAAGATCTTTAGAAATTCCAGTATTAGATTGATTAGGGACGGTGTGGTTATCTATACAGGTGAATTATCCTCGCTTAAGAGGTTTAAGGACGATGTTAAAGAAGTGTCCAAAGGATATGACTGTGGATTGCAGGTTAAAAATTATAATGATATTCAGGAATTGGATATTGTGGAAGCATTCCAGGAAGTGGCCGTTAAGAAGAAATTAAAATAGTCGGTTCAATCCTTAAATAAAAATGTAGAAAAAACGACCTAATTGGTCGTTTTTTCTGGTTTTAGGAGCATGGCGCTCGGATATTTTTGCCTTACTTCAATGAGCTTTCGTTCTCCTTCCAATTGGGTCTTGAACCTCCCTATTCTCACCCTGTAGCTAGGGGATTCAAAATCTATTTTTGTGGGCCAACCCGGGAAATCCTTATCTACATTTGCCTTCAGGGTCTCTGCCTCCTGAAAAGAGCCAAATCCAACTTGTATTCTATAATGGCTGCTGCTTTCGTTCACGGATTTGTAGATTCCCAGTAGGTCTGTGATTTTTTCGTCTTGTTGAATGTTGATATTGCCTTGTTGTCCGTGGCAATAAAAAACGGAACAGGCTAAAATAAGGGTAAAAGAAATGGTTTTCATAGGGTAATTATATTATGAAATTTAGACAATACAAATGTAAATTATTCAGAATCAATCAAAAGATTTTATTCTTATTTAGAATTGGTATAAATTGTCAATTATCAATACCTTAACATTTCCCAAATAAAGTCTAATGTGTATTTTTGCCATCAATTTGAGCATGGTCAATATATTTATTGTTGTGAATGTATAAATATCATGCCAAACTTTCGATAGAAATATTTTTAATATGAAAAAGGTTCCATACCGCAATCTAATTTCTAAAGTTTTAGGTGTCAGTCTGGTAGTAGTATTGCTGCTTTCAAATTCACTTCTTGCCCAAGAAGCTGCAGCGGCCCCATCAGGTGAAGGTGATGCTGTTAAGGGTAAGCAGTTGTTTAACCAGAATTGTGCAGCTTGTCACTCTTTGAACAAGAAAATGACCGGTCCGGCATTGGCCGGGGTAACCGAGAGGCATGATAAGGAGTGGCTGTATCAGTGGATCAAGAACAGTTCAGCCATGGTCAAGGCCGGGGATGCTGCTGCTGTAAAGATTTACAATGAGTACAATCAGGCGGCCATGACGCCCTTTCCTACTTTGTCCAATCAGGATATCGATGATATTTTGGCTTATACGGATGCTCCCCCTGTGGTAGCAGCGGCTCCTGTTGGTGCGTCTGAAAGTGTGCCGGGTGGAGGAAGTTCCTCTGGCATCTCCAATGAGATTATACTGGGTGCGCTGGCATTGGTTTTTGCCTTGTTGGTAATGATGCTGGTTTTGGTGAACAAAACCTTAAGGCGTATTGCGGAGGCTAATGGAGTGGTCTTGGAAAAAGAGTTGGCGGAGAAAAGGCTGCCAATTTGGAAGGCTTTTGCCCAAAATCAATTTTTGGTTTTGGTCTTTTCTATTTTTCTGTTATTGAGTGCGGCCTATTTTGCGTATGGTTGGATGATGCAGGTTGGTGTGGATCAAGGGTATGCCCCGATTCAGCCTATTCATTATTCCCATAAAATTCACGCTGGTGATAATGCTATAGAGTGTAAATATTGCCACTCTTCAGCAAGGGTTTCCAAAACTTCTGGAATTCCATCCTTAAATGTGTGTATGAACTGTCATAAATCTATTTATGAATACAAAGGTAATCCAGAAGGGCCAAGTGCGGAAGATTTGGCAAATGGATATACCAATGAGTTCTATACCGGTGAAATCAAGAAATTGTACAAAGCTGTGGGATGGGATGAGGAAAATCAAAAATATACAGGGGAATCCAAACCGGTTGAATGGGTGAGGATCCATAATCTTCCAGACTTTGCCTACTTCAATCACTCCCAGCACGTATCTGTTGCGGGAATTGAATGTCAGACTTGTCATGGTCCTGTTGAGGAGATGGAAATTATGTATCAGTATTCTCCTTTGACCATGGGATGGTGTATAAACTGTCACCGTGAAACCAATGTTAAGGTGGAGGGTAATGAGTATTATGAAAAGATTCATGCTGAACTTTCCCAAAAATATGGGGTAGATAAACTTACTGCCGCTCAAATGGGTGGATTGGAATGTGGTAAGTGTCACTATTAATCAAACTAACTAGAAGATAATTTCAGATATATAATATGTCATCAAACAAAAAATACTGGAAAAGCGAGGCGGAATTAAACCCCAACGATTC
>Ga0209344_10002870_pt1 | contig 18128 bp, 17 predicted proteins | sample Cruoilmetagenom6_FD_187293 | JGI IMG/M metagenome (GOLD analysis project Ga0209344, IMG submission 187293) | Oil polluted marine microbial communities from Coal Oil Point, Santa Barbara, California, USA - Santa Barbara Oil Seep Sample 6 (SPAdes)... | ecosystem: Environmental > Aquatic > Marine... | reverse complement strand
CGTCGGGCATCTTCTGGAATGTGCGGCACAGATTACCGGCGGCTACTTTGCCGACCCCGGGAAGAAGGATGTGCCTGATCTTGCCAATGTCGGGCATCCGCTGGCCGAAGTGAACAGCGATGGCGACGCCGTTATCACCAAGCTGGAAGGGACGGGAGGGCTTGTCAGCCGGGCGACCTGCATCGAACAGATGCTTTACGAGATCCACGACCCTGCCCGCTATCTGCAACCTGATGTGGTCGCGGATTTCTCGAACGTGCAGTTCGAGGAGGTGGGGCAGGACCGTGTCGCTGTAACGGGCGCTGCGGGCACACCGGCCACCGGTTTGCTGAAGGTCTCGGTCGGATACCGCGACGGCTGGTTCGGCGAAGGACAGATCAGCTACGCCGGGGCGAATTGCGTGGAGCGGGGCAATCTTGCCATCACCCTCGTGCGCGAACGGCTGGCGCGGTTCTCAGGGTCAATTCTGGACGAGCGCGGCGAACTTGTCGGCGTCAACTCCGTCTGGCCATCGACAACAGGCCGCGGCGATCCCGCCGAGGTGCGCATGCGTTACGCCGCGCGCTGTCTGGACTTGCACACCGCGCAGGCCATCGGAGAAGAAGTCGAGGGTCTCTACCTTGCCGGCCCGGCGGGCGGAGGCGGGGTCACGCGGAGCACACGCGAAGTCCTGGCTATCGCCTCGACCCTGATGCCTGCAGACAGCGTTGCCGCGACCTGCGCGATGAAAGAAGTTCAGCATGATACTGCATGACATTGCCCATGCCCGGACGGGCGACAAGGGGGATATCTCGAACATATCGGTAATCGCCTACGATCCGGCGGACTGGCCCCTGATCCGGGACATGGTGACGCCAGAGCGGGTTGCGGCCCATTTTGGTACGTTCGAAGTAACGGATATCACCCGGTTTGAACTCCCGCAGCTTCAAGCACTGAATTTCGTGATCCGCGGTGCCTTGGCCGGGGGCGTGACGCGTTCGCTCGCCCTTGACGCGCATGGCAAATGCCTTGCGTCGGTATTGCTGGAACTGGAGGTCGGATCGGATGATATAGCCCCAAGTTGCGTATAGTTGCGCAACTTGTCTGCCCGGCAATCGAGACCACGGCAAACCCGCAGGGGCGCCCGTGTCCCGCATCAGGACCGGCTGCGATCCATCTCGGCGCCGCGTAAGAACATTGCCTCTTTCAAAGCGCTGCTGCTAAGTAGCGCCATGACGCCATGAAACATGCACGGTTCGAGAATAGTAACGAATTTGTCCCAGATCACCTCATGTCCCGCATCCGCGCCCGCTCACGATGTTGAGCCGAAGCCGCTTTTCTATGTCCTGTCGGCGGGGCGCACGGGAACAATGTTCCTCGAGAACCTGATCGCGCGTCACTGTCCCGGCGTGACGGCCGAGCATGAACCATCGCCATCGCGCTATCTGATGATGCTGGGAAACATGCGCAACGACTGGGGCGTCATGGCCTGTGCGACGCGCCGCCTTGCGCGCTACCATCAGGAGAAACACCACGGCAAACCCGGCAAGTACATCGAAATCAACCCGTTCCTCTGCCCCGTTACGGACCTTCTTGCAGCGACTCCGGCGCCGATCCGTATCGTGCATATGCTCCGATCTCCCGGCGCCTGGGCGCAGTCGATGACGACGTTCAAGGCCTCGACCCGCTACCGGCATGTCATCGACTACGTGCCCTTCGCCAAACCATATCCCGCGCCCCGCCCCAAGGATTGGAACCGGCTGAGCCCCTTCGCGAAAGGCCTGCATCGCTGGAACTGGTGCAACACCCGGATCGCCGCGTTGGAGCCCGTCGCACAAAGCTACATCCGCGTCCGCTGCGAAGACCTGTTCTCCGAAGATCCCGAACGAAGCCGCACGGTGCTTGCCGGTATTTTCGCGACGCTGGATCTGCCCTTTCCGGAGCGGCTCGCATCCGAGGAATTTCAGTTGCGCGTCAATCCTGCGCCCCAAGGTGACGATCTGCGCGATCCGCCCTTGGAACGAGCCATTTGCGGGAAGGTGGCCGCGGCCTTCGGTTATGACCTCTGAATCGGCACGCAACCTCAAGGCCGCTACGGTCAGCCTGGTTCTGTTTGCAGCGGTGCTATGGATTGCCCTGGGTCAGGAGATCGACTTCGCACAGATCCGGCCCGTCCTGCTGATACCTGCTGTGCTGGCCTATTCGCTCGTCCTGATCTGCCGGGCGAAGATCTTTCGCCTTCTTTCGTCGATCGGGACGCAGCATCCGTTCTCGACATGGCTCTCGCTGTCGGCGCGGCATCAACTTGTCTTTATCATATCGCCTTCCGGCGCAGGCGACCTGGCGTTTCCCGTGCTCGCACGTAAGATGATCGGCCTCGAGACCCTGCCCGCCGCGCGGCTCATCGCCGAAGCCCGCTTGCGCGATGTGCTGGCCGTGCTGGGCATCGGCTGCGCAGGTATCGCTGGGACGGGGCATTTTCCCGTTCCTGCCCTTGTCGGGATGGTGCTCTGCTTTGCCGCGCTTTTCTGGTCTGATCTGAGCATTCGTGCCGCAAATGTCTTGGTGCGCCGTTTCAAACGGATGAGGGCGCGCGCGCAGGCCATGCACCCCCCGACCGAGCCGGAGACGTTCGCAAGCCTGTCGCAGCGCATGCATATCTTCGGCCTGACATTGTCGCTCTGGGTTTTCGCATGCACGGGCATTCTTGCCGGCTTCCATGCGGCTGGATACCCCATGAGCGTGGCCGAGAGTTTCGTGATGCTGGCAGGCCTGAACGTCGCGGGGGCGCTTGCGTTTTCCATCGCGGGCTTCGGTGTGGCCGAGGCGGGTGCGGCGGGTGTGCTTGTCTTTCTCGGCACGCCGCTTTCAGTCGCGGCCGGAATCGCGATCATCGCGCGTCCGTTGCTGCTGCTTTCCAATTGCGTCGCCAGCGCCGTCCTGGAACTCGTGGCGCGTGTGCTGGGTGCCCGCGCCTCTGCGCGCTGAGCTCGGTCGCGGCTCTAGCCCGACACCCGCGGCTTGACGCGAACGGGGCGGGTTTCAGTTTCTGCCGCCCCATGGGCCGACGCTCGGGGCTGGGCGCGCAACACCTTAACCCGTCCGATCTGGGTATGAATGGCCTCTCGTTGCGAGGCGGCGACATCGTGATTGAGAAAGCTGAGAAGCAACTGCACGCCGATCAGGATCGGGAATGCGCTCAGCATGACGGTGCCGGCTGTGGCCGGCACGCCCAGACGCGCGCTTTCCATCCATTGCGCCATGCCGAAGACCCCGCCGCCGATCAACAGGGCAAGCCCCACAAGCAGGTTGAGGGAGGCTGTGCTGAATCCCCGAAGGAAGTAGTTGTAAACCACCCGCTTGAACAGGTTGCGCAGATGCAGGCCGGGGAATTTCAGGAGCGCGTCCAGTTCGCTCAACCCGCTTTTCTCATCGCCATAGGCAGCTTCCATCGGCACATCGCGCACACAGGCGCCGACGCTTCCCAGCCGGAACAGCATGTCGCTTTCAAAGAAATATCGCTTGTGCAGACGGTCGAGCGGAAGAATGCCCGCCACATCGGCGTGAATGGCGGTGAATCCGTTGGTCGGGTCAAAGAGGTGCCACAGCCCGGAGGAAAGCTTGCTCATGAAGGACAGCCCGGCATTCCCGATCAGGCGCAGGACCGGCATTTGCTGGACACTGGCAATGTCGAAAAAGCGGTTGCCCTTCACGTAATCGGCAGCCCCTTGTATGATTGGCTCAACAAGGGCAGGGATCAGGCGCGGATCCATCTGGCCGTCGCTGTCGATCTTGACGATGATCTTCGCACCCCCGGAAATGGCGGCCTTGTAGCCTGTGACTGTGGCCGCACCGACGCCGCCATTGACCTCATGCGTCATGACATGCACCCGCGGGTCTTCTTTGGCGCATCGCGTCAGCACCTCGGCAAGGTTGTCGGGGCTTGCATCGTTCACGCAATAGATCCGGCGGATCTCGGGCGGGATATCGGCGATCACGGTGGCGATGGTATCAGCCGCCTTGAAACAAGGGATCACGACAGCGGTGTTGGATAGGGATGGTCTCTGCATGGTCTCAGTGTCCGTTGGAACGCGTGAAAGCTCGGATGCCGGGGGCGCAGGATTCTATCTCCTGATAGTCCTGCCATCGGCGGGCAAAGGCGGGGTCCTCGCCATAGAAGGCAAGGAAGTCGATCTGCGAATGCTCTATGGCGTGGCGATGCTTGCGGGCATCGACCAGCACAAGCTCGGGGTTGCGGGAAAGATCGCTGAGGATGGCGGCCCGTTCCGCGGCTTGCGCGACTGCAAGCGTCTCGCCCTGGGCGGGCGTCAGCGCCGGCAATTCCCGCAGACGAACGATCGCGGGCATGAACAGCCGGCTGTTGGTTGCGGCAACCCAGCGCCGATTGCTGTAGTTCGTGACCGGAAATCCCGGATAGGGATGCGTCGAGATCGCCATGAAACCGCCGTTCACGGAAACATTGGCCTGGGTCAGGTCAACAAGGCACGAGGTCAGTTGCCCATAGGCCCCGTTCATCCCGCGATAGGCCAGCATCGGCGCAGCCTGCAACGAACTGAGAACCAGACCGGCGAAAAGCGGCACCATGCCAGCCATGCGGCGTGCCGCGCGCCCATTGGTCAATGAGGAAAGCGCAAGCGAGATGATCGCGAAGGCCAGCACCGGGTAGAAATGATACGAATAGCCCTTTGATTGCGCAAAAGCCGCGACCAGAAACCCGAGCGCGGCAAGCACCGTCAGTCTCGAAGCATGATGGGCATCGAAGGCAAAGGCGACGATCAGGGCGGCCAGAACCAGGGAAATCTCGAGGATGTGCGCGCGCGCGACGTTCTCAAGGGGATAGCTGAACCCCCAATAAACCTTTGAAATCAAAGGCATGATATCTGTGATGTAGGGCCGCGCAAAAAGCCAGACCGCCACAAGATACCCGATCCCGGTCAGAAGAAGCACGAAAGTCTCCATGCTCAAGACCGGACGGATCGAGCGGCGGGAATAAGCGAGGTAGCCCCAGACAAGCAGAAGAACCGCAAGGAAATGCGGCTTGAAGGCAATGCCGATCCCGGCCGCGAGCCCCGCGGCGAGCGCCGCGACAGGCGGTTGTGCATGGCCCTGGGCGCGCGCACTGGTCACAACCAACCATGGAAGGCACAACAGGACGGCCATATGTTCGCGCTGTGCAAAATCGCGATGCACGCCGACAGTGAACAGCAGGGCGAGAACGGCAAGAAACCCGGCCATTGCCGGTCGTTCCATCTGCTCCCGCAGCCCGCGCTCGAGCACTACGAGAACGATGGCGGACAAACCGATCACGCACAGGCGCAGCATCACGAGCGGATCGAGTCCGAGCCCGTTCGCCATCGCGGCCACAATCGCGGATATCCACCAGATCAGGGGCGGGTTGGCCGCCACGATATCTTGTCCGAAGGTGCCGCCTGCCAACAGGCGTTCCGAGGAATCGAGAACCCATGCGACATCGTGATTGAGGTAGGTCTGACTCTGGATCAGGCCGCCGACCACCAACAGGATCAGCGCGGGCAGGAACACGAACAGCCGCGCCGTGCTTTCGGTCGCGGTTGCCCCACCATTGATATACTCGTTCACTGTACTCTTCATCCCAAGCGCCCGATCTGGCAATGCGACGACCCGCATCAATCTGTTTCCATTCTGGAAAAACAAATTGGCCGAAATGCGACAGGTATCGGCCTATTTCTGGGGATCGTCGCAGCCGGGACGCCGTGAAGGGAACAAGGGGCGGCCAATCACGCCCTCAGTCTCGTGATCGGTTCCGCACGACCCGCGACGCACAGGGCCGCCGCCGATATCGCTCGGAGTCAGCGGATCGACTTGATCGAGCTTTCCAGGAGGTGTCTGGTATAGGGCGATTTCGCCTCGAGGCGGCGCATGTCCGCGACGCTCAGGACTTCCTCGAAGGCACCTTGCTGCATCACCGCGATCCGCTCACACAAATGGCCGACCACGCCCAGATCGTGCGAGACCATGATGTAGGTCAGATCGTGTTCGCTCCGCAGGTCCACCAGAAGGTTCAGGATCTCTGCCTGAACGGATACATCCAGGGCCGAAGTCGGTTCGTCCAGCAACAGGATCGACGGGCCGCTGGCCAGCGCGCGCGCGATGGCGACGCGCTGTCTCTGACCGCCCGACAACTGGTGCGGATAGCGAAAGCGGAACCCCGACCCAAGCCCGACATCGTCCAGCAGGCGGGCGATCCGGGTATTGATGTCCTTCACGCCATGCAGATGCATCACCTCGGACAAGACCCGATCCACGGTCTGGCGCGGGTGCAGCGACGCATAGGGGTCCTGGAACACCATCTGCACCTTGCTATAGAACGCCTTGCTGCGCCGTCGCCCAAGCGGCTCACCATCCACCACCATCGTCCCCGACCAGGTGGGCACCAGACCGGCAATGGCGCGCAGGATTGTCGATTTGCCCGAGCCGCTTTCGCCGACCAGGCCGAAACTCTCGCCCTTCGCGACATCGAAACTCACATCGCGCACGGCATAGGCCCGCTCGGCGCCCACGCCGAACCAGACATTCAGATCCGAGACCGTCAGCGCGCTCATTGCCGCGCACTCACGGACGGGGCTTCGCGCCATTCGGGGTCGCGTTTCAGCACCTCGAGCCTCTCGCGCGGATGTTCCAGATCGGGCACCGAATTGAGCAGGCCCAGCGTATAGGGATGGCGCGCGTTGCGCAGCTCATCTGCCTTGCAGGTCTCGACGATGCGCCCGGCATACATGATGACGATACGGTCACAGAACTTGGCGACAAGGTTGACGTCATGGCTGATGAACATGAGGCCCATGCCGCGATCGCGCACCAGCTTGTCGATGATGTCCAGAACCTGAAGCTGCACCGACACGTCCAGCGCCGATGTGGGTTCGTCCGCGATCAGGATCTCGGGGCTGGGCAGCAGCATCATGGCGATCATGATCCGCTGTCCCATGCCGCCCGATACCTCGTGCGGATAAAGCTCATAGACCCGCTCGGGGTCGCGGATCGCCACCTCGTCCAGCATCGCCAGCGCGCGGCGGCGTGCCTCGCCGCGCGAGACCTTCTCATGCGCGCGCAACGCCTCGACCAGTTGCTGGCCGACGGTCATCACGGGGTTCAGCGAAAACTTCGGGTCCTGCATGATCATCGAGACGCGCCCGCCCCTGAGCTGGCGCATCCGGGATTCCGGCGCGCTCAGGATATCCTCGCCATGCATTTCCAGCTTGTCGGCCTCGATCATGCCGGGCGGGCGGATCAGCCGCAGGATCGCACGCCCTGTCATGGATTTGCCGGAGCCGCTTTCGCCGACGATGCCAAGGCGTTCCTTGCCAAGGGTAAAGGACACACCGCGCACCGCGTCAAAGACGCCCGAGCGCGTGCGAAACCGCACCCAGAGGTTCTCCACATCCAGAAGGGGGGCATCGGTCATGAATGGTCCTCTTTCGGGTCGAGCACGTCGCGCATCCCGTCGCCCAGCAGGTTGAACGCGAGACTGATGGCAAAGATGGCGATTCCGGGGATCGTCGCGACCCACCAGTAATCGAGGATGTATTTGCGCCCCTCCGAGATCATCGCGCCCCATTCCGGGCTGGGGGGCTGCGCGCCAAGACCGAGAAAGCCAAGCCCGGCTGCCGTCAGGATGATCCCCGCCATGTCCAGCGTGACACGGATGACCAGCGACGAGATACAGAGCGGCCAGATATGGCGCGTGACGATACGGAACGGCCCCGCACCCTGCAGCTTGATCGCGTGGATGAAATCGGAATTGCGGATGGTCAGGGTCTCGGCCCGGGCGATCCGGGCATAGGGGGGCCATGCCGTCAGCGAAATCGCCAGAACCGCGTTCTCGATCCCCGCGCCGAGGGCGGCCACGAAGGCGAGCGCAAGGATCAGCCGCGGAAAGGCGAGGAAGATGTCGGTCACCCGCATCAGCACCACGTCGATCCAGCCACCTGCATAGCCCGACACCGTTCCCACGATCAGCCCGACGACCGGCGCGACCATCACCACAAGCGCGACGATATAGATCGAGATCCGCGCCCCGTAGAGCAGCCGCGAATAGATGTCCCGGCCAAGACTGTCGGTCCCGAAGAGATGGCCGTTCTCGCCGGGCGCCAGCAATCTCTGGCCCAGGTCCTGCGCAAAGGGATCATGCGTCGCCAGAAGCGGCGCGAAGATCGCCGCAAGAATCAGGAAGGCCAGTACGAACAGCCCCAGCATCGCCAGCGTGTTCGACCTCAGCGTCAGCCAGCCCTTGTACCAGGACGCCCAGCGCGCCTGACGCCGCGATGTCGGCTCTTCGGCCAGAAGCCACTCGCGTAACCCTTGGGATGCACTCATTTGGACCTCGGATCGAAGAAACGGTAAAGCAGGTCGGAGAAGATGTTGATCGCCACGAAGATCGTGCCGATGACGATCGTTCCCCCCAGCACCGAATTCATGTCATTCGCCAGCAGCGAGGTGGTGATGTATTGCCCGAGACCGGGCCATGCGAAGATGATCTCGGTCAGCACCGAGCCCTCCAACAGGTTGGCATAGGCCAGCGCGATCACCGTGATCAGCTGAATGCGGATATTGCGAAAGGCATGGCCCCAGACCACCTGCCATTCGCTGAGTCCCTTGACCCGTGCCGTGATGACATATTCCGACCCAAGCTGTTCCAGCATGAAGGAGCGCGTCATCCGGCTGATATAGGCAAGGCTGTAATAACCGAGCAGGGACGCTGGCAGGATGATATGCGAAAACGCGCTGCGAAACACCGCCCATTCTCCGCGCAATGCGCTGTCGATCAGCAGCATGCCGGTGATCGGCTCGACGATGCCCTGATAGAAGATGCCCAGCCGCCCCGGACCGGCCACCCAGCCAAGGATGCCGTAAAAGATCAAGAGCCCCACAAGGCCCAGCCAGAAGATCGGCATCGAATACCCGATCAGCCCGACGAAGCGCGCCAGCTGGTCGATCCAGCTGCCGCGGCGCACGGCGGCGATGACCCCGAGCGGAACGCCCAGGACGACGCCGAACAGCGTGCCGAGCGTCGCCAGCTCAAGCGTGGCGGGAAATACCCGCGCGATATCGGTCGTGACCTTCTGTCCGGTGCGGATGGATTCGCCCAGGTCGCCCCGAAGCACATCGGTGACATAGATCCAGAACTGCGTCAGCAGCGGCTTGTCCAGCCCGAGGTCGCGGAAGGTCTGGTTGTACTGCGCCTGCGTCGCCCTTTCGCCGATGACCGCCAGAACCGGGTCGATCGGCATGACCCGGCCAATCATGAATGTTACGAAAAGAAGGCCGAGGATCGTCGCCGCCACGGTTGCCAGCGTGGCCAGGGTCTTCTTCAGCCATGGCGGGAAGGACGACGCGCGCCGTCCTTCCCCATGTGTCGTATCGGCCATTTACTTGGTGATGACCCAGTAGGACACCGCCGTGGTCGCACCACCGGCCACGAAATTCTCGACACTTTCCTTCATGCCATTCTGTTCGATCTGCTGGAACATGATACCGAACGGGCTGACCTTCTGGTGCTCGCGCTGCAATTCAAGATACATCTCGCGGCGGGTGTCGGTGTCGTTCTCGACCACCGCGGCAAGGGTCTTCTCGGTCATTTCGGGGATGCCCCAGGCATTGCGCCATGCAAGCAGGCCGGTTGCGCCAGCCTCGTCCGAATTGTCGGGGTTGACCGCGAAAGTGCCCGCATTGGTGTTGGGGTCGGGGTAGTCCGGTCCCCAGGCGCCAAGATAGATGTCATGCTCGCGGGCGCGATAGCGATCCAGCGTCTGCGCCCCGGTGCCGACGATCAGCTCGATATCGCAGCCAAGCTGCCCCCAGGTGTTCTGAAGCGACTGGCCGATATCAAGACGTTCCTGTGCATCGCGCACCGAAATCTTGATCGCGCCGCAATCGGGATGCGCGGACTCGGCCAGCGCGGCCTTCGCGGCCTCGATATCGAACGAATAGGGCGTCTCGTCGAGCGCCCCGAGGAACGTGCGCGGCAGGAACGCCTGGTGCACCGTATACTGGCCCTTGAGGAACGAACCCGACATGCCCTCGTAGTCGGTTGCCAGCTTCAGCGCCTCGAGAACCTTCGGGTCCGACAGCATCTCGTTCTTCTGGTTGGCGGACCAGTACATCAGGCGGCCGCGCAGCTCGTCGACGATCTTGACGCCCTCTGCGTCCTCAAGGCCCGCGACGTCTTCGGGTGACAGGTTGCGCGCCACGTCGATATCGCCGCGCTCAAGCTGCAGCCGCTGGGTGGCGCTTTCCTGGATGTGCTGGACGATCACCCGCTCCATCGCCGGCTTCTCGCCGCCGAAATTCGGGTTGAGATCCAGCAGCACGCTTTCGCTCGGGCGCCATTCCACCACCTTGTAGGGGCCGGAGCCCGCGGTATTGGTGCGCAGCCATTCGCTGCCCTTGTCGCCATCGACCTCGTTCGCCATCGCGGTTTCCATATCGACGATCCCGCCGATGGTCGCCGTCAGGCAGTTCAGCACGAAGGACAGCGCATAGGGCTTGTCCAGCGTCAGCACCAGCGTCTTGTCGTCCGTCGCCACGATGGTCTCTTCGACATTGTCGGGCGTGAAACCGAACTGGGTCAGGATGAAGGACGGCGTCTTGTCGAGCGTCACCGCCCGGCGCAGCGAAAACTCCGCATCCTTGGCCGTCACCGGATTGCCGGACGAGAAGACATGCCCCTCGGCCATGGTGAAGGTGATGGTCTTGCCGTCCTCGGAAATCTCCCAGCTTTCGGCCAGCTGCGGCTGATATCCGGCGTCAAGATCGAGCGGGTCGAAATTGACCAGCTTCTGATAGACATTGCGGCTGACATCGGCGCCCGCGAATTCAAAGCTCTCCGCCGGATCGAACGTCTTGATGTCGTCGATCCGGTTCGCGATGACCAGCATGTTGGGCGGCGTCTCGGCGGTGACCGGCACCGCAAGGCCAGCGGCCATGAATGATGCGACCACAGCAGCGGCAAATGATTTCTTCATTGTGTAACTCCCTGTTTCATTTTTATTCTCCCCACGTTTTTCGCAGGACTCTTAACCAGTTCCCATGCGTGATCTTGGTCATCAGACCATCATCCACACCATGAGCACGAAGTGCCGACAGCAGATGAGGCAGGCCCGCGCAATCACCGATCGGTTCGGGAACAAGCGCACCGTCGAAATCAGATCCAAACCCGACCCGATCCTCACCCAAATTCTCGACCAGATGGTCAAAGTGTCTGAGCATTATGTCAAGCTCAAATTCCGCATTCATCTGCCCGTCGGGCCGAAGGAAGGCGCTGGCGAAATTGATGCCCACCATTCCATCACTGTCGCGGATCATGCCCAATTGCTGATCGGTCAGGTTGCGCGAATGCGCGCATACCGCCCAGGCATTGGAATGGGTGGCCACAAGCGGGGCGTCGGAAATGCGCGCCACGTCTTCGACACCCTTCGCATTGAGATGCGACAGGTCGACCAGAATCCCGAGCTGGTTGCATTCGCGGACCAGGGCCTTGCCGGCCTCGGTCAGCCCCGGCCCGATATCGGGATCGGACGGATAGCGGAAGGGCACGCCATGACCCCAGACCGTCTCGCGGCTCCAGACCGGCCCCAGCGAGCGAAGCCCGCGCGCGTGCCACGCATGCAGGCGCTCGAAATCCCGATCAATCGCCTCTGCGCCCTCGATATGGATGACGGCGGCCATTTCATCGCCCGGCAGCGCCGCGGCCAACTCGTCTGCGGTCCGGCAGATACGCACTGCACCCGCGTTTTCAAGATCGTCCATGACGTCAAAACCGCGTTCGGTCCAGGTCAGCGCATCATCCTCGGAGATCGGGTCGGGAAGAGGGATGTCGTAGGACGCGTTGCGCATCTCGTCATGGCGGACATCCTTGTTGCCGGGGCTGGGTACGAAGATCGCAAACATCCCCCCGCCAAAGCCCCCACGCTTGGCACGCGGCTTGTCGATATGGCCATCCGTAAGCCCCGAGGCCACGCCCTCGGCGGTCACATCACCGCGAAGCAACCGCAGGGTCAGGTCGTTGTGACCGTCAAAAACTGGAAATCCGCTCATTCTGTCACCTGTATTGTCTTGTTGTGAAGCCGCCCTGATTTCGGGGCGCGGGCAGACGCCTTGGGGAAAATCCGCTCAACCGTGTGTTGCCTGAACCTCGGCCAAAGCGCGCGGAACTGCAAACGGATTCGACGCGCGCCTCGCTTACGCGGTTTCGCCTTCCATATTGCGTTTTCACAACGTTCTGCGTCCGCATCGGTCCTATTCTCCCTTCAAACGACATTCATACCTGAAAGGAGAATGAAAATGCTGACGAGACGAGCCGCACTGATGGGGGTCGCCGGAATGGCGTCCCTGCCCATCCTCGCCAAGGCCGCGAAAGCCGACGAATCTTTCAAGCCGGTCGCCGCGCCCGCCGACCTGTCCAAGCTCAAGCGCATCCGTCGCGAGTTGGTCGCACCGCCCTTCGTGCATGAACACGAGCAGGTCGCGACCAATGAGCCCTGCATCGTCGAATTCGAGATGACGATCCACGAAAAGGAACTTCAGATCGCCGATGACGCCTGGTTGCAGGCGATGACCTTCAACGGCTCGGTTCCCGGCCCGATGATGGTGGTGCATGAGGGCGATTACGTCGAACTGACCCTGATCAACCCGCCCGAAAACATGCTTCAGCACAATATCGACTTCCACGCCTCCACCGGCGCGTTGGGGGGCGGGGCGCTGACGCTGGTCAATCCGGGCGAAAAGACGATCCTGCGCTTCAAGGCGACCCGCCCCGGCACCTTCGTCTATCACTGTGCGCCGGGCGGCCCCATGATCCCCTGGCACGTCGTGTCCGGCATGGCCGGTGCGATCATGGTGCTGCCGCGCGACGGGTTGCGCGATCATGAAGGGCGGCAGGTGAAATACGACCGCGTCTACTATATCGGCGAGAACGAATACTACATTCCGAAGAACGCGGATGGCAGCTACATGCGTTTCGCCGATGTCGGTGAAAGCTACGGCGACACGGTAGACCTGATGAACAAGCTGATTCCCAGCCATGTGGTGTTCAACGGCAAGGTCGGCGCTCTGACCGGGGATAACGCGCTGAAGGCCAAGCAGGGCGAGAAGGTGCTCTTCGTTCACAGCCAGGCCAACCGCGACACCCGGCCCCACCTGATCGGCGGGCATGGCGACCTCGTCTGGGAAACCGGCAAGTTCAACAACCCGCCCGAGCGCGACCTTGAAACCTGGTTCATCCGTGGCGGCTCCGCCGGTGCGGCGCTCTACGAGTTCCTTCAGCCGGGCGTCTATGCCTATGTGAACCACAACCTGATTGAGGCCGTGAACCTTGGCGCGACGGGCCATGTGGTGGTCGAGGGCGACTGGAACAATGACCTGATGGAACAGGTTCTTGCGCCGACCGAACTGACCGGAATCTGAACCAACCGGATGACCGGGCAGGGCGGGGCGGTCGTGAAAAACGGCCGCCCCGCTTGTCCTTGAAAGGATCGGGATCATGAAATCCATGCTGTTGCTGCCACTGCTTGCCGTCACCGCGCTGGCCGGAGTGCTTGTCGAGCGCGAGTCCCTCGCGCCCGCGCCTTCGCTCCCGCAAAAGGACCTGCCTGTGACCGTCGCGATTCCCGCCGGCGAGATCGCCTTTCGTCCGATGGGAAATTTCAGTCATGCGGGCAAGACCCGGATGCCGGGCTGGACAACGGTGCCGGTCGCGGCGTTCGAGATCATGAAACACCAGGTCACGCGCGACGCCTATGCCGCCTGCGTGGCCGATGGCGGCTGCGCCGAGGTGCCCGCCCAGGGCGGCAGCCTGCCCCAGACCCATGTCAGCTGGCAGGATGCCAGCGCCTATGCCCAATGGTTCTCGGCGCGCAGCGGCATGACATGGCGTCTGCCCACCGAAGCGGAATGGCAGCGCGCCGCCGCCGAACGACACGGCGATGCCCTGCCAGAGCCCGAGGATCTCGATCCGGGGCAACGGATGCTGGCGCAGTACCAGTCCGGTATCCTCCTGCGCGGCAGCGCCAATCTCGCGCTCAGGCCACCGGGCGGCTTTGGCGCCAACAGCCTCGGCGTGGCCGACATGGCCGGGAATGTCTGGGAATGGACCGATGACTGCTTCCGCAACGGCACGATCCTCGAGGATGGCAGCCTTGAGGAAACCGAACCCTATTGCGGCGTGCGCATCGCGGGCGGGCGGCACCGCGCGGCGGTGATTGACTTCATCCGCGACGCCAGCGTCGGGGGCTGCGCCGCTGGTCTGCCGCCCGATTTCCTGGGCTTCCGCCTCGTGCGCGAGGACTGATCCGATCAAAAACGGTGCAGGGCGGATCATTGGTTCCGCCCTGCACCTGTTTTCGTTTCGCCTTGCTCAGGATGCGCGGCTGTAACGCACACCCTCCGGCATATGCGCATCAAGCGCGCTGGCCACGATCCGCGTCAGCGCGCGCCCCTCGGGGCGGATCTCCAGCGCATCATCATCCAGCGCCACGAGATCGCCAAACCGCTCTGCCAGCAGCGCCAGCGTCGAATCGAGCGTTGACGCCAGCGGGCCGAAACTGGCCTGCAATTCGTTGCGGTCCAGGCGGAATTCGCACATCAGCATCTCGATGGCGCGCGCCCGCAGCAGATCGTCCTGGGTCATCACATGGCCGCGCGCGCCCGCCAGTTCCCCGGCCTCGATGCGCTGCACATAGGCGGCCGTCGCGGCCGCGTTCTGCACATATCCTCCCGGCAGGCGAGAAATCGACGACGCACCCATGCCGATCAGCGTCGGGCAGGTATCGTCCGTGTAGCCCTGGAAATTGCGCCGCAGGCGCCCTTCACGGGCGGCGCGTGCCAGCCCGTCATCATGAAGCGCGAAATGGTCGATGCCGATCGCGTCGAACCCCGCGGCGCGGAACCGCGCAGCGGCCTGTTCGGCCAGGTGATAGCGGTCCAGATCGCGCGGCAGTGCGGTATCGTCGATCAGCTTCTGGCGCTTCGACACCCAGGGTACATGCGCATAACCGAACAGCGCCACCCGGTCCGGGGCCAGTTCAAGCACCCGGCTCACCGTGTCGTCGATCCGCACGAGGTCCTGATGCGGCAGCCCATAGACCAGATCGGCATTGAGCGAATTGATCCCCGCCGCGCGCAGATCGTCCACGCAGGCTTTCGTGATGTCATAGGGCTGGATGCGCCCGATCGCCCCCTGCACGAGGGGGTCGAAATCCTGAATGCCGATACTGGCGCGGTTCATGCCCTCGCTGGCCAGCGCGTCGATCTTGGCGCGGTCCACCATCGTCGGGTCGATCTCGACCGAGAATTCCCAGTCATCCGCTGGCGGGATCACCGCCTTCACGGCCTGCGCCAACCTGTGGATCAGCACGGGCGGCAGGATCGTCGGCGTGCCGCCTCCCCAATGCATGCGCCCCATCCGCAGCCCCTCGGGCAGCACCTCGCGCATCAGCGCCAGCTCCTGCTCAAGCGTGCCGATATAGCTCTCGACCGGGCTCAGGGTCTTGGTGCCCTGGGTGCGGCAGGCGCAGAACCAGCACAGCCGCTCGCAGAACGGGATATGCAGGTAGACCGACACCGGCACCGCCGGATCGAGCGCGGCCAGTTCGGCCGCCTGTTGCGTGGCACCGACCGACGGGGCGAAAACCGGCGCGGTCGGATAGGATGTGTAGCGGGGCACTCTCGAGTCGAACAACCCGAGTTCGGCAAGGCGGATGATCTGTTTCATGAATCTCATATGCCGGTTTCCAGAGGCGGTGACTTTGCGCCGGATCAAGTTTTGTCAGGGAAATGGTGAAACACCGATAACAGGCGCGTGCAGATGCAGGAGTGCCAGCCACAGGGCCGCCGCTACCGTCACGCGGATCGTCATTCGCCGCCCCATCGCCCGCCACCAGCCCCGATTCGCCAGCGGTGCGGGCGACAGGATCGCCGTGCGCTCAAAGAACGCGGGCGCCTGACCGCCAAGCGCCCGCGCTGCGCGCATGTCAAACAGCGGTATCGCCCCAAGGGCCAGCGCCGCGAATCCCCCGAACAGGGTCAGATGCGCCAGATCGCCGTTCACCACGGCATGAGAGGCCGCCCAAAGCCCCAGAGCCACCAGAAGCGGATGGCGCGACAGCGCCGCGAATCCCGGCGCGCCGCCTGTGGCGCTCTTCACGTCGCCGCGCCCGCCCAGTGTCCAGGGGTTGTTCACGCCCGCGCCGCAAATCACCAGCAGCCCGGCCAGGGGCATCGCGAGGTTGGGCAGCCAGCGCATCCACGGCATCTGTGTCCACAGCTCGACATAAGGCGCGCGCCCGGCGGCCACGATCACCCAAGCCAGCAGCAAGAGCGACAGCATCCCGTAAACCGAGAAATACATCCGCCGCCCGACCGCACCGATCAGCCGCTCGCGCAGCCCGCCGATGCGCGGCAGGAAATGACTGGCGATGAACAGCCCCATGGCCAGCCCGTATTCGCCCCATCCGCCCATGCGCTCACCTGTCCTCGGCCTGATTCATCAGCTTCACGATATGACAGGCGAACGCCCATGTCGCGGGCAGGCCGATCACCAATCCTCCGGCGGCGGCCTGCCAGGGCGTCAGCACCGGCCAGCCCAGCCAGCTGCCGATCAGCGTGGCAAAGAACAGGTTCACGCCCATCGCCCCCGCGCCGAAAGGGTAGAGGGCAGCATAGAGGCGCAACGATGGCCGGGATCTCATCGCCGGTTCACCAGAACCTGCACGATCGCCAGCGCCACCACCAGCATCAGCGAGGCGATGAAATACCAGGCTTCGGCACTGTCGGTCTGGGGTCGCGGTATCGGCCTCTCGAACGTCGCCGCCGCGATCTGGCCGGACAAGAGCACGACCAGAGTCGCAAGCGGGCCAAGCCGGGCGAGGCGGGCAGGTGAAAAAACTCTACGCATGTCAGGTCTCCGTTGTCAGGGTCTGATAGATCTCGGGCAAGGCCCGTGGCAGGCGGTCGGGATCGGGCAGCAGGGTGAACCCGGCGCGTCCGAAGATGCGCGCGAACCAGTCCTGTCCGTCCGCATCCACGATCACCCCGTGAATCGCCTGTCCCAGCGCGCGCGCCTCGCGCACCGCCATGCGGCTGTCCTCGATCCCGTGAACGCCCTCGTAATGGTCAAGGTCGTTGGGCTTGCCGTCGGTCAGCACCAATAGCAGGCGGCGCGTCGCGCCCTCGTCGGCCAATTGTGCCGAGACATGCCGGATCGCCGCGCCGAGTCGCGTGTAATGCCCCGGCCTGAACCCGCCGATCCGTGCGGTCACGTCGGGCGACATCGGCTCGTCGAACGCCTTGGCGCGCTGGAGGAATACCCGGTCGCGGCGCAGCGACGAAAACCCGTGGATCGCGAAGCTGTCGCCGCAGGCGTCGAGCCCCCAGGCAAGCGCCGCGAGCGCCTCGCGCTCGATCTCGATGATCTGGCGCGATATGCCGCGCGCGCAGCTCACCGCGCCTTCGGTGGAACGCGAGACGTCGAGCAGGATCGACACGGCGAGGTCGCGCGCGAGCGGGCGGGACTGGCGCCAGACCCGGGCATCGGTCTCGCCGGTGGCGGCGAAATCCGCCATCGCGCGCACCGCGCGCTCGGTGTCGAGCTCGTCGCCGTCGAGATGGCCGGGGGTCGAGACCAGCGAAGGGCGCAGCGCCTCGAACTGGCGGCGCACGGCCCGGATGCGGGCCTCGGCCTTCGGGTCGAACACATGGGCGTGGTCGGTCGCCGCCTCGATCGGCGCGGCCAGCACCCGGGTATGACCGGGCAGGTAGACGCCGCGGCGCACATCCCATTCCGGGTAGACGTGCTTGGCCGACAGCGTTTCGAGATCGGCGTCCTCGGGGGCCAGATCGAGATGCAGACGCAGCCGCGTCGCGGGCGCTTTCGCGAGCTGGCCGAGACCGATTTCGTCCATGTCATCGGCGGCCTTTTTCGCGCTGTCCTCGTCGTCGTCCTCGACCCGGCGGTTGAGGTTGATGAACTGGGCGACCGAGAGCAGGGCTTCAAACTTGTGCAGGATGAAGCTGTCCGTGCGCTCGGCCTGGTCGGTGCGGTGGCGGCGCGCCTTGCGGGCGGGGCCTTCCGGCTCGCCCGGACCCTCGGGGCTCTG
>Ga0209344_10002868_pt1 | contig 18146 bp, 18 predicted proteins | sample Cruoilmetagenom6_FD_187293 | JGI IMG/M metagenome (GOLD analysis project Ga0209344, IMG submission 187293) | Oil polluted marine microbial communities from Coal Oil Point, Santa Barbara, California, USA - Santa Barbara Oil Seep Sample 6 (SPAdes)... | ecosystem: Environmental > Aquatic > Marine... | reverse complement strand
GGTATATTATACGATGGTAATACTATTTATAATGCAGATGTTAAAGAAGTAACTCCTGTTGTAGATAGAGTTGGTAGTGGAGATGCTTTTATGGGTGGCTTAATTTACGGATTAGTAAACAACGCAACCGATAAACAAAAAGCATTAAATATAGCAGTAGCAGCTTGTTGCTTAAAACATACTATTTCTGGTGATTGTAATTTAATCACATTAGACGAAATTGAAAAATTATTAAATGGCGATGCCTCAGGAAAGGTTTCCAGATAAAAGAATAAAATGGCACAATACTCAAGAATTGAAGTTGCAACAGTAATGAAAAATACAGGCTTAGTTCCTTTATTTTATAATGAAGATATAGAAGTAAGTAAAAAAATAGTAAAAGCTTGTTACGATGGTGGAGCAAGACTTTTAGAGTTTACAAGTAGAGGCGATTTCGCATTCGAAGTTTTTGCAGCACTTAATAAATACGTAATAGCAGAATTACCTGGAATGGTAATGGGTGTTGGCTCCGTTACAGATGCAGCAGCTGCTTCCCTCTATATGCAGTTAGGTGCAAACTTTATTGTAACACCTGTTTTAAGAGAAGACATTGCTATGGTATGTAATAGAAGAAAAGTATTATGGTCTCCTGGTTGCGCAACATTAACAGAAATAGCGAAAGCGGAAGAACTTGGTTGCGAAATAGTTAAATTATTTCCTGGTAATGCATATGACCCGAGCTATGTTAAAGCAATAAAAGGACCACAACCTTGGACAAGCATTATGCCAACTGGTGGTGTAGAACCAACTCAAGAAAGCTTAGCATCTTGGTTTAATGCCGGAGTTACTTGCGTAGGAATAGGATCTAAACTTATTGCCAAAACAAAAGATGGTAATTACGATTTAGAAAAAATAAAAATGCTTACCAAAACGTCTATAGAGATTATTCAAAAGCTAAAAAACTAACTGTTAATGTATCAATCTACAATAACACTTAAAAGTATATCCATTTTAACCGGATTCTCTGTTTCTACAGTTTCTAAGGCTTTAAATGATAAAACAGATATAAGCTCTAAAACCAGAACTTTAATAAAAACGATTGCCCAAAAACACAATTATGTGCCAAACTTTACTGCTTTATCTTTAAGAAAGCAGCAAACGAAAACACTAGCGATAATTGTTCCTGAAATTGCAGATTCTTTTTATGGCTGCATCATTTCAGAAATACAAAAATTCTCTTTTAAACACGGGTATCGATTGCTTGTGTTTCAATCTTTCTCTTCTCAAAAAAAAGAAGAACAATGCTTAAAAAACATAAATGATGGTAGTGTAGATGCTGCCATTATGGTATCTAATTTCAAACAAGATAATTCTTCCATTTTTGTTAATAACCAATTACCAATTGAGTATATTGAAATTTCAAATACAACAAATAGAAAAAAACTTAAAGAAGAGGTAATTGTAAGTTTTAAAGCATCTCTTAAACGCTTGATTAGTTAGCGCAATATCATTTAGTTTATGCACAAAAAAGCTATAATTTATATGTCTATTAGTGCTTTAGCCTTTGCACTACTAAACGTTTTTGTTAAAAAATTAGGCGATTTTAATGTCTATCAAATCGTTTTTTTTAGATCTATTGGCTCCTTAATTTTCACCATTCCTTACCTCTTAAAAAACAAAATATCCTTTCTAGGTAATAAAAAAGCGCTTCTTGTAGCAAGAGGACTCGTTGGTTTTGCAGGTATGACCTTATTTTTTATGGCAATAAAACATCTATCTATGGGATCTGCCGTTTCTATCCGGTATATATCGCCAATTTTTGCCGCTTTATTTGCTCTATTTTTACTAAAAGAAAAAATAAAACACATACAATGGCTTTGTTTTGCTATCGCCTTTTTTGGGGTTGTTCTTTTAAAAGGATTTGATAATCAAATTAACAATATAGGTTTAACACTTGCGGTAATTTCTGCAATATTTACAGGTTTAGTACCTATTATCATTCGTAAAATAGGAACAAAGGATCACCCAATAGTTATCGTTAATTATTTTATGATTATATCTGCTCTTATTGGTGGTCTATTAGCCATAAATAACTGGAAGAACCCAATAGGAATAGAATGGTTATTACTATTAAGCCTAGGTCTTTTTGGGTACTTCGGACAAGTATATATGACCAAAGCATTACAAAGTAGCGAAATCAATCAAATAGCGCCCTTAAAATATATTGAAGTTATTTTCACCATGATCATCGGTGCTATCTGGCTGCAAGAAACCTACAGCTTACTAAGTCTATTTGCTATTCTCCTAATTATTATAGGGTTGGTTTTAAATGTCATGGTAAAACAATCTAAAAAATAAAGGGATCTAATAAAAAAGGCCCACAATTACTTGCGAGCCTTTTTCTTGTATTAGTAGTTAATTAGGCCTTCCCCAACATCAATAATTCGTTACAAACTACTTCTGTGGTGTACCGCTTCACACCTTCTTTATCATCCCAACTTCTTGTAGTAAGCTTCCCTTCTATGGCAATTTCTTTTCCTTTGGTAACATACTTCTCTACAATCTCAGCAGTTTTTCCCCAAGCTACAATATTGTGCCATTGTGTATCTGTAACTTTTTCGCCTTTTGCATTTTTATAACTTTCATTGGTTGCGATAGAAAATCTCGCTAACATTTTACCAGATTCTAAATTAATGATTTCTGGATCGTTTCCTAAGTTTCCAATTAACTGTACTTTGTTTCTTAACGTATTCATAAGATAAGGTTTTTATTATATTGAATTTCATTAGTTCCATTCAACACTGTAAAGATGAAACAACATGCAAATATTAGTCGGTTGTTACACATTTAAAATCGTTTGTAAATGTTTGTAGTCGTTTGTAAACGGAAATAAATTTACTATATTAGCCTATAAATCAACACTTATGAAGCTCTTTGTATCCGTTTTCGCAATTCTATTTTTTATTACAATAAATTGTTCGGCACAAGAAAACACCTTAAAATTTATAGATGGAAGTACATCACCTAGCGCTACTTTACAAGATGTTTCTTGGATTTCCGGTTCCTGGAAAGGGGAAGCTTTTGGAGGAATTACAGAAGAAATTTGGAGTCCACCGCTTGGAGATTCTATGATGTTTTCCTTTAAACTCGTTGCAGATAACAAAGTAGTTTTTTATGAACTTGGTGGCATCCGACAAGTAGACGACACTTTAATTTTTCAACTAAAACATTTTGAAAATGATTTTAAAGGTTGGGAAGAAAAAGACGAAACTATAGACGCTAAACTCGTTAAAATAGAAGAAAATCGTGTTTATTTTGATCAGTTCACTTTCGAAAAAATAAACGAAAATGAGATTAATATCTACGTCGTTGTAGAAGATAATGGTAAAGCCGAAGAAATAAAATTCACCTACAAAAGAGAATAAATGAAATTTCATATCGAAACAGAAAGACTTCTTTTAAGAGAACTTAGACTAACCGATCTTCCAGGAATGTTTGCCTTAGATTCAGATCCAGAGGTGCATAAATATTTAGGTAATAAACCCGTAAAATCAATAAACGAATCTAAAAAAATACTAGAAAGTGTATTAACGCAATACAAAGAAAGAGGTATTGGTAGATTTGCTGTTATAGAAAAAAGCACAGGAGATTTTGTTGGCTGGTCTGGTTTGCGTTTAAACACAGAATATAACATGAATGGTTTTACCGAATATTATGATGTTGGTTACCGACTTATAAAACGTTTCTGGGGAAAAGGCTATGCAACAGAATCTGGAAAAGCATCGATAGATTACGCTTTTAATGTTTTAAAACTTCCAGAAATTTATGCTACTACAGAAATTGGAAATCAAGCTTCTCATAACGCATTATTAAAACTAGGGTTACATTATGTGGAAGATTTTTATTTTGAACAAGAGCAAATGAACTTACGTTGGTATAAACTAGAAAGCAAATAACTATGCAAAAGAAATGTCCGGAATGTGGTGATAAAATTGTTGGTAGAATAGACAAGAAATTTTGTAGTGATGCATGTAGAAATGCATACAATAATAGCGTAAATAAAGACAGTAAAAATTTAATACGCAACACCAACAATAGATTGCGAAAAAACTATAGAATTCTCGAAGCGCTAAACCCAGATAAAAAAACTAAAAGTTCTAGAGCAAAACTTATAGAAAAAGGGTTTGATTTTAATTACTTCACAAGCATATATACCACAAAAGCAGGAACGGTGTACTACTTTGTGTACGACCAAGGTTATTTGCCTTTAGAAGGCGACTATTATGCTTTAGTGAAGCGAGAGAGTTAACACACTACTTCCAAGTATGTCCTTTTAATTGCAATGCAGCTTTCAGAATATCTTTTTGGCTAATTTGACCTACTAATTTACCCTTTTCTAATATTGGAAAACGTCTATGTTTAGATTCTAAAAACATATTGGCAGCATCAAAAATATTCATATTACCATCCATAGTATCCACATTTTTAACCATGCGTTTCTCTACATTATCTTGCGCCATTGGCATATTATAATATCTACTTTCGCTAATTTGCTTTAAACAATCTCCTTCACTTATAATACCTACCAATTCGTTGTTTGCATTTACAACTGGTCCTCCAGAAATCTTATTCATTATTAGGGATTCGATAACTTCATCCACAGATTGCTCTGGTCTAAAAGTGATTAAATTCTTTGTCATATAATCACTTACTCTTAATTGCGTTTGGTCTGCAGCATTCTGCTGTTTCCTTGCTCCTTGAAAACTTTTTATACCCATAATATTAGCTTTTGATAAACTTAAATATACTGATTTTAAACGATTTATCCTAAAGGAAAAAATCCTAATTATTATTTCCTATTTTTATAGGTAAATATCACATCCAAAAAAACATGTTTAAAAAATTTATTGCAATCTTGATTATAGGCCTTGCTGTCTATTGCAGTTTTGATGCTTTACTGCCAAATACCATTTCGACAATAGATGCACCTGAAACTTCTTTTTCTACCCAACGTGCATTAATTCAATTAAAAGAAATTTCTAAAAAGCCTCATTTTCTAGGCAATCAAGCACACCAAGAAGCTAGAGATTATATCGTAAAAGAACTGGAAAAACTTGGTTTAGAAACTCAAATACAAGAGGATTATTCCATGAGTCAATGGGGCAATCTATCAAAACCTAAAAACATTTTAGCAAGAATAAAAGGAAGTGATACTAGTAAAGCTTTGCTCCTACTTTCGCATTATGATAGCAATCCACATTCTTCGTTTGGAGCTAGTGATGCTGGTTCTGGAGTGGTTACAATTCTAGAAGGTATTCGTGCTTTTTTAGCAGAAAATAAAACACCTAAAAACGACATTATTATTCTTATATCGGATGGTGAAGAACTAGGATTAAATGGTGCAGATATTTTTGTGAACAAGCATCCTTGGTCTAAAGATGTTGGTTTGGTTTTAAATTTTGAAGCTCGTGGTTCTGGCGGACCAAGTTATATGCTTATTGAAACTAATCAAGGAAATGCAAACCTGATGAAAGAATTTGTTAAGGCGAACCCCGAATATCCTGTAGCAAATTCCTTAGCATATAGCATTTACAAAATGCTGCCAAACGATACCGATTTAACGCGTTTTAGAGCAGATAAAGATATTGATGGTTTTAATTTTGCTTTTATTGATGACCATTTTGATTACCATACCGCTTTAGATACCTATGAAAGATTAGATAGAAACACTTTAGAGCATCAAGGTTCTTACCTCATGCCACTACTCCATCATTTTAGTAATGCCAACCTCAACAATGTTAAAAGTACCGAAGATTATATGTACTTTAATGTTCCATTTTTCAAAACGATTATCTATCCTTTTTCATGGATTTGGCCCATGCTAATTTTAGCAATCATTGGATTTATTGGATTACTTATTTACGGGTTTAAAGAGAAATCATTAAACGCAAAAGACATACTAAAAGGATTTATTCCATTTTCATTAAGCCTTGTCGTTGGAGGTTTATTCACTTTTTTTGGTTGGAAAATTTTAAAGCTTCTGTATCCGCAATACCAAGAAATGCTACATGGTTTTACCTATAATGGTCATGCTTATATTGCAGCATTTACTTGTTTAACTTTGGCTATTTGTTTTTATAGTTATCATGTCTTTAAAGGTTCCGAAAAACCAGTGAATCTACTCATTGCACCATTAGTTTTCTGGTTGCTTATCTGTGTATTAGTTGCTTTACAATTAGAAGGCGCAAGCTTTTTTATTATTCCGGTGTACTTTGGTTTACTAAGCTTATTTTTAATGATAAGACAGCAAAAACCGAGTCTTATTCTGTTAGCTATTTTAGCCGTTCCGGTGTTGTTCATTATATCTCCACTTGTAAAAATGTTTCCGGTTGGTTTAGGTTTAAAAATTCTATTTGTTTCTGCCATATTTGTAGTCTTAATTTTTGGGTTATTGGTTTCCGTATTCGGATTTTTAAAACATAAAAAACGTTGGTCTTATTTGTTTTTAGTCTTCGGAATTGGTTTTCTTATAACGGCACATTTCAACTCTAAATTCACCAAAGACACACCAAAACCAAACAGTCTTTTATATATTTTAGATACCAATGAAAATACTGCGGTTTGGGCAACCTATGATGATATTCTAGATACTTGGACCGAAAGCTTTTTAACCAATAATCCAGACCGTGCTACGACACTTTCTAAAAATACGATTGGTAGTAAATATAAGTCGAGTTTTACGTTTACAAAAAACGCAGCAGTAAAAGAAATTGCCCAACCTAAGATTGAAATATCCCACGATACGATTATTAATGACGAACGAAAAATCGCTATTTGTGTAACATCACAACGTAATGCAGCACGTTTTGAAATCTTTTCAGATAGTACAAACATTTTTAATTCTTTTGTAATCAATGGTATTTCTGCTAAAAAAAATGCAATTACGGGAACTGTTTTTAACGAAAGAGTAAACAATCGCTTGTTTAGTTACTACGTAGCAGACAACGAACCTTTAGATATGATTTTAACGGTTCCTTCTTCGCAAAAAACAAGCATACAAGTGTATGAAGCCACTTATGATTTGCTCACCAATAAAACCCTTAATATAGCACAACGAGAAACACACATGATGCCAAAACCGTTTATATTAAATGATGCAATTGTGACTAAAAACAGTATAAATATTGAATAAAAAAAACTACTTTAGTGCTGATACAAAGGTAATTGAAGCATGATTTTTATTAAAACAATAAAATCCCTTAACACACTTTCTTATTTGTAGTTTTCAAGTAAGTCTTTTTGATTTTTGGGCAAATATATTTATAAAAGCAGTCCCGTTAATGCATAAAAAAACCAGAGAATTTGCCTTCTCTGGTTTTTTAGTATGCATTAAAATCTTACCAGATTCTAACTCTATCTTCTGGAGCGATATACATTTTATCTCCTTCTTTAATTCCGAACGCTTCGTAAAAAGCATCTATATTTAATAAAGGTTGTACAGCTCTATTCATTCCTGGAGAATGTGAATCTGTTTTAATTCTAGTTTTTAAAGCTTCGTCACGCATTTTTATTCTCCAAACGGTTGCCCAAGACATAAAGAAACGTTGTTCTGCTGTGTACCCATCAATATCTGCTGGTCTGTTACCTTCAAAACTCATTTGTAAAGCGTCATAAGCAGCAAGAACACCTCCTAAATCACCTATGTTTTCCCCTAAAGTAAAAGCACCATTAATATTGGTTTCAGGTAATACTTCAATAGCACTATATTGATCTGCTAATGCTTTACCTAATCCTTCAAATTGTGTTAAATCTTCATCTGTCCACCAATTATTCAAGTTTCCATCTTTATCATATCTAGAACCAGAATCGTCAAAACTATGGGAAATTTCATGACCAATAACGGCTCCAATTCCTCCATAATTTACAGCATCATCTGCAGTATAGTTATAAAAAGGGGCTTGTAAAATAGCCGCAGGAAATACAATCTCGTTATATGCAGGATTAAAATATGCATTCACCACTTGTGGTGCCATATACCATTCGCTTTTATCTACAGGTTTCCCTAACTTATCTAAATCTTTCTTAAAGTTCCATGCACTTGCATTTAAAGAGTTTTGTAAATAAGTACCACCATCTTCCACACTCTTAACCTCTAATGCAGAATAATCTTTCCATACATCTGGATATGCTATTTTTACTTGTGTTGCTCTAAGCTTTTCAATTGCTTTTTTCTTGGTTTCTGGACTCATCCAATCCAGTTTATTAATTCTGTGTTCGAAAGCTAAAATTACGTTTTTAATCATTTTTTCTGCTTTCACTTTCGCTTCTGGCGGGAATTTTTTATCTACATATAGTTTTCCTAAAGCTTCCCCAATAGTTCTATTTAAAGATCCCAAAGCGCGTTCATCTCTAGCTCTTTGTGCTTTAGACCCATTCAATTCTTTTCCGTAAAACTCCCAATTAGCAGTTTCAATATCTGTACTTAAATATCCAGTTGCACCATTAAATGTATCCCATTTTAAATAGGCTTTCCAATCACTAACGTTACCTTCTGCTAACACTTCTTGTAATCTATTAAAGTATCCTAAATCGCCAATAATTACCGTATCTAATTCTTTAACACCAATTCCTGATAAAAAGTTTTTCCAGTTTACTGTAGGAACCATTTTTTGAACCTCTGCAATAGAACGAGGATTGTAACGTTTACGTGCATCACGACGCTCTACCTTGTCCATTTTAGCTTCTTCTAATCTAGTTTCGAAAGCTAAAATTTGGTCTGCTTGTGCTTTTGCATCTGCTTCACTATCTCCTAAATACTGTAGCATTCTAGTAATATGTGCGACATACTTTTCTCTCTTTTCTTTAGAATCGGCATCATCTTTTACATAGTAATCTCTATCTGGCAATCCAGTACTTCCACCTCCTAAATAGGCAATATTTCTGTTACTGTCTTTCGGGTCACTACCAACACCAAATCCGTATAAACCAGCACCACCTTTTGGTTCCATTTCAATCATGAAAGCTTGTAGATCGTCTACATTCTTAATCGCTTCAATTTTTGCTAAATATGGTTTTATTGGATCAATACCTGCTTTATTTCTGCTAATAGTATCCATTATCGTTTGGTAATAGAATACTGCTTTTTCTTGGTCAGAACCAGGAAGTACTTGAATGTTCCCTAAATCTTTATTATCTGACATAGCAGATTTTAAAATAGCTAAGGCATCATCATCTGTTTTTTTACGAAGTTCTTGAAAACTTCCCCAAGTTGCTTGGTCATCTGGAATCTCGTTAGTTTCTAACCATTTCCCGTTAACGTGTTTAAAGAAATCCTCGCTAGCAGGAATACTAGTATCCATATAATCTAGATTGATTCCTGGTGTTTTTTCTACTACTGCTACTTCTTGTTTAGGTTCTTCTTTACAAGATACTAAACCTATAAAAGCGACTGCACTAAGTAGTGATAGTTTTTTTAAGTTGGTTTTCATTTTTAATTAGTGTTTTGTTTTGGTTACAATTTAATGCTAAATAGACTGCCAAATATTAATTTAGTTACATCTTTAACAAAATATTAATAAAAAAGCCTTACTAAAAATAGTAAGACTTTTCCTTTTATAAATCGTCATAAAACTAATGGGTAGCTTTCTCTACTAGTTTTTTAGTGTACAAACTATCTGAAGCTTTCTTTATAGCAACGACCTCATTTACGTTCTCATTAGGTATGGCAATAGATAAAACGTAGTGTGCAATTTTCCATGTATTATCTTCTAGTTTTAGAACACCAGATCCTCTACAAATTTTCATTTGTGTGTCTAATAATTCGTCAAACCATGCCGTGTTTTTATCTTCCGATATATAAATATTTCTTTCTATTGCAGTAAAACTCCATGCCTTCCCTTTATCAAAGTATGGTTTTGAATATGCTTTAAAAGCTTCATTTTGCCAATTTTCGGTAGCATCTGTACCAATAAAAACACCATCTGTAGTCATTAAATTAAAGTAGGCATCCAAGTTTGCTTCCGCAGCAGCTACATGCCAAGCATCTACATTAGTATTAATTTCTTTTTTGATTTCTGAAGAGGAAACTATCTCTTTTTCTTCGGCTTTTTTAGTACAAGAAGTAACTACTATTACTAAAAGGAATGCATATATATGTTTCATATTAATACGGCTTTTCAATTTTTTGAGCTTCTCTTTCAAACTTCTTATTAATTTGAAGGTTAAGATTTGAAAATGCAGCTAAAAAATCTCTAACAACTAAAAGCGTTTCCTTTTTTCCTGGTTGCGATAAATTTACAACACCTTCTAACTTTAACATTTGCGTTTCTAATGCAACTAATCTAGCATGGATTGCTGGTGTATCTACTTCTTCTGGCATGGTTTCATTTAAGTCCTTAATAAAAGCGATTAGCAATTCATTATTTTCCTTAAAAAAAGATAAATCTGCTTGATTCACTTTTAAAATTAAATCATTTAATTCGGAATATTTTTGCCAAAACTCTGGAGAATTTCTTGTTTTAGCGTCTAGAAGAAACTGCGTATATTTAAGTTTAGAAATATCTTCTTTCGTTATTTTTAGAGACGCCTCCTCTGTATCGTTTTCTAGTGCTTGTGTTGCATCTGTGTCCTTGCACGAAAAAACACAAAAGATTAAGGTAATGTATAGTAATGCTTTCATTTATAATTAACTATTGTATGTACAAATATATTGTATTCTTTACTTTTATTATTAAATACTTTAGACTGTTATTATTTTAAGTGAATTTTATATTTTCTTCTTTAAAAACTTGTTATTTTTGACCACCTTAAATTTCAGGAATTAATGACTTCAAAAATTTTAATTATTGGCGCTTGCGGACAAATTGGTTCTGAGCTTACGTATAAACTTAGAGACATCTATGGTGTAGATAATGTTATTGCAAGTGACATTAATACCAGAAAATTAGAACTAGTAAATGCAGGTCCTTTTGTAATTCTAGATGCTAAAAACTTTAATGCTATTAAAGATTGTTGCATAAACCATAACGTAAAAACAGTTTATCTTATGGCTGCTTTACTAAGTGCAACGGGTGAAAAATACCCGATGGAAGCCTGGGATCTAAATATGAATTCTCTTTTTCATGTATTAAATTTAGCCAAAACAAAACAAATTGATCACGTTTTTTGGCCATCAAGTATTGCTGTTTTCGGACCTACAACTCCAAAAGAAGATACTGCGCAACATACCATTATGGAACCTTCCACGGTTTACGGAATTACAAAGCAAGTTGGGGAACGTTGGTGCGAATATTACCATGAAAAATATGGTGTAGATGTTAGAAGTATTCGTTATCCAGGAATTATTAGTTGGAAAACGTTACCTGGAGGAGGAACCACAGATTATGCGGTAGAAATCTATCATGAAGCATTAAAAAACAAAGCGTACGAATGTTTTTTAAGTAAAGAGACAAAACTTCCAATGATGTTTATGGATGATGCTATAAAAGCAACAGTAGACATCATGCAAGCAGAACCAGACGCTATTAAAATAAGATCTTCTTATAATTTGGCAGCAATTAGCTTTACACCTAAAGAAATTGCTGCTTCTATACAAAAACACATCCCAGATTTTAAAATTAGTTATAAACCAGATTTTAGACAAGCTATTGCAGATTCTTGGCCAAAGAGCATAGATGATACTACGGCAAAAGAAGACTGGAACTGGAAACATGCTTTTTCTCTAGAAGATATTACAAAGGAAATGCTTTCCCAATTAAGTAAAACAAAAGGTTAATTTTAACTTTGGCATAATATTAGTTATTTTAGCAGGAATCTAAATTCATAAAAATGAAAAAACAACTATCTCTTATTTTAGTACTATTCTGTTCGACAATCATGTTGGCACAAAAAGCAAACGTTAAAAAAGGTGACTGGGAAAGCCTTAAAGGCATCACTGCATACCATGTAGAATTTGACTATTCTAACCTTGAAATCCCTAAATATGACAGCGAAGAAGCCTTTTTAAAAGATAAAATGGCGAAACGTGAGGAAAAAGAGCCAGGTACAGGAGAGGAATTCAAAAAGTCATGGTTTTCGGATAGAGAAGAATTTTATGAGCCAAGGTTTATTGAAACTTTTAATGACAGAATAAAAAATGGAATGGCTAAAGTTGGTAAAGATATCGATGCAGAATACACGATGAAAATCCATACTACCTTCATATATCCGGGATACAATGTTGGTATTGTTAGAAAAAACTCTAAAGTAGAACTTACTTTATCTGTTTATAAAACAGATAGCCCATCTGACGTTATATTCTCTGTAGATTATACAAAAATTGAAGGACAAGGAAATGGTGGTTACGATTTTAATTCTGGTCAACGAATTGCCGATGCGTATATCATTTTTGGAAGAGCATTTGCGAAACACCTTTACAAGAACACAAAATAGTATACACTTACTATTAATAAAAAAAGCGAACCTATTGGTTCGCTTTTTCTTTTTCTTGTACTTCCATATCTATTAAATAAGCTAGATTCTTAACTAGTCGATCGTGTTTTTTAACAAAAGGATTGGTATCATCCCAAACATAACCAGCCAAAACGGCACAAATTTGTTTTTTAATATCTGGATTTTCAGGTCTGTGAAAAAACAAGGTTTGCAAATTTCCTGTATACCATTCTTTCACATAGGTTGAAAAAACTTTGACACCTTTCATAATATAACCGGTATATTCTGTTTCCCAATCTACGGTTTCGCCATTTAACTCTTTCGTGATTAGCTTTGCAGATAAAATAGCAGATTCTGTTGCAAAAGTTACTCCTGATGAAAAAACAGGGTCTAAAAACTCTGCACTATTTCCTGTTAATGCATAACCTTTTCCATAAAGTTGTGTTACCGATTTTGCGTAATTTTTAATAGTAACCGGTGGAAATTTAAAATCTAATCCTTCAAAACGCTTATGGTAATATTTAGAAAGTTTCAGCATTTTTTGCACTCTTTCGGTGGTATCCCCTTCAAAAGAATCAATAAAATCGGTTAAACCTACAAAACCAATACTGGTATCTCCATTAGAAAAAGGAATTACCCAAAACCAAGTATCTTTATCTAAAACATCAAAAGTAATAATGGTTCCTTCTTCGCCTTCTGGTCTTTTTAAATCTTTTACATGTGTAAAAATAGAAGAATGTTCTGGTATCGAGGACGGCTTATCTAAACCAAGCATTCTTGGTAAAACGCGACCATAACCACTAGAGTCTATAATATGCTTTGCATGTACTTTATATTCCTCTCCATTTTCATCTTTTATGCTAGTAACAGAAGCGCCATCTGCATCAAACACAACATCTACCACTTCATTATTAAAAGCAATATCTACACCTCTATTTACTAATTCGGTTGCAAGTACATTATCAAAATCTGCACGAGGTACTTGCCACGTCCAATCCCAACCTTCGGTATGTTTTTTACTAAAATCAAAATCACAAACGATATCTCCTCTTAAAAAACGAGCGCCATGTTTTTTTTCAAATCCGAAATCCTTCAAAACATCTAAAAGACCAACTTCTTCAAAGTGATCCATACATCTTGGTAATAAACTCTCTCCTATTACAAACCTAGGAAAAGTACTCTTTTCAACAACTTTGAGCTGCTTTCCTTGATTGTGTAGGTACGAAGCAGCAACACAACCAGAAGGTCCTGCTCCTATAATTAAAACATCCACATGTATTTCATTCATAATCATTATAGTATTTTATCTTAATTATATTAAATTAGCGCACACAAAAATAACTACTTTACTTTTAGTTATTAAAATATTTATTAAAAATAGTCAGAATAAAACATATAGATGCTAACATTTAACGGAAAACTAGGATTAGAAGATTTTTACAAAATTATAATAGAAAACAGTAAAATTAAAGTAGCCGATTCTGTTTTCGAAACAGTAGAAGAAAGCTTTAACTTTCTGAAAAAATTCTCAGAAAACAAAGTGATTTATGGTGTAAACACTGGTTTCGGACCAATGGCACAATACAAAATTAAAGATTCTGAACGTATTCAATTACAATACAATTTAATTCGTAGTCATGCATCTGGAACAGGAAACCCAATTGCTCCTCAATACGTAAAAGCAGCAATGCTTGCTAGATTAAACACACTATCTTTAGGTAACTCTGGGGTACATAAATCTGTAATTGATTTAATGTCAGAACTTATAAACAGAGACATTACTCCTTTAATTTATGAACATGGTGGCGTTGGTGCTAGTGGAGATTTAGTACAACTTGCACATTTAGCATTAGTTTTAATTGGTGAAGGAGAAGTATTTTACAAAGGAGAAAGATTAGCCACTGCAACTGTTTTTGCAAAGGAAAACCTAACGCCTATTTCTGTAGAACTTCGCGAAGGTTTAGCCTTAATGAATGGTACTTCTGTAATGACAGGAATTGGTATTGTAAATACCATGTATACCAGACGATTGTTAAACTGGATGATTTCTTGTTCTGCTGCAATTAATGAAATTGTAGAAGCATATGACGATCATTTATCGGAAGAATTAAACAATTCTAAAAAACATAAAGGGCAACAAAATATTGCTAAAAGTATGCGTGCCCATTTAACAGACAGCAAACTTACAAGAAAAAGAGAGCACCATTTATACGACGCAAACAATGATGATGTTTCTGTTTTTCAAGATAAAGTACAAGAATATTATTCTTTACGTTGCGTACCACAAATTTTAGGTCCAGTTTTAGATACTTTAAGTAGTGTTGAAAATATTTTAATAGAAGAAGTAAACTCTGCAAACGATAATCCTATTGTAAATGTAGAAAAGAAACATGTATATCACGGAGGAAATTTTCATGGAGATTATGTTTCTCTAGAAATGGATAAGCTTAAAATAGTAGTTACTAAAATGAGCATGCTTGCAGAAAGACAACTCAACTATTTATTAAACCCTAGTTTAAATAATATACTTCCTGCTTTTGTAAATCTTGGTAAATTAGGATTAAATTTTGGTATGCAAGGTGTGCAGTTTACTGCAACTTCTACAACTGCCGAAAACCAAACATTGTCCAATCCAATGTATGTGCATTCTATTCCAAACAATAACGATAATCAAGATATTGTTAGTATGGGAACCAATGCTGCTTTAATAACTAAAAAAGTTATTGAAAACGCATTTGAAGTTATGGCAATAGAATTAATCACTGTAGTTCAAGCTATTGAATATTTAAAAGTACAAGATAAAGTCTCGTCAAAAACTAAAAAATTGTATGATGAGATAAGAGAAATAGTTCCTATATTTACAGAAGACGTTACTATGTATCCATATGTTAACCTTATTAAAGATTACATCATTAACAACAAAGCATAAATAATTAAGTACTACAATATCCTTTTAAACGAAACATTTCTCTAACCAAAGAAGTGTATAAATGATACTTGTAATATATATGAACCATTAAATTCAAACACATGAAAACGAAATCGCTATTAATCGTATTATTCTTTTTAAGTGCAATAACTTTTGCACAAGAACTTGCACTTGCAAATGATGACGGAAAATTTGGCTACATAAACAAAGCTGGAGAATGGGCAATTCAACCAGAATTTAAAGTAGCTAAAAACTTTTCTGAAGATTTAGCCGAAGCTATGAATGGAAATAAAAAATGGGGTTTCATTAATAGAAAAGGAGAATGGGTGATACAACCTACTTTCGATAAAACCAAAGCATTCAACTCTGGAGTAGCTGTTGTTTTAAGTAAAAAAGAATGGTTTTACATAAATACCAAAGGTGAAAAAATATTAACAGATGTTGCTACCGATAAAATTTATGATTTCACTGAAGGTCTAGCACAAGTAAGGCAAGGAGATAACGTAGGTTTTATTAACACTTCTGGAACAGTAGTAATCGAACCTAAATTTAATAAAGCTTTCGATTTTCAAAATGGATATGCAAAAGTTAGAGAAGGTGAAAAATGGGGATTAGTAGACAAAACTGGAAACTATTTTGTGGAAACGAAATATGATGGTGTTTCTAATATGTACAATGGTAATGTTGTAGCAACGCTTGGCGAAAGTCATGGATTAATCATTAATGGCGAATTTAAAAAAGTAGATGGCGCTCAAAAAATTTGGGACTTTTCTATTAATGGAGATATTACCTATGCGAAGAAAAACGATAAAATTGGATACATCAATAAAAGTGGCGATTGGATTATAGAACCAAGCTTTGACAAAGTTAGAGCTTTTGTAAACGGTCTTGCTCCAGTTTCTAGAGATAAACAATGGGGTTATATTGATACTACCGGAAAAGTAGTTATATCCTTACAATACAGAGATGCCGAAATTTTTAGTAAAGACGGCTTAGCTCCTATTAAAATAGACAAACTTTGGGGATTCATAAACACTTCTGGAGAAAAAGTAATAGACGATAAATACAATATTACTGCTGGAGGTTTTTCTATCTTTAAAAAGAACAACGAAAAAGGTTTTAAGAATGGGATCGCTAGAGTAAAAGAGGAAAAAGTTTGGGGTTATATAAATACGAAAGGGGAAGTACTAAAAAACAAATGGTACAAACAGTTAGAGTTATTTCAATAACCTTAAATATCTAGAGAACATATCTATTAAAATTTCCAAATCTAATTACACTTACAAAAAACAAACACTAACACATGAAATGTGCCCTAATAACAGGTGGTTCCAGAGGAATTGGTAAAGCCATTTGCTCACAACTAGCAATAGATACAGACTATCACATATTAATAAACTACAACAGTAATGAAGCTGCCGCAAAAGAGACTTTAAAAGCAGTACAAGCAGCAGGAAATACTGGAGAAATTATTGGTTTTAACGTAACAGATGCTGAAGAAGTAACATCAAAACTAGATGCTTGGCAAGAAGCAAATCCAGATGCATTAATAGAAGTAATTGTTAATAATGCAGGTATCACAAAAGACGGCTTGTTTATGTGGATGCCAAAAGAAGATTGGCAAAGCGTAATCAACACATCCTTAAATGGATTTTTTAACGTTACCAATTATGCCATCCAAAAAATGCTTAGAAACCGTTATGGTCGTATTGTAAACATCGCTTCGGTTTCTGGTGTAAAAGGAACGCCTGGGCAAACCAATTATTCGGCTGCAAAAGGAGCAATTATTGCTGCCACAAAAGCACTAGCCCAAGAAGTTGCTAAACGTAAAATAACTGTAAATGCTGTAGCTCCCGGATTTATAAATTCGGATATGACTGCAGAATTAGATGAAAAAGAACTTAAAAAAATGATTCCCGCAAATCGTTTTGGTGAAGCGCAAGAAGTCGCAGATTTAGTTTCCTTTTTAGTTTCCAAAAAGTCTTCTTATATTACTGGTGAAGTAATAAATATTAATGGAGGTATTTACTCTTAAAATAATTTTACAGTTAGTATGAAACGTGTTGTTATAACAGGAATGGGGATTTATTCCTGCATAGGAAAAAACCTAGAAGAAGTAAAGAATTCATTATATAATGGAAAGTCTGGAATTGTCTATGACCAAGAACGAAAAGATTTTGGTTATCGTTCTCCATTAACAGGAATGGTAGAAAAACCAAATCTAAAAAAACAACTTACAAGAAGAGAACGTATTAGCTTAGGAGACGAAGGAGCATATGCTTATGTAGCAACCATCGAAGCTTTAGAAAATGCTAAAATAGATATTGATTTTTTAAAGAAAAACGAAGTAGGTATCCTTTATGGTAATGATAGTACTGCAAAAGCTATTGTAGATTCTGTAGATAAAATTAGAGAGAAAAAAGACACTACACTTGTTGGCTCTGGTGCTATTTTTCAAGCTATGAATTCTACGGTAACCATGAATCTCTCTACGCTTTTTAACCTTACTGGAGTAAATTTTACAATAAGTGCTGCCTGTGCTAGTGGATCTCATGCTATTGGCATGGCTTTTCAACTCATAAGAAGCGGATTACAAGACTGTATTATTTGTGGAGGAGCACAAGAAATTAACAAATATGCTATGGGAAGTTTTGATGGTCTTGGTGTTTTCGCCATGAACCTAGAAAACCCCGAAAAAGCATCTAGACCTTTCGACAAAAACAGAGATGGTTTAGTACCAAGTGGTGGCGCAGCTACCTTAGTTGTAGAAAGTTATGAATCTGCTATAAAACGTGGAGCACCAATTTTA